>Ga0164311_10000596_pt1 | contig 16231 bp, 17 predicted proteins | sample GuaBasSedimGuay2_FD_121796 | JGI IMG/M metagenome (GOLD analysis project Ga0164311, IMG submission 121796) | Subseafloor sediment microbial communities from Guaymas Basin, Gulf of California, Mexico - Guay2, Core 4569-9, 9-12 cm | ecosystem: Environmental > Aquatic > Marine > Hydrothermal vents... | reverse complement strand
GGCGGCGTTTTCCAGGATCATGGAAGCCACTATATTGACCTCTTCAGGTGGTGGTTCAACGATGAGGTTCTAGAAGTCTCAGCTGAATTCAACATAATGGTGGAAGGGAGGGAAGTTGAGGACCATGGAGTAGTTCTCCTGAGGTTCAAGAAGGGAGGGATCGCGACAATAGAGGCCACGAGAATAGGCCTGCTCGAGCCCACCTACACCTATTGGGAGCGAGGTCAGATATACACGACGCTTGGAGGAATAACTTTTAGGTCTCCGGACTGGACGTCATATGAATTGCCCGAAGTAAGGGTATTTGATGGTAAGAAATGGACATGCCACTTATTTCATAAACGCGGCATAGACCCTCCTGAGCATTACATGTTTAAGAGGGAAATAGACCACTTCGTAGACTGCGTGATAAACGATAAACAGCCTATCGTTACAGGAGTGGACGGTAGAGCGGCAATAGAAGTAATTAACGCGGCCTACTTGTCCCAAATAAAGGGAACGAAAATAAAGCTTCCTCTGGAGGACTATAAGCTGGACATAAAGGTGTTCCAGCGTTTCCCTAGATTCGAAATGCGTTCCTCCACTACGTCTTAACGGAACCTCATTCATAACGCGATCTAGCGCGCCTGCTACTTAAGGAATATAAAATCTAAATCCCCATGCTTTAGGGGACAAGCTTGTCTAAAGTACTGTCATGCTCCCTTACCGTACTGCTTGACGATCAAGCGGGTTATGGTGTTAGAGGACTCCTGGGACAACACGGCCTCTCAGTATTAGTGAATGTAGTGGATGCTAGTGGACGTAGCCATAGCCTCCTCTTTGATACAGGACAGAGCTCTAAGCCCATCCTTCATAACTTAGAACTTCTCGAAGCGAGCTTGAAGTCGGTAAATGTGATCGCTATATCCCATAGACATTATGACCATAGCGGTGGACTATTGGGTTTAGCTAGAGCTTTGAGGAAAGGGGTACGCGTGATCACGCACCCCGATTTCTTTAAACCTTGTATACGAGTTAGGGATGATGGCTCAAGATTAGACATCGGTGTTCCTTACTCCCAAGAAGAGCTAGAGAGGCTAGGAATAACGGTCATGTTCGCAAAAAACGTTGTGGAAGTAGCTCCAGGAGTATTCTTCTTGGGAGAAATACCAAGGAAAAGCTTCGAGACCTCTCCCAAAGGCATGTATACGTTCGAAAATGGTGAAATGATACCCGACCCTCTAGCGGATGATACTGCATTAGCAATCCAAGTAGAAAACCTGGGGATCGTAGTCGTTGCAGGGTGTAGTCACTCTGGAATAGTTAATATATTAAGTTACGTCCAGGAGTTATTTGGCTCAGAGATCTACGCGGTTCTTGGAGGCCTGCACCTGCTATCGCGAAGTGAAGAGTACATCAGGCGTGTTATAGAGGAAATGCGTAAAATAGGTGTTAGAGAAGTCCATGTAGGACACTGTACGGGCTTTGAAGCAGAGTGCATGTTGCTACAAGAGTTCGGGTCTCGCTTCAAGAGAATCTACAGTGGCTATAGGGTGACCTTTAAGTCAAATTAAGGACGTGTGCTGGATGATTCAAACATTTTTCGAAGATCCTTACTCTAAACGGTGTTTAAATACGGTTAACATATTAGATTTATGAAGGAAAAGTTATCCCTGATAGGCATCAAAGGGATCCTTAAATGAAGGTAGCGAGTAGCGGCGGCATTGCAATAAAGCTTGAGGACAAGTGGATTTTACTAGATCCCATTTCCAGCCCAGGCATTAGACCGGATGTAATCCTGATCTCACACGCCCACAGAGACCACTATAACCTAAATGTACTACGGACTTTTTACGATGTACCCCTAGTAGCATCCAAGGAGACTTTTAACATTATAGTGCAGGGAGGATATTTACGGAACAGGAAAGTCTTTAGGATGGAAGATGGTGAAGAAATAGAGGTCGAGGGCGTTCACATAAGAGCTGAAAACGCTGGCCACATTCCTGGCAGTCTCCAGTACGTGATCAACGAGAAGGTTGTGTTCACAGGCGATTTTTGCCTTGAGGAGAGGAACGTTCTCAAGCCCGCAAAGATCATTGAGGGAGAAGTACTCATAATAGATTCCACCTATGGTCGTCCACCGTACATTTTTCCTGAACGGAGAGAACTGTATGAAAGGATAGAGAGACTCGTAAGGGAGAAATGCGCGGAACACGGTTACGCCTACATCGTTGCAAGAAGTCCTGGAGTGGCTCAGGAACTCGTGAGGCTTTTCATGGATAAGAGCTATCCCCTCCTAGTTCATATAAACGTCTTTAGATACGCAAGGTACTTTGGAATTAAGAGCGACTTTACTGTTATAAGCGGCATAACCGTCTCAGAAGGCGTTCACATATACCCCTATAGGCTCAAGAACAAGCTTAGGAAAATAGACGAAAACACCATAGTCGTTACCGGTTGGGCAGCTGGATGGAACGACCCCTATTCGCTACCTCTATCATCCCACTCAGATTTCGAACATTTAGTAAAATATGTTTTAGAGTCAGGAGCTAAGAAAGTGTATACCGTGTGGGGCAATGCTCGAAGCTTTTCGAAAATACTAAGGGATATGGGATTTGAGTCACATCAAATAGCTCTAAGGTGACCATTCAATAGCTTTAAGTCGTTTGGATTGGGTCGCTACAGGACTTTATCTGCCTGCGCTACGGCTTTTATACATAAGGGGTCGGGGGACTTCAGCTTTCCTGTTAAAATGCGCCTCGCCAAGCATCCTCCCCCGCATTGCTCCTCTAAGGGGCAGTCTGAACAAGCTTTAGGAATAGGTGGAGCGCGCTCAAGGGGGTTTTCTTGATACTTTAACAATACGTCCATAAAGTCCTCTTGGAGGACATTGCCTATCTTTATATCTAAGGTATCGCAGAGAAGTATGCTCCCATCAGGGCTTATGTCAAGGGTGGAGAAGGCGGGGCATAACCCCACTCTAACGTAACCCCTTGTATATAGATGTGCAAAGGGAGCACACCATACAGAGCCATAAGCACCAAGTTCACTTAACGAGTTCTCAAACTCCACAACGGCCCTATAGACTTGATATGGCTCAGGCATGGCATTCTTGGCTCGAGGAGTTGAGGGTATCACCGGTATGATAGATATGTAGTCCGCATCCAAGTCTACTGCAAGTCTAGCGTAACCCCCTGTATCGAAGTAGTTGTACTTCGATACTGCAAAGGAAGTGTAAACATCTACGCCCAGCAATTTCAATAATCGAATTCCTTCGATGACCCTATGCCAAGTCCCCCTTCCTCTAATAGTGTCGTGAACTTCGGGCCTCGCGCCATCGATGCTGGTAAATACCCCAATATCTCTGCGAGCTAACTCCCTTGCGATCTTCTCATTTAATAGTATTAAGTTACTGAACATTGAGACTTCGATGTCATACTCGATAGCTCTATCGATGATCTCAAAGAGATCTTTGCGAAGAAGGGGCTCTCCGCCCGTTATGTTCAGCGCCCTGACACCGTGACTCGCGAGGATGTCAACTAGCTTAAGTGACTCCTTTTTAGAAAGCTCCTTGCTCCAATCCCTGTCCTTAACGTAACAATGTTTACAGTCTAGGTTACACCTAGCTGTAATTAGCCATATGACAAATGAGGGCGTACATACCTTAAATGGCATACCTTCGCCCCAGCACGTCTAAGAATAAAAGGACTGTGTCCACCCTCTACCTACGCTCTGCTTGATAAATTATTATGAGCATTTATAAAAGTATTGTCTAAGCTATATTCGATGGCGTATACTTAATCGTATTAAATAAAAAGTTTAATTAATAGTTTAAGTTTAAGGGAGATCCAGGTTACATGTTACCAAAGAAAAAGAGCTGATGCGCTGATGAACGTTAAGGAGTATAAGAGAAGGATAAGGGAAAGGATTTGGAGATTACTTGAGGAGAAAAACATAGCCGCGTTCCCAAGACCAGTTTACGGCAGAATACCGAACTTCCTAGGGGCTGATAAAGCTGCTAGAAAACTCTTTTCCTTGAAGATCTGGAAGACCTCTAAGGTCGTGAAGGTGAACCCCGATTCCCCTCAGAAGGCTGTGAGGCTTCAAGCCCTACACGAGGGGAAGCTCCTCCTAATGCCCACGCCAAGACTGCGCGAAGGGTTCATACTTTTGGATCCAAAACTCATTCCACGAAGGTACTACTATGAGGCCTCCACAATACGAGGAGCGTTTAAGTGGGGCAGGATAGTGAGCTTAGATGAAATACCAAAGGTCGATTTAATAACAATAGGTAGCGTGGCCGTGGACCAAACTGGCACAAGGATCGGGAAGGGAGGAGGCTACGCTGAGTTGGAATATGGAATTCTGAAGCAAATAGGAAGAGTTTCGGACACCACGCCCATCGCCACGACCGTACATGACATACAGGTGCTTAAAGAAGAACTGCCGAGGGAGGAGCATGACTTGCCCGTAGACGTGATCATAACGCCTACTAAGATCATTGAGGCATCAAAGCCCTTTCCAAAGCCTCCAGGAATCATCTGGAGACTCGTGACGGAGGATATGCTCAACAAAATAAAGCCGTTGAGGGAGTTAAAACGGAAACAAAGTTACTGATTTTAAAGCCTGCTTAAGTACGAGACCTTCATTTTGATGAATTCGTCAGAAGCCTTTGAACCGTACTTCTCAATGAGCTTCTCCGCGAAACGTTTAAATTCATCTAGGGAAACGGCCCTCCTACCGTTCATTTCGGAGTAGTACGCAGCGTCTATTATCGCCATGATCTCAGCACCCTTCTCCTCGTCTAGGATCGATTTCCTACCGCTTAAGACGCATTTACACATGTTAGAAATCTCGCGTATGATCGTGCCGTCAAAAACGTACTCTTGCACTTCAATAGTCCGCTTTACTCCGAGATAGTCCGTAATATCTACCACTGCTTTGCCATTAACGCCCCTTACCGTGATCATGCCCTTAGTTCCAAACACCGCAGTATGTTCGATCTCCTTACCGCTCCAAGATCCCTCTATTAAGGCTGTAGTCCAAGAGCTGTCCTTCGGATCCTCGAAATTTATTAGAACATGAGCGTCGTCCTCAACCTTTATCTCTGTGAACACGCCTGCAATAAACCTATTTTTAATCTTTATGGTAATGCCAGTGAACTTCTCCGCCTTCACTACTGTAGGCCTTTTGTCTAACCCGACGAGGTACCACGCTACCCCTATTGAATGAACTCCCATGTCAAGCATTGAACCCCCGCCGCCAACGTTGGGATCCCAGAACCACTCCTTCCATTCAGGGCCTTCATGCGAACCGGGAACAGTTAGATAGCTCACTTCTCCTATAGTGCCAGCCTCAATAAGCCTTCTAACGGTGTAATTTCCCCTGGAGAAGATGTAATTCTCGTTGTGCTGGTATAGTTTTCCCGTTTCCCTTACGGCTTCCACTATTTCTAAAGCCTCTATGTAGGTGCGCGCCATGGGCTTTTCAACCATCACGTGAGCGCCAGCTCTAAGGGCATCCACTGCAATGGGCTTATGGAACTTGTGAGGCGTGCATACGTCAACGAGGTCAATGTCCTCTTTCTTCAACATTTCACGATAGTCCCTGTAGATCTTAATGCTTGGTAGAATTTCCCTAAGCCTCTCAGCTTGGTCCTCTAAGCCCTTCTCCTTTAGGCTCTTTATCTCAGCTGAGAATACCTCCTCTATCCGCCTTAGAGCCCTCTTCAATGAGTACTCAGAGGGGTCGGCAATGGCAACAAGCCTAGCTTCAGGGACTTTAACGTAGGCGGGAAGGTGTCCTCCAGTAAATATGCCACCAGCTCCCACAACTCCAACTCTTACTTCCTTCATTTTGGACCGAAAAGTTACAGTGCTAAAAGTATAAATATATTAGCAAGGCTAAGCCTACTTCAAACCTTTGAGAAACCTGGTCCTCTTGTGACTATATACTTTGCCGATATCTATTATATGCTCAACTTCCACTCCAAGCCCTTTCAAAACATCCGATATGTGTCTCCTGTGGCACTTGAACCAAAGTCTCTCCTTGCACATTATTGCAACTCTATGAGACGATGATATCTCGAGGAGCTTTTCTATGCCATCCTTAAAGCTCCTTGACTTCATGTACTCCTCATATCCTCCTTTCCTATAGCCTCCAAGTAGCTTTCCAAGCCAGATATACTTTATACCACTCTTAGGAAGCTCCTTAGCTAGATATTCCCTACAGAACCAGGGGAATTTACGCGATGTAGGAAAGCTCCTTACATCAATTACAGCAGTTATCTTATAGTACCTAAGTATCCTTAGAAACTCCTCGAAGCTCCTGTTAGAGTGCCCTACTGTGTAGACTTTTAGATTCTTAAGCTCCATACTGTTGGGACACCGTAGACGATAACCTTGACTTTAATACATATGCAAGAGATGAATAAATATGCTTACTAAGGGATTGGAAATGCTTAAATTTTTAGGTACTACCTAAAATTAGGGGATGCCTAAATCATGAGGAAAATCCTTCTATTGTTAGTGCTTGTACTAGTCTTGACAACAATTTCATATGTTCGAGCAGAGCCTCGAAAGATCTTGGTGGTCGCCACGATACCTCCACTAGCAGCCATAGCGGAGGAAGTTGGAGGAGAAAGAGTAGAGGTCGCCTATCTAGTCCCGGGTACGAGCGATCCCCATCAGTACGCCCCTACGCTCAGGGATATAAACCTCGTAATGGCGTGCGATCTGTTCATTGAAGTCGGCAAGGAACCCTTTCTCAACTCCCTTCCCGAAAAGAGGGGGAAAGTGAAGCTGAGCTGGAACAACTGGACTAACGCTGGACTCCTAATAAGAGATGGAAATCCTCACTACATTTGGCTATATTTAGAAAACGTTAAGAAGGTTGCTCGACTAGTAGCTAAGGCTCTCGCTAAGCTTGACCCTGAACATAGCGAGTTCTACTTGGCAAGGGCAAATAAGTTCGCCGCCAAAATAGAAAATCTCGAGAAGTGGATAAGGGCTTATGTTAGAGCTCATGGAGTTGGGGAAGAGACTGTAGCGCTTATAGGCTCGCACTTTATACCACTAGTGGAATCCATAGGGCTTAAGTTCATGGGGCCGCTCCTAGAAAGTGAAGGGCAGACGCCAACACCCAAAGATCTAAACGAATTCATAAGGCGGATAGAAGAAAGCGGCACAAAGTTGATCGTGGTCCTAGCAACCCAGCGCGATGCAGATGAGGGAAGAATTGCTAGATCCATAGCTTCCGAGAAGGGTATTAGCATAGTGTACCTACATGGAATACAGTTCCATGGGAGCGACGATTACTTTGAGTACATTAAGTACACTGTAGCATCGTTAGTGGCTGGCATAGAATCGGCCAGGTCGGGGACTAGTGAAGAGAAATCGGAGTGGAGTACCACTACCATAATACTGGCCACGATAGCCCTTTTAGAAGCCATACTTCTACTTAAGTGGAGGGTGCTCAAATGAGCAGAAGGGAATATGAATACCTATATTCGATATACATAATTGCAGGTACTGCGTATGCACGATTGACCGATATCGCAAGGAGTATTAACGTGAAGCCGTCTACAGCCCTTGAATTTCTCGGGAAACTTGAGAAGAAGGGCTTCGTTGAGAAGAGACCGCGAAGAGGTTATAAGCTCACGCATGAGGGGCTCAGCAGAATTCAGGACTTCATTAGGAGGCATAGAATAGCCGAGACATTCCTCGTGAAGGAGTTGGGGTACGATCCCGGCATAGCTTGTAGGCTAGCCTCAGAGTTCGACATATACTTGCCCGAAGACGTCGTAAATAGGATATGTGAAAAATTAGGTCACCCAAGTATGTGCCCTCACGGATATCCAATACCTCCCGGTTCTTGCAGTTGTTCGACTATGGAGAGGAAGAGGTGGTTTCAATGAGCCGCTATGAACCCTTGATGAGATTTGAGAACGTAGAAGTTAGGTACGGAAATACTGTGGCGCTCGAGGACATAAGTTTCACCGTAGAAAAACCCTCGTTTACGGCCATAGTAGGACCTAACGGTGCTGGAAAGACAACGCTGCTTAAGACAGCTTTAGGCCTAATAAAGCCTAGTAGGGGAAGCGTGATAGTTCTAGGAATCGACGTTCTCAAGGATCCCTGGAGAGTCAGAAGACTGGTAGGTTACGTTCCACAGAGGGAGAGAATAGATCATGCAATGCCAGCGTTAGTGAGAGATATCGTACTCATGGGCAGGGCATTAAGGTTAAAGGTTGGAGCTTCTCTCAGCGAGAAGGACCATGAGATCGCTCGAAGTGCTCTTAGTAAAGTAGGCCTGCTGGACATGTGGGACGAGCCCTTCTCCCATCTCTCAGGAGGTCAGCAACAGAGAGTTATGATCGCTAGGGCTTTAGCAGCAGAGCCAAAGCTGCTCCTGCTCGATGAGCCCCTTTCTGGAGTGGACGCTGAGTCTCAGGTGATCATTGTTAGGTTATTAAGAGAAATGGCAGATAACGGCATAGGGGTATTCGTAGTAGTGCACGACTTAAACCCCTTCATACGCCATCTCGACTACATCTTGCTATTGAACAAGCGCGTAATAGGTTTTGGGAAACCTGTCGAGGTTACTAAGCCTGAAATGCTATCCCTGACGTTCAACAGAGAGGTTAAAGTCCTAGAAACCGCCGACACCTACTTCATACTAGGGACTGATACGCATGCTTGAGATCTTGACAAATCCCATCATACTTAGAGCTCTGATGGCTGCTCTAACAGCCTCTATTCTCTCAGCTGTTATGGGCACTTTTATCGTCTTGAGAAAGATATCCTCTCTCGGAGCAGCTATAGCACACATGAGCTTTGCTGGCGCGATGCTCTCCTATGTTTTCGGCGTTCCTCCTATCCTAGGGGCTACAGCACTTAGCTTAAGCCTCTCCCTGGTCGTGGCTTATGCGAGAAGAACTAAGGGGGAGTACGCTGAATCAGTTCTAGGAGCAGCCTTTGGGATCTCATCAGCAATTGCAGCTCTCGCCCTCGCAGCTTCAAGGGAGTACAGCTCAGTGGCCTTCACCTACCTTATCGGCGATGTCTTAGGAGTGAGTACTGAGGAGCTAGTAATACTGCTTTTTGCAACACTAGTGCTGTTCACAATTATAGTGCTGGTATACAAGGAGCTTAAGTACTCAACGCTGGATCCGGAAACAGCTGAGGCCATGGGCTTAAGAGTAACGGTATACGAATACCTCTTCAACACGCTTGCAGCGGTTACGCTAGTGGTCGAAATAAGGGTAGTGGGATTAATATTAGCCGAAGTGTACATGGTTGCTCCAGCTGCTGCGGCGCTAGAATTTGCGCACAGTGTAGAGGGGATGATAGCGTTAGCCTTAATTCTAGCTGTAGTCTCCGTAATAGGGGGATTCACTGCATCGTTTGTACTAAACGCGCCGTTAAGTGCAGCTGTAGGATTGATAATAGCGTCCATTTACATGCTAGCATTAGGAATATCGCCGAAGAGAAGAGGGAAATGTGCTGCAGTACTTGGAAGAGGTAAGAGACGAACTATCGCCCGTTTAAAGTAGCGTGCTCTTACGCTGGTCTCCCTGTTTGATTGGCAAGAAAATTAAATATCAAGCCTTCATTCCAATGATGAAAGTAGGTTGAAAATCTGAGAAGAGGTGTTGGCTGTGACTAATTTAAAGGAGGAAGAAGCCTTTAAGATACTCGAAGCTCACGTTAAAAACGATAAACTGAGGAAACATATGATAGCCGTTGCAGCAATAATGCGCAAGCTTGCTACCCTGTTGGGAGAAAACGAGGAGATATGGTATTTAACAGGTCTCTTGCACGATATCGACTATGAGGAAGTAGAGGACTTTAAGCAACATGGTGTTAGGTCTGCTGAGATCTTAAAGGACTTCCTTCCCGAAGAAGCTTTGGAAGCCATTAGAGCCCATAACGAAATGACTGGGTATAAATCAGACAAGCGGCTCGCAATAGCTCTGAGAGCTGCCGACCAAGCTTCAGGTCTTATAATCGCTACGGCCTTAGTGATGCCGCATAAGAAACTTGAGGAAGTGAAGCTGAAGAGTCTTCTTAAGAAGTTCAAGCAAAAGGATTTCGCGCGAAGAGTTGATAGGAAGAAGATAAGGCTTTGCGAAAAGCTAGGACTTACGTTGGAAAAGTTTCTCGAAGTGGGGCTTGAGGCTCTTAAGGAGATACATGCTGAGCTTGGACTGTAGTAAAATTTAAAATGCTGAGAACTTTCGTATTGCTAGTAGCGCGTTCAATAGCCCGCACGTGATGAAGGTTTACCTCTGATTGCGTGAGGATGCGTGGAAGGGCTGATCTTAAAGAACTAAGGGTTTTCTTCCCATTCAACAATGAGGAAAAACGTTTAAGTTTAAACCATGAGTTATTGTTCGTGAAAGTTAAGGGCGTAGCGTATCTATCTACATCTATGGGTTGGTTTAGGAAGGATTTCGGTAGGATAAAAAGCGATCTTGAGAGAATGCGGAACGAGTTATATGCAAACGCTGTAAGGTTGGAAGGAACAGGTGCGTTGTTGTGGAAAATAGTGGAGGTCGCTAAAGAAGAGGGTTTGCAGGTGTGGGCTCACCCAAAGGTCAATGACGTGATTCCAGGATTTGAATTCATTAGAATCTTCAGGAACTTCTGCAGAAGGGCTGAGGACCTTGGAGTAGATGTCCTAATGGTTGGAAATGAGCTGAGCCTGGAGGTAAACTTAGAGGATAATAGGACGCTTAGCTACGTCGAAAGATGCTCAAATATGGAGAAACACGTGCATAAACCGCTAAGGGAGAACCCGAGCAAGTTCACGAGCTTCATAGCAAAGCTAGTGGAAATTTCAAGAAAGTATTTTTCCGGTAAAGTGACGTACGCTGCAGGTTCCTGGGAATTCGATCTCGTACCTTGGGAAGATTTAGACATAGTGTCGTGTAATCAATTCTTGTACTCTCAAACAGAAAACACGTACCTGGATTTGTTATTGAGAATGAAGCTTTTCGGAAAACCAGCAGTACTGAGCGAATTTGGATTTCAAACTATAGATAAAGCATTTGAAGCAGGTCCAATCTGGCTGTATCCTCAGAAACACAAGGTGAAGTACGATGAGGAAGCTCAAGCGAGGTGTTTGAAGAGGAATATTAAGTTCATAAAGAAAGCGGATTTGGATGGATGTTTCGTCCATCAGTGGGATGAAAGCGAGGTTGCTGGAGGAGGAGACTTAGGTTTCGGAATAGTGAAGATAAATGGCGAACCTAAGAGGTCATTCTTCATAATTAGGGAATTCTACGGAACTTGGAGGTAGAGTAAGGAAGATCCTTGTACTTCTCATGCATTTTAGGCTCTTAAAGTAAATAAATTTTCAAAAATTTAGTATTTTAGGCGTATTTGGTATGTGTAATCCGGGGGTTCTCTAACAGATTCTTACGCATGTTCTTAACTGCGGTTCTCATAGCTCTTTTAATTATGGTCTCAACCGTTTCACTCATTGAATCATACTGCTCGCACTTAAAATGCATCATGGCAGAATGCGAGAGAGCTAGCTTGTGGACGCATTAATGAATGCGGAGGCTCGGAGTTTTGCTCTGGACGTGTTTAATTGGTTAGGAGAGTTTGCTCAACCTCCATAGCTCTCTTCGTCGAGGTCGTATACTCCAACAAAATCTATAAATTCAGGGTTATAAATGCTTGTTCTACGAAATATGAAGAAGAAATCGGTAAACAGGATTAACGAAGCCCTTTTACGCTCTACTTACCGCTACTTCTGTACCTATCTCCAAGAGCTTGACGCCAAAAATATTTAATGTCTGTGAGGGCTCGTAAGCACAAGCCTCTATCTTCTTCTAAACCTTCCTCTTCGAGGAGGCCTATAGAACCTAGGTCTCGTATCGGGAACAGTTTGCTCAGAGATGTTATTTTCCCTATTTACTTCCTCTATCTCTTCAGGACTATCTTCAACTGACCCGTTCCTTCCTATGTTTAATCTCATGGAGTTGCGGAAAACGCCGATATAGCCGTTTCTTATGATAACAGTTGAACCCTCCTTCTCCCTAATTACATTAATGTTCTTATCCCACAGCGTCATCCTTACGACGCCTGTTTCATCCCCTACAAGCGCCTCAGCTACTCTATGTTCCGTTCCATCGCGTCGCGATGTCACAACTCTTTCCGAACCTACTTCCAGAATTTTTACCCTTATGTCGAAATTCCTAGAAGTGGGGTTTAACTCCCTTACTTTAACCAACCTTTCTTCTGCCATCTCAACCACTTATATTTGAATTGGTATGGTTCATAAACATCTGAACTACTATTAATACTTTTCTACTAATTTAAAACTAGATGTTAATTGATATATTAATCAATTCTTTTCGATAAATGTGCTTAAATCTCTAAAATTTTATATATTTGTATAAGGTTCACAGCAATTTAGGTGTCAAATTCACAACGCAGTTCCTTTAAATTTAAGGGGAATCACTTCAACTCGTTTCCTCGCACCTAAGTACTCGTCTAAATTGCTTTCGCTTACAACAAGTATTTTAAAAGGGTGATAGGGAGGGAGGCGGGCCCCTTTCTCTATTAGTGACTTAATACGAGATAACTCAAGCTCTCCTTGGGGCGTTTCTCTTAGCGCTATTATTACTTCTACAAGCCCTCCACCCCATTTCCTGCCCTCTATAACATCGCCCGTAATGAATACCTTAAATTGGGGCCCTAGCACGTGCAAGCATGCCTCAATGATCCTAGTAGCCCATATTGCCCAACTATCCAGCATCCACCTCCTCTCGGCGAGAACCTCAAGTATGGGAATCCAATTCAATACACACACCCGATCAAGTAGCGATGTGCTTGATCGTCACTTTAATGAAGTTTATGACCTCTTTGGCAAAATCCAGTATCCTCTCAGCTTCCTCTCTTTCGTAGCTGGTAACGGAATTCTCTAAGTGCATGTAAGCGTCGTTTAACGCGGCTAAAAGGGAACTATTTTCCTCAATGTAAACCTGTACTTTCCGGGATGGCTTGCTTCGACCCAGAGTCACAAGTGTTCTTCTGAGTATGACGAATAGATCCCTAACTGTGCATAGACGAGGATATTCGCCCAAAAGATCGAGCAGCACGGCTTCTAAATAGAGCTTAGTTGCGTAGCCTGCGAGAAAAGCTGCGGTATCATAATAGCCTTCTCGTAGGACTATTCTTGCACTTTCGATAAGCTCTCGAGAGCGTTTCTTCATAAAATCTACGAGCTCTTTCATAGGATACACCAGTATCTACCTAAAAGTGCTTCCTTTAATATTAAAGAATACCCTTCAATTTAAAGAAAGGGTGAGAAAGTGAGGTTAGTTGACATTTTGAAAAGAATATGCCTAGCACCCGGCGTCTCCGGCTTTGAAGATGGCGTAAGGCGAGCGCTTAAGGAGGTATTTCTAGAAGAGAAAATGAGAGATTTAACAGTAGATAACGTGGGAAACCTTATAGTAAAATGGGGTAAGGGAGGGTTAAAGATAGCTCTTATGGCCCACATGGATGAAATGGGAATAGTCATTAGGGATATTGATGAAAGGGGCTACCTGCACTTCTCCTCTATAGGAGGGTTAGATAGAAGAGAACTGCTGGGACGACGGGTCGTGATCTTCGGTAATGGGAGAAGACTCCTAGGCAAGAAAATTGACGAACGAAAGGTTATCGGCGTTATAGGAGTAAAACCCGTGCACTTACTTAAGGATGAGGAAGCGAGAAGGATACCCGATATTAAGGACATGTTCATAGATATAGGTGCAACCTCCCGCAAAGAGGCTGAGGAGTTTGTAAGAATAGGGGATATAGGAGTTGTGGAGAAACATTTCACTGTCTTGCCAGCTAATGAGGAGCTCGTATCCTGCAGGAGCCTAGACGATAGGGCAGGATGCGCTGCGATAATTGAGGTTCTGCGCATGCTCGGAGCTCCAGGAGATAAGGTCGTATATGCTGTGTTCACGGCTCAAGAGGAAATTGGAGCCAGGGGGTCGCGCGTAGCTGCCTTTACACTGGAACCTCATATAGCTTTTATTGTTGACGTGACACATGCGGTGGGCTTCCCGGGATTAGGTGCCCGAGACTATGCTCCAATAGAGATCGGAAAGGGTCCTGCAATAGCTTATGGCTCACCCATTAATGTTAAGCTATCCGAGTTCCTAATAGAGATCGCAGAAGAACTCAAAGTGCCCTATCAAATTGAGTACGCAGCTGGAAGGACGGGAACGGATTTCGACTTCGTACAAATAGTCTCTAGAGGTATTTTGGCAACAGTCGTGAGTATACCCCTGAAGTACATGCATAGTAACGTAGAGGTCGTCTGTATCTCAGATATAGTCAATACAGCGAAGCTTCTCTCTGAAGCCATTAAACGTTTGAAGGAAGGGGATTTAGGGAGATTTAAACCATCCTAGCGTGGTTACAGAGCTAGCTAAACCTTTAAATGATAACCGCTGTTCATGATAACCGTAAGGGGGCCTGGCATGAGCACCCCTCTTGAAAGATTTCTCAATACCGTGAGCTTTAAGCGTCCTCGAAGGGTTTTCTTTCGGGAGTTTTCGCTTAGGAAGGCAACTCTTGAGAAGTGGTATGAACAGGGGTTACCAAGGGACATCCATCCCGACGAATTCTTCGGCTTCGATAGGTATTGGAGTTGCGGCTTTCACGTAGACTTCGGCCCCATACCTCCCTACGAGACTGTAGTATTGGAGGAAACTGACCGGTATGTCATTGTCAGAGATAAGTTCGGTGCGACAGTCAAGTACTTTAAGGTCCATGATACGGGTTTTGATACTAGACAGTGGCTTGACTTCAAGGTTAAAGATAGGAAGGATTTCGAGGACGTTAAAAAGAGGTTTAATCCTCACTCTCCCAAGAGGTATCCTCCTTACTGGCGTGCATTAGTAAGGTGTATTGAGATCAGGGATGCACCTTTCGGCGTATCGTTTCCAGGACAATTCTGGTGGACTCGTGACTTCATGGGGTTACACGGGCTTCTCAGAGCATTTTATAAGCAGCCCGATTTAGTTCACGAGATGATGGACTTCTATACAGAGTTCGTGATCGAGACGCTTCACCCATTGTTAGATGAAGTAAGCATCGATTTCGTCGTAATAAATGAGGACATGGCCTACAAATCAGGTCCCATGATAGGGCCCTCCCTATTTAAGGAATTCATGTACGAGAACTACAAGACCTTAGCTAAATTCCTTAAGGAACATGGGGTCAAGGTGGTCTTCTGGGATTCCGATGGTAATCCTGAACCTCTCCTACCTCTTCTAATTAAGGCTGGGATAAACGGCTTCTTGCCCCTCGAAGCGGCCGCTGGCGTCGATCCGGTAGAGGTAGGCAGAAAATACCCCGACCTCGTACTACTAGGGGGAATAGATAAGCGAGTACTAGCTTTCGGGACGGAAAGAGACATTGAGAGAGAAATAATGAGGAAAGTCCCTTCCCTCCTCACCCGAGGAGGATACATACCTACCGTGGATCACGCGGTTCCACCTGAAGTGTCCTTGAAGAACTACATCTTCTACCTAAAGGTACTTAAAGGCCTTGGAGTTGGTCCGGAGAGTTTGAGGGAATCCCTTTAAGCCTCAAAACTAGAGGACTACGGCGACGCATATTCCCAATACGCTTGGAGCAAATTCCCCTAAGATTTTTAGGGCCAAAGTGGCGGTCTCAGGCGCAAACAGAAGTAGTGGGTCGAGATAAACTAGGAAATCCCTCCCCTTCTCTCCGATTATACGCCAATATCTTCTCCTATCCTTTTCCACGCGCTTTTTCCTCTCTTCTAAGAAACCGCTAATATCTTCAGAAGCCGCTAGTCTCTTGAGGGCCTCGAAGCCGTGCTCACTAGACCAAGCGTACATATCCAGTACTGAGTAATCGGCTATCCTTAAGTGGAGCTTCCATGATCTGGTGTCCAACTCCTTTTCGGTCTTCACTGAGCCTATAACGATCTTTTCGAAATCCCTAAGCGCCTCCTCCTCAAGCAAATATAGGGGGGAGACGTAAACTAATGCGAGCGTAAGCGCTTCAAGTGCCTCTCGATTTAAACCTTCTTTTGAAAACGCCTCGACAAATATCTTGAAAGCACTCGCTGGAAACGCTAGTTCCACCAGCACCCCTCCGGAATACTCTCTAAAACAGGGAGGCACTCCTATATTCCTGTACTTAAAGTGCTTTCTCAGCCATTCTACCTTCTCCATAAGGATCTTTGGAGTCGCCTTAAAGTAAACTACTCC
>Ga0164311_10000595_pt1 | contig 16275 bp, 14 predicted proteins | sample GuaBasSedimGuay2_FD_121796 | JGI IMG/M metagenome (GOLD analysis project Ga0164311, IMG submission 121796) | Subseafloor sediment microbial communities from Guaymas Basin, Gulf of California, Mexico - Guay2, Core 4569-9, 9-12 cm | ecosystem: Environmental > Aquatic > Marine > Hydrothermal vents... | reverse complement strand
GTCAGTCTTCTGGGCGTGTATCTACTTGATATTAAATGGTTTGTTGAGCAAAGTCTAAATGATTTGTAATCAAGAGCCTTGGATAGTAGGGGAAATTACTTTCCATGAAAATCCGTGATGAAGAAGATGGCGTTGAAATTTTAAAATTTCTGATGGACCAAAATAATCTTAAGCAAAAAGATATTGTTGGTATTATAGGTGGGAAATCAACTGTTTCAGAGGTACTTTCAGGGAAAAGGCCTTTGAATCTTCATCATATTAAAGCTCTTTCTGAAAAATTTAATGTCAAAATGTCAACCTTTGTTTGATCCGTCCAATGGTGTCATCTCGACAAAAAAGCAAACAAAACATAACTTTATGATTAAAGTTTGATTCAGCTCTCTTAGTGAGCCGTCAACTTGGTTCTGTTAGGCTTGTGGTGAGGATAAAAATAGCACCATTTACGTGAGGACTTCCTATAGTTTTTCAATTTTAAAGAGAACCGGCTTGAACCAGTCAGTGCATCCTGAAATGGTCATTCCCTTTTCTTTAGACCAGGAGAAGTTGACACCGTTGACAATGGCAATGATATCCTTTCTGATATCTGCCCATGCCCACTGACAGAAATTATCCGGTATCTGGAATTCAGAATAGACCAAAAATTCATCTCCTTCCTTTAAAGAACTGCACAGATTGCTGTTCTTCATCTCTTCTTTCATATAGCCGTCAATGATGTCCTGGTTAAGGGATCTCTTTATAACGGTGATTTTGCATTTGGGTTGTTGAATCATTTGCCTGGTCTCCGGAATAAAATATGGTGAGGGCCTGCCCGGATATCTGACCGGAGCAGGCCCTTTTTAACACTGTTTCCAACAAGATGTCGTTGCTACGCGCTTTTCAGAGCAACCTTATTGCTGGTTGCATGCAGTTTTGCCGCAGCATCCTGTTTTTTGAGGATAGCCACATCATCTGCATCCACATATTCAACCGCCTGAACTTCACAGAACCTTACGCACTGGGGATCGCCGTCACACAGATCGCATTTAAAGACTTTGCGGTCAATGGAGTTAAATCCCATGGCACCAAACGGACAGATTGCCACACATGAGCGGCAGCCGATACATTTGTCATGGTCCACTTCAATGACGTTTAATTCATCGTTACGGGAAATCGCACCGGCAGGGCAGACCCCCATGCAGGGGGCATCCTGGCACTGCTGACAGGCCATGGGAATATAGACACCGTCCATTTCCCATTTTATAACCCTGATGCGGCTTCTGGACGGATTGGAAGCCCCGTCATGTTTAACCGCACATACCAGTTCACATAACCTGCACCCTGTACATTTTTCAGGGTTTATCATAAGGACTTTATCTTTGGTTTCCATAATAGTTGGCTCCTTTTTTACAGCATATGAGAGGGCTCGTTTGCAATCTCAAGCCGTTTCAGGGTTTCAGGTTTTGGGTTGCCTTTTTTATCAAGTCCTTTGTGCTCGTAAAATTCATCAATCATCTTAATGAATCTTTTCTTGTCGATTTTCATACCGACAACATCAGGGGCACCTCTTCTGCAGGGCTCATCAAAATAACGATGGTTGAGCATGTCGCCTTTTTCAAGATCATCCCTTGTTAACCCTTCCCTGATATTAAAGAGTCTTTCTAGCATGTTACACCGCTCGGAAATATCCCACAGCTCTTCCGGAGTAAACTCAAGACCAGTATTATAATAAAGTACTTTTGGCCAGTCTTCAAAATTGGGCAACGTGGCACCAAGGAATGTGGTATGGTACTTGCAGATCCCAAGACAGTCCACTCCCATGTAGCAGTTTTCCTGCCAGAATACCTGCCAGGCTTTTCCGACATATTCTGTATGTTCCGAGGAAAGTTTTCCCTTATACTCTACAGGGTTCCCATATATTTTATGTAATACTTTTTCCGGCAGATGATAAAGATCAATAGCCGGACGGCTTCTTAAATGATCAGAGCCCCTTGAGGCTGTTGCAACATTCAACGCCAGTGCCGGGGTGGCTCTTTCATCGGAATGAAGATTGCTCATCCCCTTTACCTGGATCAGATAGTCAAAGGAATTTTTGCCAAATATTTTAGAGGCCTGGATACCTCCCTGGGCAAGCGCATCCGCCACTTTACCTTTTCGGTAGCAAATCCGTTCCACCATTTCCAGAAGGGCTTCGTCATTACCAAAGCTTAAGTCTAATCCATCAGTGTCTTTGTTGGTGATGATACCTTCTTCATAGAGTTCCATTGCCCAGGAAATCAGGCTGCCGATCTCAAGATTATCTATTCCATACTGATCAACAAGGTGGTTTCCTGCAAGAACCGTTTCAGCTCTGGGAGTATCCGGCTCTGCACCAAACGCCCCCTGAGAAGTGTATTCCGGGCCTTCATCATAGTTGCCCTTTAAGGGACCGGATGGAATTCTATATTGGGCCCGGCAATGGACCTGGCAACCAAAACAGCCTGCCATATGATAGGGCCCTATGGTCTCTTCACAGATTTCATCTATGGCTTCAGGTTCAATGTCATCGGCGTACTCACACTGGTTGTACTGGAAGTTTCTGGTACGAACCCCACCCCAGGAATTGGTCGCACCCCAAATCATGGGGGTACCAAGGGTTCCCTGGGTTTTATTTACCTTTGCAGATGTAATCTGGTCAATAAACCGTTTATTATATTCCAGAGCGTCAACAGGATGGGCAATTTTGATATCCATGGTTCCCCTGCAGGCAATTGCCTTAAGGTTTTTGGAGCCCATGACGGCGCCCATACCCGTTCTTCCACCGGCATTTTTAATACCGGTCATGACATTGGCAAATGTCACAAGATTTTCACCGGCAGGCCCGATAACAAGGGATTTTATTTCCTGGTCATTGAGTTCTTCCTGAATAGCCCACTGGGTGTCAGTGGTGGTCATTCCCCAGATATTTTCGGCATCACGGATTTCAATGGTGCCATTTTTAATGAAGAGATAAGACGGTTTTTTGGCTTTCCCTTTTATGACAAGGTGATGAAAACCCGCCCAGGCCATTTCAGGAGCAAAAAAACCGCCCATGTTGGCCGATCCTAGTAATCCTGTTAGGGGAGATTTCGCCATGATATGGGTTCGGGCTGTTGCAGATGCACAGGTGGCTGTTAGAATACCACCGCTGACAATTAAAGGGTTTGCAGAACCTAAAGGATTACAGCCTTTTTTTGAATGGTTCAATAAAAGATATGCATCAAGACCTCTGCCGCCGAGGAATTTTTTTCTGACATCAAGGGGAATCGGCTTTATCGTAACGTCTCCGGTGGTAAGGTCGATATAAGCAATTTTTCTGTCCAGAGCCATATTATTTGCCCTCCATCTTTTTTTTGAATGCTGCTTCAGCAATTTTTTTGTTTACTTCCCAGACCGGTCCCCGGATTCTAGGAAAATCAGGGCGAATCCATGCAACCCTGAATTCACACGAGCAGACCGGGCACTTCACATGTTTATCTCCCGGCTGCGGTTCCAACCTGCCCATACAGGTCGGGTTATGGCACCTGAACTTACCATAGGTTCTTGTTTTACGCAGGCTTTCGGCTCCTGACAATTTTTTGTCATCAATGGCCATTGTGATCCTCCTTATTAAAAATTTAACGCTATTTTATTTAATGGCAATCAGTTTATCTTCAGTGATTTTGGACTTTCCCATAAGTTTGTCCAACTCTGAATTGTCCCAACGTTTAAACAGATCATGCTCTATCCCGATGTAATCCAGGACCTTTCCAACAGATTGATTGATAATATCATCTATGGTTTTGGGGTGATGGTAAAAAGCCGGTACCGGCGGAATAATATGTGCGCCCATGTCGGCGGCCTGGGTTAAAAGTCTTAAATGGCCAGTATGCAGAGGGGTTTCCCTGAACAACAGTGCCAGTTTTCTTTTTTCTTTGAGCTGGACATCGGCAGCCCGAATCAATAAATTGTCATTATAGGAATTGGCAATGCCCGACAGGGTTTTGACTGTACAGGGAGCCACCACCATGCCCATGGTCAGAAACGACCCGCTGGCAACCGAGGCGGCAATCTGTTTGTTGGTGTAGGTGACGTCTGCCATGGCAAGTACATCATCCACATCATAATCGGTTTCAATCCGGATGTTGAGTTTTCCGGCTTCTGAAATAATCAAATGGGTTTCAATGCCGCGGTTCTTAAGAACTTCCAGTATCCTTACACCATAAATCACACCACTGGCTCCGGCAATTCCTACAATTAATCTTTTTTTCATATTAAGAGTCTCCCATATTATACATCAGGTTTGCAATGATAATGCTACTAGTTGTGTTTCAGCACTTCAAGTAATTTATATCCTTTTTCTTCAATCATTGAGGTAATTCTTTTCAAATATTTTGCCTCAAACCGGACCATAAGCCGTTTGACCCCTGAATCAGGGTCCTTTAGCGTAAAAATTCCCTTAATCTGAAGACCCAGCGTAAGGATATCTTCGAGTATTGTTTTAATGGTAACCTTTGTATCTCCGTTAATCTCAATTGAAATTCCATGCAGCCCTTCATCACCGCCCAGTATCTGGTTCAGGGCATGGGAAAAATCCCTGTTTGAAAGACTGCCCACAAACCTTTCACCATCCATTACCGGCAAAAAACTTCTACCGAACTGCTTTCCTTTTTCAAGAGCCGTTTCAACCGTATCATTTACAGAAAGCGCGACCGGTTTTCTTACCATGATATCTTTTACTTTCAGGCGGTCGTTAAAGTATTGAATTTCATAAATATCCTGGGACGCAGTGGCCCAGGAAGCAGCCTCTCTCAAATCCCGTCTTGCAAGAAGCCCTCTGAACTTTCCTTTATCTACCACGGCCATAAAAGGAACCCTGTTTTCTTCAAATAAATTTATGGCTTCTTTTGCTGAAAGATCGCTTGAAATTGTAGCAGGATTTTTAGACATCCAGTTTTTAACAATCATTTTCATCTCTCCATAGTTTTATTGGTATTAAATCTAATCAAACAACCCCATTTCTGCAGCCAGTTTCTGGGACAACTAAAAAAGCTCCAGTGCCGCTTCTGTCACCTGTTGACTGAAGACAGTATCTTCCATATTTGCATCAACTTCGATAATTTCAATCCTGGAATCCAGTTTACTTCTTAATGTATCAATGAAAACACGATCTTCTTCTGGGTCATAGGTAGGGTTCCCCTCTGCATCCACCGACGACCACCCCTGCATGGGAACCATTACTTTTACAGGAGCCTTTGAATCATTAAGTTTTCTTGCAAATTCATTGGCCACATCTTTGAGTTCAGAAGGATTAAGACGCAGCCAGGTCCTGAATTTATCAAGATCATATTTCCGTCTGTCATGAAATTCTTTTTTATATTTGGATCTGGACGGGGTCATGTGGTTCACCGAGCAGGTGGAGATAATCTGGGGGATTCCTTTTTTTCCTGCAGATTCCAGCCGGTTGGGACCGCCATCCCGCATATACCCGAAATAATGCTCTCCCACCCCTCCCGGGGCAAGGTCAATGACCCCCTGAAAGAAGCCTTGAGCAATCATCTTTTCCATGGCCCGGTCACCCACTCCTGCTGCAGAAAATCCCGTGACCTGGTACCCTTTTTTTTCAAGCGCTTTCCTCACCGAGCTTGCACATTGTCCACACGGTCCCAGCATGGTCATGGCTATGGTTTTTTTATTTTCGGCACTTAAGGGATTGCTGACATATTTTATCATGCCTTTCATGGCATAGCAGGCCCGATCCATCACATTGGTGAGCATATCCGTCACACCGGCTATTTCAATCACTGAATGGAACAATAAAATATCACTGGTACCGATGTATTTTGTGGAAAGACCTGGAAGTGCAGCAGTTGAAGATATCATCAGCTTGGGAATGCCAAAGGGCAGAGCCCGCATGACATCGGTTGCCATCAAAGATCCGGTGGACCCGCCAATGGCCATGATGCCGTCAATTTTTCCCGCATCATACAGATCCCTGGCAATTTTACTGGCGCCTTCAATAATAATATTAGTGATAGTGGACCGTTCTGTGGACTTATTTATTTCTTCTATGGTACTGCCGCCGGCCGATGCCACCTGAGACGGGGTCAGTTCCGCCCTGGATTTTTCCTTTCCTCTCATGGAAAGGTCCATTAAGAGCGGCAAAACTTCAATTTCTTTAAACTTATACTTTAAATACCGTGTTTCTTCCCTTTTAGTGTCAAGGGTTGATATGATCAAAACCGTTTTAGTGTTTGGCATTTCTTTATTTAACCCCGAAAAGTTACAATTTGGTAAACCGGCAGCAATTGTAAACGATAGATCAAATACAATTGCTGCAGGTTTTGTTTATAGACCCAGTCTTTCGCGGATATCTTTTTTCAAGGTTTCCTTATTCACCTTCCCCGAATCCCCGACCGCCGGGAATTCATCCACTAGTTCAAGGTGCTCGGGAAGTTTGAACATGGCAATATCTTTGGTTTTCAAATAATCGACCATGGTCTGGAAATCAAATGTTGTGCCTTTTTTCACAATGACATAAGCTGCACATTTTTCTCCCATTTCCCTGTCCGGATATCCCACGATGGCCACGGATGCCACAGAGGGATGATCATTTAAAAGTCCTTCCACTTCAGCCGGATAAATATTCTGACCGCCACGGATAATCATGTCCTTGGCTCTACCAAGAATCCATAAGCATCCCTGGTCAAACTTGACAATGTCCTCCGTAGTGGTCCAGCCGTCTTTATCAAAAACCGTGGAGGTGAGTTCTTCATCACGGTAATATCCTGCCGGTGCATGGGGTCCCCTGAAATAGAGGATACCGGGTTCACCGTCGGGAACGGTTTTTTCCTTGTTCTCTTTGTCTGCCAGCCGGACTTTATTGCCCGGCAGCATCCTGCCCACGGTTCGTCTTCTTAAGTCCTTGGTATCTTCCACCCGGCAGCCGGATACAGATCCCATATCCTGAGTACCCAGGTCACTGGTGATGGAGGCGCCAAACGCATTCTCCGCTTCTTCTGCCACCTGGGGCGCGAGATACCCGCCGGCGGATCGAATAAATCTTAAAGAGCTTAAATCATACTTTGACACGTCTGCTTCAAGCATTCTGATCAGATGGGTGGGCACAACACCAATGGCAGTGGCCTTCTCTTTTTCAATGAGCGCCAGTGCCGCATCCGGTGAGAAGTCCTCCAGCATCACGGTCTTGGCTCCTGCAATGGGCGCTGCAAAATAGGTCAAGGTGCCTGCAGCACCGCCTGCATGGGGGGCAATGGCCATGGTGATATCATCCTTGGAAAGACCCCAGATATCCACCCGGCCCTTGGACGTACAGATTCTCGGGGCGGGCGGCCATTCAACAAGCTTTGGAATACCGGTGGTACCCGATGTGGTGGTTAAAATAGCAATATTTTCTATTGGATCAAACCGTCTTTTATCCAGGATAGACGTATCCACAGGTAGTTGCACTCTTTTTTCAGCCATGGCGGTCAAAGAAAAAGTGTTTTCCGGCGCATCCTGGGGAACCATATCATCAAACAGAAAAATATGTTTCAGATGAGAGAATTCCTTTTGAAGGTCTTCATACATTTCAAGGTAGTTAAATTTATTGTAAGTATGAAGAATAATCACAGCCGAGGCCTTGGTTCTGTCCACCATATAGGTCAGTTCTTTTTTCCTCAAATATGGATAAACTGTCAGGGAAATTAAACCAGCCCGCTCGCAGGCAATTCTTGCCAGAAACCCGTATACACTGTTGGGAGACTGGATAATGACCCTGGAGTGTTTTTCCAATCCCATTTCCACCCATGATATGGCCATGGCATCCACAAGGTCCTCTGCCTGCTTCCATGTCAACCTGTATTTTGAATCCACCAGGGCTTCCTGATCCGGCATCTCTTTAGCATTTTTTGCCCAAAAATCATAAAATGTTTCCCGGGTCCAGTATCCGTCTTTCAGGAACTCATCTGTCATCTCTTTTTTATATCGAATTGGTTTCACGAATCATCCTCTCCTTATAATCCAAGCTCTGACCATCTTGCCTTAACCTTTTCAACCATGTCGGGATCAAGCTCAATGGGGATGGGTTTGTGTTCCCATTCATAGGGGATGGTACAATCCAGAAGAAGTCTTCCTGTAATCCATCTTGCGTCAATGGGCAGAGAAGGATCAAGTGGCGTGGACCGTCCTCGTTTGATGACCTGGGAACGGTTGGGCTGGAACCTGAAACTTAAGGCATACATCACCCGGGGGATATCCCATGGATCAATATCTTCATCCACAACAATCACGGTTTTAAGGCCGTAGGCACCCATTTCCGTTGAAATGGAGGCAGTCAGCACCTGATCCACATGACCCGGATACATCTGTTTCATGGAAATAATGGCAAGAAACCTGCCGGAACCTTCCGGTGGACAATAAACCGCTTTTAAACCCGGAATATTCATTTCATTGAGCTGCTGCCAGAGAGTCGCACCATAAGACAGGGCCATGACCATGTGAGAATCCGTTACCGCGCGTCCAACCGTTGTTCCCCAGAAAATTGGATTGTTTCTATAGGTCACACATTTCACGTCAATAAAGTTCCTGGGATCCGTTCCCACACCGGAGTAATACCCGGTATATTCGCCAAAGGGACCCTCTTCCATAAATTTATCCGCATCAACAAATCCTTCAACAACAATCTCTGCATGGGCCGGAATAGGCAGGTCAACCACCTCGCCCTTTACAACTTCTATTGCTTCACCCCTGAAGGCACCGGCCACGTCATACTCACTGGTAAATGCACCGACCCTGGCTGCTCCCAGAATAAATAAAATCGGATCACACCCGACAATGGAAGCCACCGGCATGGGTTCACCCAGTGCCTGATATTTTTTAAGCATCTGATCAGCATGTTTACCCTTGATAAACTGGGTGCCGATTTTGTCCTTTCCCAGCAGCTGACTTCTATAGGTGCCTAAGTTCACCCAGCCTGAATCAGGATCTTTGCTGATGATAAAATGGGCAGTACCATAATATTTCCCGCCATCCAGAGGATAATAATGGGGGACCGGAAAAATATTCAGATCCACATCATCCCCCATCATGATGTTTTCTTTACAGGGAGCATTCGCCCTGTCCACGTATGTTGGCGGGATGGGTTTCTTTGCTTTCTCAGCCCATGATTTATACAGATCAACAAGGCTTGAATTTTCAGGTTCCCCCATTATAATGGCAAGCCTCTGAACCGTTGTAGCGGCACTGGTAATAATGGGTGAATTGTGGCCCTTAACATTTTCAAACAATAATGCAGGGCCCTGGTCTTCCTCGTTGAGTTTGGCAATGGTCGATAATTCCAGATAGGGATCAACTTCAGCTGTAATACGCTTCAAGAGGCCCTTTTCCTCACAGACGGCTACAAAATCTCTCATGTCTTTCATTAATTTTTCTCCTTTGTCAGGACCCCTTTTGACACTATAATAGGGTCCCCTGCGCGATGCGCACTGGTTTATATTTTTGGCCAGGCCTTGAAATCTACAAGGCCTGGCGGTAAAACAATTTTATATTAATCACTCATCAATTGACTTTCTTACCCGCCACAAGCCCGGCACAAATATGTGCAAGAGCTGATGAACGTGCTTTCATGACCGGTTCCACTTTTTTACTACTCCAAACGGTTTCCGGTCTGCTTTGAAGAATCATGATTTTTGCTTTGCCGGGGGTGTCTTTATCAATGGCCCATTCAATATCCATGGGCTTGCCATAATGTTCTTCAATCCGCTTTCCGATTTTCGCAAGGGCAATGGCATCCTTATCCACCACACACTGGATATCAGTTCTTTCATCTGGAACATTCTGTTTTACAACACAATGGCTTTCAGGATCACGGGTATACAATATGGTTTTATGGGAAATTGATTTTTTGATAATCTCGTCTGTGATTTTATTAATGATAAAATTATCCGGTGTGCATTCACCACTGACGACACTCTCTCCAAATCCAAAATTAGCATCTATGGCAATGGTGGAACGATCACCGGTGGCAGGATTCAATGTAAACATCACACCGGCGGTCCAGGCATTTGCCATTTTCTGAACACCAACGGAAATTTCCACCAGTTCATGGTCAAATCCCATTTTTGCTCTATAGTAGATTGCTCGCGCAGTAAAAAGACTTGACCAGCATTTTTTCACGTGCTTGAAAATATCATCCACCCCTCTTATCCAAAGAAAGGTATCCTGCTGTCCGGCAAAGCTTGCGCCGGGAAGATCTTCGGCTGTAGCGCTGGATCTGACTGCTACAGGAACGGCAGGAACATTGCACTTTTTAGAGAGCCTTCTGTAAAATTCTCCAATATAATCCTGTAGATCATCACTTACATTTGTGCTTTCAATAAGAGCCCGGATGGCAATACTTGCTTTTTTACCGGATTCCACATCATCTGCTTTAATGCCCTTTAAAATCTTAAATATTTCTTTTTTGATGTTTCCCTGCTCAAGAAAAAGATTATAGGCTTTTGTGGTTACTGCAAAACCTGGGGGAACCGGTATGTTCGCTTTGAGCAGTTCACCCAGGCTTGCATTTTTGCCACCGACAATGGGAATTGATTCCAGATCACATTCTTCAAACCAGAGAACATAGTCGTGTCTTTTTTCCATAATCTACATTTACCTCTCGATATTAATTTTGCCGGTATCGCCGTTGACCTTGATTTTCATGCCGGATTTAATAATAGCCGTTCCCTGGCCTGTTCCAACAACGGCAGGCATTCCGTATTCACGACAGACAATGGCTGCATGACACATGATTCCACCCACATCTGTGACAACCGCTTTAATTTTCTGGAATACCGGGGCCCAGGAGGGTGAAGTGGTGGGTGCCACAAGGATTTCTCCCTCTTTAAGTTCTCCGATATCCTCAACAGACCGGCATACCCTGGCAATGCCTTCAACAACACCGGGTGAGCCTGCAAATCCTTCCATCTCATTGACTTTGTCCGGGTCACCGATTTCTTTTAGTTTCGCCCAGGCTGCCATACTGTCATTGGTAATCCCCCAGAGTACAATGGTAAACGGTTCTGCAATGACTTCAGGCGGGGTTCCAACAGCAGGAGTCGGCCGGTTTTCCTTGAATTTCTGGTAAACGCCTTTTCTCCATTCGATTTCTTCGGGCCAGTGCAATGGACCATAGCCCTTTGTTCCGGTGGCCCATGCGGTTACAAGATCCCATAAGGCTTCTTTTATTTCACTGCGGGATAAGTACCAGACATCTTCTGTATCTTTGATGAATTGATGTTCAACCATGATGGAGGCAACATTTCTCATCTTGTTCCAGAATACTGAGTGGAACCAGTGCTCCACATAGAACATATGATTCTCAACATAGGGGAAAACAAGCTCAGACGTACCGTGAAGCTGATCAAAGGTCTGCCTGTCTTCATCTGTTTTTAAAAGGCCCCTGTATTCTTTAATCAATTTTTTACGTTCAGCTTTAATTGCTTCCATGGGTCGGTCAATGGATTTGCCTTCCTTTAGTTTTTCAATGTAAATTCTAAGCGAACTTAAGGGTACATTCAGGTTGTCATTCCATGAGACATCCTGATGATACCAGCCCGTTCCCGTTGAAATGTTGAACCATGGATTTTTGGCCTCATCCCAGGCACCGATCCATTTTTTCCCGTTTTCAGAGCCTGAAAGTTCTGAAATTACGACTTCAACATCCTTGGAATCGTCTCCTATCTGTGAATCAATACCAAGTTCAATGGCCAGTTTTGCCAGTTTTTTCAATTCATCATCCGGCCGATATAAAATAACATCAATTCCTGCAACCATCTGGGTGATTTTCTGCAAGGGAATATCTGGGAAAGCTTTGGTACAAAAATCAACAAAGGTGACATAGGAGGCATAGCCCAGGTTTAGAAATTCGAAGTGATACTGCCAGCAGAGAATACCTAAGTCTATTAACTTGTCATAGTTTTTGAGCAGCTCATAACCGCTGGAGGTTCCAAGGCCGTTTTTAACAACTGAGATATCTTCCATATCAGGCAGGGGAGCGATTTCAAGGCTTTCAATCTCGGTAATAATCCCTTTCATTTTACCTTCCCACTGATCATGAAGTTTGTCCCAGTTTTCATAATAATATCCTGCCCGTTCCATGAATAACGGAATTCTTTTTTGAACTTCTTCGGGATCCGTCACCGGAACCGGGGTAATATAGACATTACCATTTATTATTCTGTGATCGATACCAAGCGCGGGTGGAATCATGAAAATTCGGGTATTAAACTGTGATAAGGCCAGAAACCAGGCTTCATCCCAAATAATATCAAAGGGATACATGGGCTCGGGATAATGGAGTGCATCATTGAACCAGAAGGCATTTTCTTCATACTCTTTGCGTTCCTTATCTTTTGTCGTAAAAAGATAGTGATACGGATACATTCTTTCCCATCCTTCTGTTCCGGGGATTGCTTCTATCTCGTGGGGACTTGGAAACTTGTTCTCAGCCATTTTGACCTCCATAAAAAAATTAATAAGTGTTAAAAAAACCGACCAAACTAAAAACCCGAATACCTGCAACCATACTTATAAAATACAAAAAGCTGCGTGGAAGGGTAAGATAGAAGCAGTCAACGTACAAAACAAGTCAGATAAAATTCATCCCAAGCAACAAGTATGGTACCGTTCAGTAATATTTGTTGACAAAAAACAAGTCAATTCATATAAACTTATGGCATGTATAAGTTTTTCTTATGGTATGGTTTTTTTGTAGCAACTTTAACTTAAGGATTGGTATTTATGATTAATTTGAACCAATTACGGGCATTTTACACGGTTGCAAAAAACGGCAGTTATACCATCGCGGCTAAAAAACTCTTTATCTCCCAGCCGGCAGTGACTGCTCAGATTAAACTTTTTGAAAAATACCATGATTTAAAATTGTTTGATAAATACGGCAGAAAACTTGTACTCACCCATATAGGGAAAAGACTGTTTGAAAAGGCCGAACGTATTTTTAGTATTGAAGATGAAATTGAAAACACGCTAACCCAGAGAATGGAGCTGAACCAGGGACTTTTAGAAATTGGGTGTACCAAAGCCTATGCCAAACATATTATGCCCTCCATTATCTCTGTTTTTCACCGGGCATACCCGAAGATAAAAGTAATTCTTGAAGAAGGCAGTTCCATGGCCATGATCAACAGTTTGAGGGATTTCAAAAATGAAGTGGTGGTGGTGGCGCAAATGGATGTGAATGATTCTCGAATCCAATTTATTCCCTTCAGTCAGGAAGAAATCGTCATCATTCTCCCAGTAAATCATCCGCTGGCACAGAAAAAAGAACTTGAATTTCATGATATTGTGCAAGAACCGGTTATCATGAAAGGAAAAGGTTCCGGTACCCGGAAAAAGATTCTGGGGCTTTATAAAAAATACAATGCCGTGCCCAATGTTTTTATGGAATCCAATAATACCGGATTTATCATTGATCTGGTGAAACGCGGAGAAGGGATATCTTTTCTTGTAGAACCTGCTATTGATCAGGAAGCAAAAGAAAAAAAATTGATTTCACGAAAATTAAAGGATATAAAAATGTTTTTGGATGTCAGTTTCGGTTATTCAAAAAATACGCCGCTTTCACCGGCTGCCAGGGCCTTTTATGATATTGTTAAAGCTTCATTTATCGAAGCCTCTCCCAGGGGAGGTGTTGAGTCTATTATGGCAAGAATCCTTGCCGCGCATCCCCAGAATGAATAAACACCATAAAAAATCAATAATAATTCCTGAAGTTTTAAATTAGCACTTGACTATTAGCCCATATTGTGGTTAACCCTTCCGAAGATCACAACATATAGACAAATTAAATTATCTTTCTGGAGAAAATATGACCAAAATGGATGACGTAAAAACAATGAAACTTGATATTTCAAAAAATGCAGCAACAGTCCTTGATAGAAGATATTTAAAAAAAAACAGCACCGGTAAAACAATAGAATCTCCTGTGGAAATGTTCCAGAGAATTGCCTCTCATATCGCTCTGGCTGAAGAAAAATTTGCAAACACCCCAAAAAAGGAATATTTTGAAACGGCATTTTATAATCTAATGGTCAGCTTCAAGTTTTTACCCAACTCTCCAACTTTGATGAATGCTGGAAATGAATTGGGTCAGCTTGCCGCCTGTTTTGTCCTCCCAATAGAAGATTCTCTTTCAGGTATTTTTGAAACCGTAAAGAATGCAGCCCTTATTCACAAATCGGGAGGAGGGACAGGCTTTTCATTTTCCAGACTCAGGCCCAAAGATTGCCGCGTGGGTTCCACCGGCGGCGTTGCATCCGGGCCTGTTTCTTTTATGAAAATTTTTAATGTTGCTACCGAACAGGTGAAACAGGGGGGCACCAGAAGAGGTGCCAACATGGCAGTCCTCCGCATTGATCATCCTGACATAATGGAATTTATAAATTGCAAAAGCAGTAATGACAATTTAAACAATTTTAATATTTCAGTGGGAATTACAGATCAGTTTATCGAGGCTGCAAGAGAAAACAAGGATTTTGATTTGATAGACCCGAGAAATCAGAAAAAAGCCGGGCAGATCAATGCCCGTGATGTATTTGAAACCATTGTAAAACAGGCCTGGCACAATGGTGATCCAGGCATTATTTTTCTGGACAGGATGAATCAGGATAACCCCACACCTGCCATTGGTGAGATCGAATCCACAAACCCCTGCGGTGAACAGCCGCTACTCCCCATGGAGGCGTGTAATCTTGGATCCATCAACGTATCAAAATTCGTCGGTATTAAAAATAAAAAACCGTTTATTGACTATAAAGCCTTAAAAGAGACCATCCATTTGTCCGTACGATTTTTAGATAATGCCATTGAGATGTCAAACTCACCTTTGGATGAAATTGATCAAATGGTGAAAGGTAATCGCAAGATAGGCCTTGGTTTAATGGGATTTTCAGATCTGTTATTCCAGCTGAACATTCCCTATAATTCGGAAAAAGCCCTTTTGATTGCAGAAGAAATCATGACGTTTATTCAAAAAGAATCCCACAAAGCCTCACACCTGTTGGGAAAGGAACGCGGCACCTTTAAAAATTTTGATAAAAGTATTTACAAAGGCAACAAAGACAAACAATATCGAAATGCCACAACGACAACCATAGCGCCCACGGGAACATTGAGTATTATAGCCGGGTGTTCCAGTGGCATAGAACCCCTTTTTGCCTTAAGCTTTGTCAGAAGAGTCATGGACAATGATGAACTGATTGAAGTCAATCCTTATTTCGAAAAAATTGCCAGGCAAAGAGGGTTTTACAGTAAAAAATTAATGGAAAAAATTGCCAAAACAGGCAGTATTGCCAATTTGCACGAAATCCCTCAGGATCTTCGGGATGTATTTGTAACTGCCCATGACATTTCACCTTCCTGGCATATCCGTATGCAGGCGGCATTTCAAAAATTCACTGACAATGCCGTATCCAAAACAGTTAATCTGCCCCATGATGCGACAAAAGAGGATGTGATGGGAATATACAATATGTCCTATGATCTCGGATGTAAGGGGGTTACCATTTATCGTGATGGCAGTAAAAGCAATCAGGTCCTCTCCTTTTCAAACGAACCCAAAAAAGAAGCATCCGTGAAAAAAGCGGTAAAAAAACGGCCGGAAACCCTTCAAGGATTTACCTCCAGAATTAAAACAGGAATGGGCGAACTTTATGTGACCGTTAATGAAGATGATGGCAAACCCTTTGAAATATTTGCCACCATTGGACGATCAGGACAGTCGACAACAGCGAAAACAGAAGCCATTGGAAGACTGATTTCTCTCTGCCTGAGAACCGGTGTTGATGTAAAATCCGCTATAAAACAGATTAAAGTGATCGGCGGTGAATATGCTGTTTTTCAAAAAGGAGGCCGCGTCTTATCCATACCCGATGCAATTTCCCGCATCCTGGAAAAAAGATACGGTAAAGTAGAAGAGACAAATCAAAACAATTCTTTAAAAAAGGATCTCTGCCCGGAATGCGGATCAAATATCACTCATGAAGAGGGCTGTATTACCTGCCATTCCTGCGGCTTTACAAAATGTGGATAGAAAACGAGCCTAACACGTTTAAAATTTTAATAAAAAGGGATTTTCTTCCAATCCCATATCTTGTGTTAGGCCTTATCTGGAAACAGGGCTCTGGTTGCCAGTTTAAAATACCTTTGAAATTCGATTCACCATAAGTACTGGAAAAAGAAGTGAACTCCTTTGAGCTAACGGCCTACAGCGACTGTAGATAGACGATATAGTCACTTTATTAC
>Ga0164311_10000594_pt1 | contig 16287 bp, 16 predicted proteins | sample GuaBasSedimGuay2_FD_121796 | JGI IMG/M metagenome (GOLD analysis project Ga0164311, IMG submission 121796) | Subseafloor sediment microbial communities from Guaymas Basin, Gulf of California, Mexico - Guay2, Core 4569-9, 9-12 cm | ecosystem: Environmental > Aquatic > Marine > Hydrothermal vents... | reverse complement strand
GGCTTAACCATGACATACCAGGCCTCTTCTTCTAGCTTCTTCCACGTCTATCAATCCGGTATGTAGCGCTGTGGCTATGAGCACTCCGGTTATACCTAGATCTCTAAGCCTCTGTAAATCCTCCAAGCTACGTACTCCTCCTCCTACCAGTAGACTGAGCTTCGACCTCTCCTTGATTCTTTTTATTAACTCCAAATCGACTCCCTTAAGCGTACCTACATTATCTAAGCTAAGCAGGATAGCCTCGCGTACCCCAGCCTTCTCAGCTTCAAGGGCAGCTTCAAGAGGATCGCTTACTTCCTCAATTTTAGAGAGTAGCTTACCTCCATAAAGGTCCAAGCTTAAGACCACATTGCTAGCTCCTACCTCCCTAACTATATCACGGAGGGCTTTGAAGCTGGTTAAGGTCTCTGCTCCAACAACCACTACTACCCCTGTCTCCATAAGCCTCCTCGCCGTCGCAGCGTTATTGACCCCGGCATCTATCATCGCCCTCAGCCCAAGCTCGCTAAGCTCGGTGTAAAGCTTCAGGTTGAGTCTTGTTCCAGCGATGGCATCGAGGTCAGCTACGTAGAGCTCCTTCACCTTCAGGGCTTCTTTATACGCTTTAGCTACCTCTAAAGGGTTAGTGGATGAACATATGAGGCTTTTCAGAGGTTTGTAAAGTTCACGTTTACCTTGGACTGCATGTACAGCTATACCTCCCTTGATATCCAATACAGGTATGAGCCTCAAACTTCACTCATCCCCTCCAGCAGTTTTCTTCCTTTTTCCGTAAGGTCGTAGAGCCTCCTCCACCTTCCCTTAACCACCTCTACCCCAGCCTCTCTAATGAATCCCAACTCTTTTAACTCCTCAAGGTGTTGATAGAGGCTAGGCAACTTCAGGGATATACCACGCTCCTTTTCAAGCAGCGCTCTAAGTCCATAGCCATGCAGCGTACCATTCGAGAGTATCTTCAATATCTCTAGCTTAGCTTTCCCGAGCTTTGAATGAGGTTTAATGCTTACTATGAAGCTTCCTACCTTAAGTTTGTCTTCAGCTAAGCTAAGGACAGCTTTAGGATCCTTCAATCCTTCCCCAGTAATTATACATACTATTTTCTCCCCACGATCTATCTCTCCTTCACTGAGGAGTTTCAGAAGCCCTGCCACTGTAGAGCTAGCGGCAGGCTCCGAAAAGACCCCTTCAAGCCTAGCTAAGAGTTTCATGGCTTCCAAGGCTTCCTGATCTGATACAGCTATAGCGGCTCCACGGCTTTCTTTCATGGCTTTTAAGGCTTCATTCCCGTAGGGAGGCTCCTTCATACCTATGTCAAGGATACCTGTTTCAGCCTTATCGATAGGCTCCACTTCGCTCTTTCCTTCCTTGAACGATTTAACTATCGGGGCACATCCTTCAGGTTGAACCCCTATTATTCTCGTCTTAGCTCTGTCTATGATCCCTAAGACCTCCATCTCTTTCAAGGCTTTCCAAGCCATAGATAAGTGCCCTCCACTTCCCATTGGGATGACTAGAACGTCGGGGGCTTCCCAGTTAAGCTGGTCACATATCTCCCAGGCCGTGATCTTCACGCCTTCAAGAAAGAAGGGGTCTATGGAGGAGGCTAAATACCCTGTATTCTCCATCCTAGCCTTCATGTCAGCCTCCTCTAAGTCTTTCGTTAACCTTAAGTCCGCACCGTAAGCCGTCATCTGGTAGAGTTTACCTAGATCAAGTTTCGAAGGAGCGTAGACTATGCATTTAATCCCGGCCTTAGCGGCGTAGGCAGCTAGAGAGGCTCCTAAGTTACCGGCGGAAGCACATGTTAAGGTTTCAGCTTTAAGCCAAAGCGCTCTTGTAACAAGCACTGAAGCGCCGCGGTCTAGGAAGGAACCTGTGGGATTAGTGGTTTCATCCTTCACGTAAAGCTCCTTAACCCTTAGTCTTTCAGCTAGTTTGAAGCTTCTATGTAGATATGTCCCCCCTTCACCTAGCGACACTATCCTCCAACTTGGAAGTACAGGTAATACTTCATAGTACCTCCATAAGTTGAACCCTCTCGAACGTAATGTGTCGCGACTTACTTTACCCCTAACCTCTTCATAGTCATAAACTACGTTTAACTTTCCCCTACATATAGGGCACGTAATGAATGGCTGCTCTAGAGCATAGTTCTTTAGGCATGTGGGACACTTAAGGCTAGGCACAAGCCTATATATAGGCTAAAACTTAAATATGTTTCTCGGGCCTACATCGCAATATGTCTAAGGCCGAGCAGATCAGCTTAACAGGGCTTTTTACCGCTCTCGTATGTGCCTTCACCATCTCCTTTCAGCTCTACATTCCGGCTACTCGAGGCTACTTCAACATAGGTGAGGTCATGGTCTATACCGCCGCTCTCATAGGAGGGCCGTTGATAGGCGGCTTTGCTGGTGGAGTAGGTTCAATGTTAGCTGACGTGTTAACAGGCTATGCCCACTATGCTCCAGCTACCTTAGTAATCAAAGGAGTGGAAGGTTGCCTTGTAGGCTGGCTATGTAGGGTCAAGCTTTTTAAGGATCCTAAAGCTTGGAGGGCGCTTTCATTAAGCTCAGCCTTTTTCGTAGGTTTCTTGTTGTTAGCCATAGCTCCTTATTATGTTGGTGAAGCTGAGGCTACACTAGGTCCTTCTGCAATAACCTTGGCTGGCTATGAGCTAACTCTACCATCATTAACCTTGAGCTTTGCACTTCCGAGTTTTATATGGCCTATCTTGGCTGTTGCAGCTTTCACCGGTATAGCTTACGTAGGGCTTAAGGCTTCTCCTGAGCTTGGATGGACGGTGCTCTCTGTGGCGGCAGGGGGGATATTGATGGTAATAGGCTATTACCTATATGAGCAGCTCTTTATGGGTGTAGCTGCGCTGGCTGAGGTACCCTTTAACACAGCTCAGTTCCTCATAGGCCTTCTAGTTTCAGTTCCCCTATACAAGAGTCTTAAGAGAGCCTTACCAGGTTTGTTTTAAGGAAAATCCTTAAATAAACCTTCATATCCTGCCCAGATAGCGGCCGGTTTTGGGATAAGCGCAGCCATCGTTCTGCGCCTCCTTTTAACTGGCCAGCTACGTAAAGGAGGTAAAGGAAGAATGTATGGTAGAAGGGAACCCCGCTACGCGCGCAAGCCCGTTAGCTTAGGCGGCGAGTACGACGTGGAGATAACAGAGGTTAGCAGAAGAGGCGACGGTTTAGCTAGAGTGCAAGGCTTTGTGGTCTTCGTGCCTGGAGCTAGACCTGGACAGCGAATAAAGGTTAGGGTTACTAAGATGGGCAACCGGTACGCGGTAGCGGAGATGGTTCGGTGAAGTGGGGTTAAGGCATAAGCTTTCCATGTAACCTTAAAAGCCTAGTCTTGTTTTTTATGCATGACCTCCTTAAGCCCTAGGGCCTAGGAGGTTTCAGCTATTGAAGCTCCTCATCAGCGTAGTGGATGCCCAGGAGGCTAAGGAAGCCTTCCTAGGGGGTGCTGACATCGTAGATGTTAAAAGGCCTTCTGAAGGCTCCTTGGGGGCTTGCCCCCCAAACATCATAAGGAGTGTTAGGGAGGCTCTTCCTCAAAAGGTTGAAGTTAGCGCAGCAGTAGGTGATGTACCAGACCTACCTGGCACGGTTTCGTTGGCAGCATTAGGTGCCGCGGTAAGTGGTGTAGATTACGTCAAGGTTGGTGTTTATGGACCTAAATCTCTTGAGAGAGCCGTGGTATTGCTTAAGGAGGTTAAGGAGGCTGTTAAGTCTTACGATAGCTCGATCAAAGTGGTGGCAGCGAGCTATGCTGACTACGGGAGGGCAGGGTGCCTTGAACCAAACATGGTGTTGGAGGCAGCCCGTAAAGCGGAGGTGGATGTATGGATGATCGACACTAAGGTGAAGGATGGTTCCCCTCTTCTAAGCTTCTTATCACCTAGCAGCTTAATATCGCTGATCGAAAGGGCTCACGGCTACGGTATGATAGCTGCAGTGGCTGGGTCCTTGAAGCTTGACGATCTTGAAGCTATTGGTTCATTGGGAGCTGATGTAGTTGGTTTTCGAGGGGCAGCGTGTGGAGGAGATAGAGTAAAGGGTAGGGTTAGGAGAGAGTTTGTGGAGGAGTTAAAGAGGAGGCTTAGCTTAGTAAGGTAGGTGACTTTGGAGTTTTCGAGTAAGGCCAAGAAGCCCAAGAGTTTTAAGGACCATGAACTCTTTTCCCAACTAAAGATACCTCCAGGGGTTTTCTTCGTAATTAGGTGTGATGGTAGATCGTTCAAGGAGGTCTGCAGTAAGGTGGGGTTTAAGAAGCCTTTCGATAAAGCCTTTGCCGAACTGATGGTTTCCTCGAGCAAAGCGGTGTTTGAGGGAGGTCTCAACCCTCTTTTCACCTTCATTCATTCCGATGAAGCTAGCTTCCTCTTTAACGGCGAATCTACCTTTAAGCGTAGAGTAGAGAAGCTGCTATCCATCGTCCCTAGCCTTATGAGCAGTAAGGCTTCCCTAGGCCTTCACTCAATTTTCAACTATAATGGCCCTGTTTCCTTCGACGCTAGAGTGGTTCTGCTCGATAAAGCTGAGATAGCCGATTACTTTGCTTGGAGGCAGATGGAGGCTTGGAGAAACCACATCAATTCCTATGCTTACTACACTCTACTCTCTAAGGGTTTAACTCCACGTGAAGCTTCACTTAAGCTAAAGGGGTTGAAGGCTCCTCAACTACATGAGCTGGTATTTAAAGAAGCTGGCGTAAACCTGGCTACCACCCCGCCTTGGCAGAGGAGAGGAATAGCCCTCATATGGGAGGAAGAAGTTAAGGAGGGCTTCGACCCAGTTAAAGGGGCTAAGGTAAAGGCTTTAAGACTACAGTTGAAGGAGGACTGGAGCCCTCCTATCTTTGCCAGTTCTGAGGGAAGGGGCTACATCGAGAGGTCTATGGAAGCTAGGCTTAGGGGAGTTACTCGGCCGTAATGGGTCACCGAGGATCAATCCTTGTACAAGGTACTTTCTCGCCTCGAAGCAGCTTAGTTAGATAGTTTTCTGTAAGCCCATTAACTAGGTAGCAGGTTATACCAGCTCTCAATATTATCTTAGGCGCTACGCTATCTATGCATGTAGGCTTTGAAGACTGAAGCAATCTTGAAGCCTCGATGCTCTCGATGAGGCGCCCCTCATCATTCAATAAACCATCCACGTCCTTGACCAACACGAGTAAGCCTACACCCAGCCTTTCAGCTAACCTCGCGGCTACGGCATCTCCCGTGGTTTCCCATGAAGCCGGTAGGGCATCATCGTCCTTCACCTCCCTGAACGGGAGGAGGATGCATGATTCTTCTTTCACTTCGCCGAGTTTCTCCTTCACCTTCATGTTCGGCATCAAGTCTGCCAGCAACATGCCGTACTGGTCCATGGACATTAAGGCCATGATGTGAGAGGCTTTAGATGATAGCTTTAGTTCCTCATCTACCTTCCTCACCACGTCAGCGAAAACCCCTCCACCAGGTACTATTACGAGCTTTAACCTACGTGAGGCCTCTTCAAGTTCGCGACAAAATCTCTTGAGGCCTCGAAGGTCTCTTAATAGGCTTCCTCCCACTTTCACTACGGCGTCTAAACCCATCCTTCCACTACCTCTAGGTGCTTAATATCCACCTCAATGCCGGTTGCCATGAGTCCGGCTCCCAGCGCGGGAACCATTCTAGAGGCAGCCCCTATTACTTCGCTTAAACTAAACACTCTCTCCACACCTATCTTCCTTAGAGCTGGCTCAGCAAGGAACTTTGCCCCTATGCCGGCGGTGTAAGCTGGTGGAGTGATGTTTTTCTCAGTTCTGAGCCTGCTGTATACTTGGAGTAAGCCTTCAGCAACTGCTTCAAGCTGTCTATGGTAAATGAAGCTAGCCATACTTATGACTTCTTCCTCGCTGATGAGCTCAAGGTCGGCGCAGACCACCCTAGCCAGCCTAGCGAGAGCTTCCCTCCTCGTAGCTTCTCTCCCGTCAGCAGTGTCCACCGTATATTCATGTTCTCTTATGTGACCTAAAATAAGATGTACATCACCTGAAGTAGCAAAGAGCTCAGAAGACACTCGAATTAATCCCCCTCTCAAGGGGACTTTGTCTACTATGGCCGCTACGTTAGTTCTTAAGGCACCTGTATACACCAGCTCTCCGCACATAAGCTTCTCAAGATCGTTAAGCCCTTTGACTGCCAGCTCACCTTCGATGACGGGGACGATGCTCGTGGTCGTGCTACCTACGTCTACTACTACGCAGGTTTTTTCAAGCTTAGAAGCCACCCAACCAGTCGCCGCCCAGTTAGCGGCAGCTACCTCTAAAGGATGTTTCTTGGCATCTTCAACGCTTACAAGTTTCCCTTTAACGCTTACAACCTTCACCTCGGTGTCCTTAAAACATCTTTCCACAGTGTTGAGTACGTGATGTACTCCTTCACGCTTACACCAATACACGTCTGAGAGCTCAGCAGTCATCGTAAGCCCTACAGCTTTAAGCTCACCAGCTTTAGAGGCGAGCTCATTTAAGGCCTCCATAAGCTTCTCTTTCCCCACTTTCCATAGGGGGAGGTACAGGCTCCGCGTATATGCCTTCGCTATTCCTTTACTTAGCTCTATGAGCACTGCTTTGAGATTAGCTCCTCCCACGTCTAGGCCTAGGTAGTTCACGTTCACTCCCGCTTCTAAGCGGAGGCGTAGGAAGTTTTTAGCCTCTCAATCCTCTCCTTCAACATTTCATATACCATTTTAGGGTCAGTCCTCATTTTTGTTAGCTTCAATACGTGGCCTACAAGATGATGTATCACTTTCTCGTCTTTCATAGCGGCCTCTACATCCTCTTTTTCCTCCTCTAGTACGCGTTCCACGGCTTCCTCCAATACCGCGCTATCGGCTATCTTCTGTAAGCCTTCTTCATCAACCATCCTTCGAGGACTTCTACCGCTTACCACTATGTCTCTTAACATGTACTTAGCGGTCTTCTCGGTGACCACCCCTTCCTCGACCATGTTCACCAGCTCAGCCAAGTGGCTGGGAGTTATCTTAGATTCTGGAAGGTCGAGACCATAGTAATTCAACACACCCAATAAGGTGTGTACCACGAACTTAGCTGCTTTAACTGGGTCTTTACACATGGAGGCTGCTTCCTCGAAGAAATCAGCGAGCGGCTTACTACTTACGAGAACCGCTGCTTCTGCCTCAGCTATGCCGTACTGCCTAGTAAGCCTATCTTTCCTAGCGTCTGGCAGCTCAGGTAAAGTACGCTTGACAGCATCGATGAACTCTGGGGTCAGCTCTATCGGCACTAAGTCAGGCTCAGGGAAGTATCTATAGTCCATCTCCTCCTCCTTAACCCTAAGCGTTACCGTAACTCCTCTAACCTCATCCCAGTGCCTCGTTTCGCGCTCAATTTTACGCCCCATTTTCATCAAGTTGCGCTGTCTAAGTAATTCAAAAGTTAAGGCGCGCTCCACTTCCTTAAAAGAAGAAATGTTCTTAACCTCTATCCTAGCACCTCCAGCCACGGAGATGTTACTATCGCACCTCATGGCTCCTTCTAGGCTGCCGTCAAATACACCTAGGTGCTCGAGTATAGAGCGGAGTCTTTGGAGGAATAGCCTAGCTTCTTTTGGTGAGCTTAAGTCAGGCTCCGTCACTATCTCTATTAAAGCTACACCAGCTCGGTTGTAGTCTACGAGAGTGTAGGGAGATTCCGTGATACTCCCCTTATAGACAAGTTTGCCTGGATCTTCCTCTAAGTGCACTCTTCTAATTCTGATCTCCTTTTTTCTTCCGCCAACATCTAAGTATACCTTTCCGTTAACCCCCACGGGGTAGTCGTACTGAGAGATCTGAAAGTTCTTAGGCAGGTCAGGGTAAAAGTAGTTTTTACGGTAAAACACGATGCGATTCGCTACTTGACAGTTTAGGGCAAGCGCTACCTTAACAGCCTCCTCCACCGCCTTCTTGTTCACTACGGGTAGAGATCCTGGTAAGCCGAGACACGTGGGACAGACATGAGTGTTGGGCTGCTTACCTCTATAGTCAGCCGGGCATGAGCAGAACAGCTTGGTCTTGAGGCTAGTGACTTGGCAGTGGACCTCTAAGCCTATCTTCACCTCTGGCTCTTCCATGCTACGCCACCTCTGGCTCTTTACTGTACAGTTTAAGCTCCGTCTCGATAGCTAAGGCTACGTTAAGGATGGCTGCTTCCTCAAAAAATCTTCCCGCCACTTGCAGCCCTACGGGGAGGCCGTCTATGAAGCCGCAAGGCACCGATACAGCTGGTACCCCAGCTAGGTTTACAGGTACTGTGTCGACGTCCATCATATACATGGATAATGGATCCTCCACCTTTTCCCCTATCTCGAAGGGGGGCGTGGGCATGGTAGGGGAAATAATCACGTCAAACTTCTTGAGCATCGATAAGTATTCATTCCTGATGAGAGACCTGACCTTTAAGGCTTTAAGGTAGTATCGTCCATAGTAGCCAGCCGACAACGCGAAGGTACCGAGTATTATCCTCCTTTTCACTTCCGGCCCGAAGCCCTCCTCTCTGGTCTTGGAATACACCTTTGACCAGTCGCCCTCCGCGTTAGCCCTAAAACCATACCTTACGCCGTCGTACCTAGCTAGGTTAGAGCTAGCCTCCGACATGGCTATTACGTAGTAGGCCGCCAGTGCGTACTTTAAGCTAGGCATGGAGACTTCTTCGTATTTTGCTCCTAGTTCCTCTAGGAGGTGGATGGCCTTCCAAACCTCCTCAGCTACTCTAGGCTCTGTGCCTTCACCGAAAAGCTCCTTAGGGACCGCTATTCTGACCCCCTTGACCTCTCCTTTGACCTCGCTCAGGTTAAAGGGCCTTGGAGGGTTTGCGGTGGTAGAGTCTTTGGGGTCTCTCCCAGCTATTATGCTTAGTAATAATGCACAGTCTTCGACGGTCCTAGCCATGGGGCCTATCTGTTCAAGGCTACATGCATAGGCTATGAGCCCGTACCTGCTTACATGTCCATAGGTGGGCTTTAAGCCGACAATGGAGCAGAATGCAGCTGGACACCTGATAGATCCTCCAGTATCGGAACCTAGAGCTAGGGGGGCCATCCTAGCTGCTACAGCTGCTGCGGATCCACCAGAAGATCCTCCAGGTACGCGGTCTAAGCTCCAAGGATTCCTCGTAGGACCGTAAGCACTATTCTCCGTGGAGCTACCCATAGCGAACTCGTCCATGTTGGTCAGCCCCATGATTATCCCGTCTTCAGCTTTTATCCTAGCCACTACGGTCGCGTCGTAAGGTGGTCTATAACCGGCGAGGATCTTTGAGGCACAAGTAACCTCTACGCCTTTGATGCAAATGTTGTCTTTAATCGCTATGGGTACACCTGCTAGCTTTCCAAGCCTACCCCTCTTAGCTACGGTTTGATCTATCCTTCTTGCCTCTTCTAAGGCTCTCTCTTTGATTAGTCTTACAAAGGCTCTGACCTTACCGTCCACCTTAGCAACTCTCTCATAGAAAGCCTCAATCACCTCCTCTGCTTTAACCTCTCCTTCCCTAACCATCCTTGCCAGCTCAACTGCTCTAAGCCTTAACATCTTAGTTGACGTGACTCACACCATCCGTGGAGCCTCTATATATTCTCCTTCCTTCAAGGGGGCGTTGGCTAAGGCCTCCTCAGGACTTAATGTTGGTCCAGGCTCGTCTTCCCGCATGACGTTGCTTAGCTCCAAGACATTGAAGGCTGGCTCTATGCCCTCGGTCTCGGCCTCGTCCAAGATCTTAAAGTAATCAAGCACCTTTGAAAGCTGCTCAGTGAAGGACTTAACCTCAGCCTCGTCTAGCTCTAATCTTGCAAGCCATGCTAGATGTTTTACAAGTTCCTCGGTAAGCTTCTCTTCCATAATTTTCCCACACCGCTGAATAGTTAGGCTGGTTTTAAACCGTTATGGTTAGCTTGTAAGGTTATTAGGAGCTTGATTGATCTTTAAGCTAGGATGGGTGTTAAGTTAGCCTCTTTAGTCGTCAAAAAAGTTGTAGAGCTGGAGAAGCTAAGGGGTAGAAGCCTTGCCGTTGACGCTAACAACGTCTTACACCAGTTCTTAGCTCTAGTTAGGAAACCTGATGGTACTCCCTTAACCGATCCTTCCGGTAAAGTTACTTCACACTTAGTAGGCTTAGCTTTTAGGTCCACGAGACTGCTCTACGACTACGATATTGGTTTAGTTTTCGTTTTCGACGGTGAACCTCCAAGGCTTAAAATGGACGAGGTAGCTAAGCGTAGAGAAGCTAAAGAGAAAGCTGAGAAGGAGTGGCTTGAAGCATTAAGGAGGGGGGACTACGCTGCAGCTTTCTCTAAAGCTGTAGTTACGGGTAGATTAACGAGAGAGATGTTAGAGGACGCTAAAAAGCTCCTTAAACTTCTAGGTATTCCTTACGTGGAAGCGCCCAGCGAAGCAGAGGCACAGGCAGCTTTCATGGCGGCTAGAGGGGATGTGTGGGCTAGCAATAGTAGAGACTACGATTCGCTTCTTTTTGGGAGTCCTAGGCTAGTGCGGTACGTAACCATTTCCGGCACCGATTTCTTACCTAGTAAAGGGGTGGTTAAGCCTCTTAAGCCTGAGATCATCGAGCTTAAGGCTACCTTAGATCATCTAGGGCTTTCCAGGGAGCAGCTCATCGACCTAGCTATTCTACTCGGAACCGACTTTAATGAAGGAGTTAAAGGGATAGGTCCAGTGAAGGCTTTAAGGCTCATTAAGGCCTACGGTAAACTTGAAGCTTTACCGCCTACCGTCAAATCTAAGTTACCTAGCAACTATGAGGAGATCAGGGATTTTTTCCTCAACCCTCCGGTGCTGGACCGTTACACCTTAAACTATGGGGTGCTGGATGAGGAGGGGTTGAAGAGGTTTCTATGCGATGATAAAGGTTTTTCAGAGGAAAGGGTTGAAAAGTTGGTGGAAAGAATAAAGGCCTTCTATTCACGGCGCTTACAAACAAGGCTTGAAGAATGGGCTTGAAGCAAAAACCTAAACCTACCCTTCTCTTCTATAGGTTTGACCGATCTTGGTGACCATTCGTCTTGGAACTTCAGGATGGTCCTACACCGACTGGGTTGGCCCTTTCTATACTGAAGATAAGAGAATGCTTTTCCAGTACTCTCAGGTCTTCAATACTGCAGAAATAGACTCCACTTTCTACAGCTATCCCTCACCAGGTGCGGTTAAGGCTTGGGTTAAGCTAACCCCTCGTAACTTCGTCTTCTCCGCTAAGATACCTAGAGTCGTGACCCATGAAAAGGAGCTAGACGTCAATTTAGGCGTGGAGGATGATCTTAAACGATTCTTAGGTTTAATGGAACCTCTACGTGAAGCTGGTAAGCTAGGTCCTCTCCTTTTCCAGCTTCCTCCTTCTCTTAGGCTTAACCTAGAGAGGCTTGAGGATTTGTTGGATGTGCTGCCTGATGGTTACATGTTCGCTATTGAGTTTAGGGACTTTTCATGGCTCACGGAGGACGTATACAAATTACTGGAGAGCAGGGAGGTAGCCTTCGTCGTTGTGGATGAACCTTTACTGCCACCTATATGTCTGGCTACCGCTAGGTTTGCGTATGTGAGGTGGCATGGTAGAGGCTCAAGACCATGGTATAACTACCACTACAGGCCTGAGGAACTTGAGCCTTGGGTCGACAGGATCAATGAGCTTTCCTCCAAGGTGGATGAGCTTTACGGGTACTTTAACAACCACTTCCACGGATATGCTGTCAGCAACTGCTTATCGATGTTAAGGATGCTTAACCTTTTAACTCCGAAGCAGGCTGAGGCTCTGAGGAGAGTGGAGGAGTACTTCACTAGCCGCAAAGCCGCAGTACCACCTCCAGCAGCTCTAGCTAAACGGGGAGGCATGGAGCTTTACGCGATATTGGCTAGTAATGATCCCTCACGCTTACTGGAGCTGTTCATGGATAACCGTAGGTTAAGAAGGATAACTGAAATACCAGACCATGAGGTGTCGGTGGAGGAACTTTCCGAGAGCTTAGTTAAGGCTAAGGTTAAGGAGTATACTGTAGTGATAGACACTGAAGCCAAGCTGGTCTTGCACGACTGCGCCGATTGGAGTAGGGTGTCGCCTTTGAGGCAGTTCTGTAAACATTTGGGCAAGCTCTTCTTGGCATTACCTAGACAAAAAGCTGTAGACTTACTTAAACGGATTTACGAGGAAAAGGAAGAGTGGATGTTTAGGCCTCTTGTGGAGGAGGTTAGCTAGCCAAAAGTTCCTTTGACCTTGAGGTAGCCTTCATCACAGCGTTGATGATGGTGGTCCTTATCTTACCCTCTTCGAGCTCGATAATGCCTTCTATGGTAACCCCTGCAGGCGTTGTGACCATTTCCCTCAGCCTAGCGGGATGTTCCCCTGTCTCCAGAAGCATCTTGGCAGCCCCTAACGTTGTCTGGGAAGATAGGTAACTGGCCACGTCTCTAGGTAAGCCAACTTTGACCCCCGCATCGGTCATGGCCTCTATGATGAGAAACACGTACGCAGGACCGCTACCGCTTAGAGCTGTAACTGCGTCGAAATACTCCTCGTTTAGCCTTAGAGTCTTACCTACTGCTTGAAAGAGCTTTTCTGCCACTTCAAGATGTTTTTCGTTAGCGTTAGGCCCAGCAGTCACCACAGTCATTCCTTCCCTCGCAAGTACTGCTACATTAGGCATGGCTCTAACTATGGGCACCGGTTTCGTTAAGTGTCTGGCTATATAGCTTGTGGCTACACCAGCGGCTACAGAAATGAGTAGGTGGCTAGGGGTTAGATGGTTGTTTATTTCCTCGAGTACTTTCTTGATGTCCTTAGGCTTAACTGAGAGGATCACCACCTCGCTCTTCTCGACCACCTCTACGTTGCTTCTATGACAATTTATGCCGTAGGTGGAGGATAGGTGCTTTAGCCTCTGATGGTTAATGTCGCTTGCGTAGATCTCCTCAGGCTTAGCGAACCCTCCTTTAATCAGACCAGAAATTAATGCTTCTCCTATGCGTCCGGCCCCTATGATGCCTACTTTCATGTTTAGCCGCCTCCATGAAGCTTATCAGAGACATCTTTTAACTCGAGAGCTTCAAGTTTCTGGCGTGATGGAAGTCCACTTTTAGGATCCCAGCCGCGAGCTTCATAGTACATGGATAACATTTCCTCAAACAACTCCCTATTTAGCACAGCTCCCTTCAATGGCCCTTCAGGCAAGGGATCGCTGAAGAACCTTTCAGGTAAACGGTCTTTTTCTTTGGTCAATCCTCTGACAGCACCTATTGCTCTAGTCAAGTTATAGATCCTCTCCGATCTTTTGAGTAGATCATCGAGCGTTGCATGGACCCCAGTCGCAGCTTGGTAAAGCTTAGCATACAGCTTTAGGTCTAGTCCGAGCTCAACCCAAGGCAACCTACATACTCCTAGACAGTCGAAGAGAGGTCTTACGTGTTGCAAGTAAATAACCCACTCAACTTTATCCTTGGTATACTTCTCTCTCCCGACCTTTAAATCGTAGGTTATGGCCCAGGCCCTATTATGATGAGCCCCTATATCGGCCGTGGCGTAGGCTAAGGCCATGGCTGGAGCCGCCCTTACATCGTATCCTGAAACCTCAAGGCCCTTTACATGTATTGCAAGCTTCTCGGAACCTCTACCTAGTTTCTCGGCTGCTTTTTCCACTCCTTCAGCCAAGATAGCTCCTAACCCTCTCCTCCAGGCTATCATGTTAAGCAGCTCGAAGACCGCCTTGCTGCTACCGAAGCTTAAGTCTAGCCCGTCGACTTCGTTACTCGATAAGAGGTTTTTCTCGAAGCATTCCATGGCGAAGGCTATCACTGCTCCTGCCGAGATGGTGTCTAGGCCTAGCTCATCGCATAGCCAGTTGGCGTAGGCTACATCCTCTAGTGAAGAGACTCCTACGTTAGAGCCTAAGAAGACCGCTGTTTCATACTCAGGGCCTATGACAAGCTTCCCTCTAGCCTCTAGCAGCTTCTTACACGCCATGGGGCATAGGTAGCAAGCAACGCTTCTTTTCTTCATCTTAGCTATGGCTTTACCTCCTATTAGATCAGCGTGCTCAAAAACTCCTGACTGGAAGTTACGTGTAGGTAGACAGGAGGCTTCTTGAGCCCACTCTATGACCTGCATTAACCCTTGTTCCCACCAAACCTTAAGGTCCTCCTTGCTAACCATATAACTTATGGCTTCTTTGTAAAGTTTCTTCATGGTATCTAGGTCAGCTACAGGTATGCTTCGTCCTCCTTTAGCTACGATGGCCTTAAGCTTCTTAAACCCCATTACGGCTCCCATACCGGTCCTGCCGGCTTGGTTGCCGTAGTCGCAGGTTACGCAGGCAAAGCTAACGAGGTTCTCTCCACCTGGTCCTATGGACATGATGCTTACATCGTTTCCTAGCTCCTTCTTTAACTCCGCCTCCGTGGTTAAGGAACCTAGCCCCCAAAGATGATCGGCGCTGCGCAGCTCTGCGCCTTTATCACTTACCCATAGATAAACCGGCTTCTCGGCAGCCCCTTCTATGATGATGCCGTCGAACCCTGCTTGCTTAAGCTCTATCCCTAGCATTCCTCCTACGTTGCTATCACCGTAGAGGTTTGTGGCTGGACTGATGGAAGCCAGCGTGACCTTACAGGAACCTGGTGTAAGCGTGCCTGTGAGAGGTCCGGTCATGACCACTAGTTTATTGTTAGGGTCGAAGGCTCCTGGGACCTCTAGAGCTTCATCCCAGATGATTCGAGCTGTCCATCCGCGTCCTCCCACATATCTGACCATAAACTCCTCGTCTACTTCTTGAACCCGTACCTCCTTCTTTGAGAGATCAACTCTAAGTATCCTTCCCAGGTATCCTCCCTTCACCATTCCTCTTCAACCTCCAAGGCGTGGGTGGGACAGACCTCCACGCAGCGAGGGTTTCCGTTGCATAGGTTACATTTAATGGGCAGGTTCTTCTCCTCGTGCCAAAACATGGCGTCGTATGGACAGGCCTTGACACATACTTTGCATCCTGCACAGCTATCGTAGTCTATCATCACTACCCCTCCACTCAGGTAGATCGCGTTTAGGTCGCAGTGGTCCATACAGGCAGGCTCTCGGCACTGTTTACAGAAACTGGCGTTAGAGTTAAAGGGTAAGCCATTTACTCTAATGCCGCTTTCTCGCAAGTTTAGTGAGGAGAAGAGCTGGGTTGCACAGGCGATTTGGCAGGCTCTACAGCCTAAACACTTAGAGGCATCGAATGTTAGCTTCAAGTGCTTCCCTGACTGGAACGTAACCACCCATATTTCCACCCTGCCTCTAATGGCTGAGCTAGCAGCCTCAGCTCAAATATAACTTTTTTCCTCACCCATCGTGCTTAGCCCAGAAGGCACTATAACACAGCGCTTCTTTCAAGGGGCGACATTTTTCCGGTCGTGATGGCAGGTACGTGAAACGCTCCATGTATTGAAGAGATAGAATCGGCATTAGTTATCGAGTTGAATTTATGGGAGAAGCTAAAGCATATTTGTTCCTTTATCCTAGTCCCAGTCAATGAGGACTACTAAAGATAATGAGGCTCAACCTCGAAGGAACTTATCTGTTCGTTTAACGAGGAATGACTTCAATGCAATAGATCTGCTGATCAAGGAGGGTCGCTATAAGAATAGGAGCGAGGTGGTCGAGAAAGCTCTCGAAGCCTTATTAAGAACGTATTTCATTGGGCTTGACTAGACTCTGAGCCTAGCTCCCTCAAGAAGGCAGCTTGACTGCTAGCCAGCTCCTTCATCTAGGAAGGCAAGAGACATATTTATCTTAGTGCGTTTTAGTTAGCATGTGACCTGACTTGGCTGGTAAGTTAACGCTTAGGGTGGCTGAAGCCAAGCCTCGTGACGTTGGTAGGGGGATAGCCAGGCTTGATCATAAAGCTATGGAGGCTCTTGGCTTAACCCCGGGGGACTTCATAGAAATCACAGGTGGTAGAAGTACTGTTGCTATAGCTTGGCCAGCTTACCCCGAGGATGAAGGTTTAGGCATCATAAGGATGGACGGCGTTTTAAGACAGAACGCTAGAGCTTCGCTAGGCGACGAGGTTTCTGTTAGAAAGATTGAGGTGCCTCTAGCCTCCAAGGTGGTATTAGCTCCCACCGAGCCTCTCAGGTTCGGCCCGGACTTCAACGTCTATGTTAAGCACCAACTCCTAGGCAAGGCTTTAACTAGAGGAGATGCAGTGGACGTACCTGTCCTAGGCATGGCTCTTAGACTTATGGTTTTCTCCACGCAGCC
>Ga0164311_10000592_pt1 | contig 16293 bp, 15 predicted proteins | sample GuaBasSedimGuay2_FD_121796 | JGI IMG/M metagenome (GOLD analysis project Ga0164311, IMG submission 121796) | Subseafloor sediment microbial communities from Guaymas Basin, Gulf of California, Mexico - Guay2, Core 4569-9, 9-12 cm | ecosystem: Environmental > Aquatic > Marine > Hydrothermal vents... | reverse complement strand
CAAAGGAGGAAAAGTATGGTTTAGTGGACCAGATAAAAAGATCTGCTATCTCCATACCGAGCAATATCGCTGAAGGAGCGGCTCGGAACTCGAAGAAAGAATTTCTACAATTCTTGCACATCGCGCTCGGTTCTGTTTCAGAATTGGAAACTCAACTCATTATAGCCAATAAACTTGGGTTCTTAGACAACGAGGAAATCTTCTCTCTGATCGAAAAGGAACGGTCCAAACTTCTGGGGCTAATAAAGTATCTGCGGGACGAGAAAAATGCCCAAACTCACTAACCCTCACCTATCACGTCTTACGTCTCACGCTTCACGTCTCACGTATCCCGTCTCACCTATCACGTCTCACCTCTCACCCCTCACGCCTTACGCCTCACGCTTTACGCTTCACGCCCCTTAAAGGCTTGACACCCAAAAATCAACAATATATTTCTAACGTTCTCAGCTGGAGATACACCAACAGCGCATAAAAGGTTGAAATGCTTGGTATTAAGTAACTCTGTAACCGACAATGGGGAAGGTACATACTTACACTTCACGCCTCACGCTTTACACCTCACGTATCACGGGAGCTTTGCTCTCAAGGTTGTGAACATCGTCCTCGCCTTCGGAGCGACCCCGTCCGCTCGGCTGTTGGGGAAAAGGTTTGAGCACATTTGAGTTGTGAGAGGGGGACTCTCTATAATGCCGACTGTCGAAGGGGGGCACGATGAAAATTGCAGTTGTAGGGGTGGGCTACGTGGGTTTGGTAACGGGTGTTTGTTTGGCAGAAAGCGGGAACGACGTGATCTGTGTTGATATCGATGAAGAGAAAATCAGCAAGTTAAGCCGGGGTGAGGTCCCATTTTACGAGCCAGGCTTAGAGGAGTTATTGGGGCGGAATGTGAAGGAGGGGCGACTGCGCTTTACCACCAGCCTTAAAGAAGGTGTTCAGAACTCATTGTTGATCTTTATCGCTGTTGGAACTCCTTCCAAAAAGGATGGTTCAGCAGACTTAAGCGCTGTCTTCACTGTAGCTGAAGGAATAGGGAAGGCGATGAACGGCTACAAGATCATCATTACAAAGAGCACTGTACCTGTGGGAACTACTCGCAGGGTTCAAGAAATCATTTCGAGCTTGACGGAGCACGAATTTGACGTTGTTGCCAACCCGGAATTCCTCAAGGAGGGTAACGCGGTCAACGATTTCATGAAGCCAGACAGGGTGGTTATCGGCGTTGAGGACGTGCGAGTAGCGGAGATCATGAAGGAGCTGTACGCCCCGTTTGTTCGGACGGAGAATCCCATCATCATCATGGACATCGAAAGCGCAGAGATGACCAAATACGCTGCCAATGCGTTGCTTGCTACCAAGATCTCCTTCATGAACGAGATCGCTAATCTTTGTGAGTTAGTGGGTGCAGATGTAGAAATGGTCCGCAAAGGAGTAGGGGCAGATAGACGTATCGGCTACCAATTTCTCTTCCCTGGGGTAGGTTATGGTGGCTCTTGCTTCCCTAAGGATGTTAAAGCCTTGATCAAGCTAGCTGAAAGCTATGGTCATGAATTGAAGATTGCCAAAGCAGTTGATGAAGTGAACTTCGCCCAGCGGGAGAGATTTTTCCAAAAGATCTTCAATCATTTTGATGGCAACCTTGAAAGGAAGAAAATCGCCGTGTGGGGGTTGGCTTTTAAGCCTGGCACCGATGACATGAGAGAAGCGCCTTCGATCACAATCATCAACAAGCTTTTAGAGCACGGCGCTGAAGTACATGCTCATGACCCTAGAGCAATAGGTACTGCTAAATCTATTTTTAGTAACAAGATTTTCTACTACAACAATTATTATAATCCACTGAATGGAGCAGATGCTCTTGTTTTAATCACAGAGTGGCCCGAGTTTCGGAATCCGGACTTTGAAAAGATTAAAGAGTTGATGAAGAACCCTGTAGTCTTCGATGGCCGAAATATCTATGATCCAGCCAAATTAAGAAAACTGGGTTTTACGTACTATGGAATTGGGAGGCCATAGATGCCGAGGACCTTAATAACCGGTGGAGCAGGTTTTTTAGGATCGCACATGTGTGATAGGCTTATCGCTGAGGGACACCAAGTGATTTGCGTAGACAATTTGCTTACCGGAAGAAAAGAGAACATAAACCATCTTTTGGATAACCCATGTTTCACCTTTATTGAACATAACATCATTGAACCCTTGGAGATTAATGGTAATATAAACTTTATCCTTCACTTCGCTAGCCCTGCAAGCCCCAAGGACTATATGAAGCATCCAATAGAAACAATGAAAATAGGGGCTTGGGGTACATATAATATGCTTGAGTTAGCAAGAGAAAAGGGTGCGACATTTTTATTGGCTTCCACGTCTGAGGTATATGGAGACCCTCAAGTGCATCCTCAACCAGAAAGCTATTGGGGTTACGTGAATCCAATTGGGCCAAGAAGTGTTTACGATGAGGCGAAGCGGTATGCAGAGGCGCTCACCATGGCCTTTCATCGAAAATACGGTTTGGATATAAGGATTGCTCGTATCTTTAACACCTACGGCCCACGGATGAGGATGAATGACGGCCGAGTGATATCTAACTTCATTGTCCAGGCACTCAGGGGGAAGCCCATCACAGTCTACGGCGACGGCTCGCAAACGCGAAGCTTCTGCTACGTAGAGGATTTAATTGAAGGCATATACCGTCTCCTCCTCTGGCAAGCTCCCCCGGCTTCTAAAGCTCAGAACCTAAAACCTAAGACCCAACACCTAGAACCTAGCACCCAAGCCCTGATGCCCGTCTTTAATCTAGGTAACCCTGAAGAGCACACTATCCTACAGTTAGCCAATCTGGTTAAAGAAATCACCGCATCTAAATCTGAGATTATTTTTGAACCCTTACCAGTGGATGATCCCAAACGGCGGTGTCCCGATATCTCACGTGCTCGCAACTTATTGGGATGGTCTCCAATTACTGACCTTCGGACTGGCCTGCAGTACACCATCGAATACTTCAAAGAGTTGGAAAACGAACAAACGGGACGGAACCATGCCTAGAAGGTTGCTGATCTTGGGGCTATTTACAGAGCTCCTTGGCCCAGGAGGAGTGCAACGGATTGGGCGTCATACGGCAGCTGTTTTGACCTCATTGGCTTTCGATCAAGGACAGTCCTGTCGAATATTGAGCCTGAATGATCCTCCGGGCCACCACGTGCTGGAAGTTGGTGGCTACCAGTTAGCCTTCCAAGGATTTGGAAGGCGAAAAGTGGCATTTGTTGCGGCTGCGTTAAGAGCAGCGTGTGAAGCTCAACTTGCCCATCTGGGGCATCCTAATCTAGCAAGCTTGGGACTTATCATGCGGATCGCCAACCCCAAGCTCCGATATTGGATCACAGCACATGGCATTGAAGTGTGGTCTCCGCTTCCGCTAGAACGACGCTTAGGTTTACGTATTGCATCTGGTGTGATTTGCCCATCTCGTTTTACAGCAGATCAGGTAGTAAAAATTCAGGGGGTACAGGCCGCGAAGGTCACCATATTGCCATGGGCTGTGGATCCTGAAATATGGAAACTTGACTCTGCTATCTTGTCCTATCTTCCCTCAGGCAGGATTCTTCTTACCGTCGCAAGATTGTCCAAATTTGATCGATATAAGGGTGTAGACATGGTTATTGAAGCGTTGCCTAAAATCTTGAGTATTATTCCAAACACTTATTATATTATCATAGGAGATGGAGATGATCGACCACGTTTAGAGCGTCTTGTTACCGATCTAGGGCTTCAGGGTCACGTGATATTTGCAGGTAAGGTTACAGAGAGCGAGTTAGTGGCATATTATCGGGCTTGCGACGTTTTTATAATGCCAAGCGCGAAAGAGGGTTTTGGATTGGTCTTCCTGGAAGCAATGGCTTTTGGAAAACCAGTGATCGGAGGAAATCATGGAGGAACACCTGATATTGTAGTAGACAGCAAGACCGGTTTCTTAGTAGAGTATGGAGATGTAGATGCTCTGGCAGATCGTTTGATCCGTTTGCTACAGGATGAAAAACTGCGCAGATGTATGGGCGAAGCGGCTTGCCGACATGTAAAGGAGAATTTCTCCTTTAAGGCATTTCGTGAAAGGTTGGTGGAATTGCTTACTGGAAATAATCATGAGTAATATAAGGCGAAGGAATAGCAGAATTGCAGGGGCATACGGTTTTGCTAGTTATGGATAGTATCACTAGTTTAGTAAGCAAGGCACGTAGTGCCTATCATCGAGCCTTAACTATGTCGCGTTTTGGCACCCATGTTGGCATTACGATGGGGACAAACATCGCGCTGATGCTGCTCGGGCTGGCGACCGGTGCGTTAGCTGCTCGTTTGTTAGGGCCTACAGGCCGTGGAGAATTGGCAGCTATTAAGGTCTGGCCAACGGCGATTGCGACCATTGCAATGCTTGGAATGCCAGAGGCGCTGGTTTACTTCAGCGGGCGCTTCCCGAATCAGGCCGGACGTTACCTTTCATCGTCCATTGCACTCATCTTAGTTACATGCCCCCTATTTATAGCAGCGGGATACTGGGCCATGCCAATCTTATTATCTGCTCAGCCTGATTGGGTTGTCTACGCTGCTCGTTGGTATCTCCTCATCATCCCGATTAATGCCTTCGTCGGCATGGCTTCCCATCCGCTGCGGGGGCGGAGTGATTTTGCGGTATGGAACGCGTTACGGCTGGGACCGCCAATTGGATGGTTAACGTTATTAGTAGTTGCTATGATTTTGAAGTTGTCCTCTCCCATTCTTTTGGCTGCAGGATATTTAGCTATTTTGTTCTTTTACGCTTTTGCGAAGTTTTATGTAGTAACTCGGCGGATCCCTGGACCTTTCCGGCCGGATCCGAGCAAGTGGGGGGGCTTGCTTCGCTATGGACTACCATGTATGTTTACTACAATGCCTCAATTGCTAAATCTACGTCTGGACCAGATGCTTATGGCTACCTTGTTGCCCCCTCGAAACTTGGGTTTGTATGTTGTGGCGGTTGCCTGGAGCAATGGCTTGAGGCCACTGCTCAGTGCACTTGGGACAGTTTTGTTTCCTAAAGTGGCCTCCATATCTGAGGAATCCGCGCGGAAGGAGACTTTAGCACAAGGGAGTCGGTTAGGTGTTGTAGCGGCAGGTACCGTTGCTGTCCCAATGATGGTAGTAACGCCGATATTTATTCCTTTGCTTTTCGGAAGGGATTTCACCGCAGCGGTGCCAGCTGCATTGGTATTAGTAGCAGCTTCAGCGGTGTTGAGTTTCAATATAATATTAGAGGAAGGGTTGCGTGGATTGGGTTACCCAAAGGCGGTTATGTGGGCGGAGATCCTTGGGTTCATTGTCACAGGAGCCCTCTTGGCTCTCTTGCTGCGGCCTTTAGGGATCATGGGGGCAGCGATCGCTTCGCTATCAGCTTATTCCATAGTGGCCATTTTCCTTCTCATTCAAGCTGTGCATTTGACCGGATTGTCTCTGAGACGTTTCTTGTGCCCTGTGCCCCAAGAAATTTTGACCGCTTGGAGACAAGTCAAAAGAATGGTGAGCTTAGGAGGACAATTGAAATGAAACCTTTCAAGTTGGCGGCCCTCTTTTCACATCCTATTCAGTATTTCGCTCCTCTTTTCCGTCGGTTAACCCAAGAGCCGGAGATAGATTTGACCGTTTACTACTGTGAACGTTGGGGAGTTAAAGAATACTTTGACCGTGGCTTTGATAAGCGGTTCAAATGGGATGTTCCTTTACTGGAAGGTTACCATCATAAGTTCCTTCCCAATCTTCGCCAATCTAGTAAACCCGGCGGATTTATGCAATTGATAAATCCCGCGATTATCTCAGAACTGCGCCGCAAACGCTTTGATGCCATATGGGTGCACGGATACACGTATCTAACTAATTGGCTGGCATTTATGACAGCTCAGCTTACAAAAACGCCGATCTTGCTTCGGGGTGAATCTAATCTGCTTGAGCCCGGGCCTCTGCATATTCGGTTCGCTAAAGAGTTAGTATTACGTCCTTTGCTCCAGAAAGTTGCTGGTTGTTTATATATCGGTACGCACAATAAAAAATTTTATCAATATTATGGCGTGCCGGAGGAACGCCTCTTTTTCACCCCTTATACAGTAGATAATACTTTTTTCCGTCAGCAGGCGGAGCGTTTAGCTCCCAAAAGAAGGGAACTTCGCGCTAAATGGGGGGTTAAAGACAGCCGGCCAATCATTCTATTTGTAGGCAAATTGGTGTCCTGGAAGCAACCGTTATTGCTTCTTGAGGCATATAAACGAGTCCGTCAGAAGTTTCCTTGTGCTTTACTTTACGTAGGGGATGGCCCTCTTCGAAGGGAAATTGAAAAAGGGGTCAAACAGGAAGCAATCCCTGATGTGCAGATTACCGGGTTTTTAAATCAGTCGGAGATTTCTCAGGCCTATGTGGCAGGAGATATTTTAGTCCTCCCATCATCTCATGAGCCATGGGGGTTAGTAGTAAACGAAGGGATGAACTTCGCTTTGCCTATAATAGTTAGCGATCGAGTGGGATGTGCACCTGATTTGGTGCAAGAAGGCGAAAATGGGTTTATATTTCCTTATCGTTCGGTTGAAGAGTTGATAGCTGTTTTGGAAAAGCTTGTTTCAGATGCTGAGTATCGGAGGTTGCTCGGTCAGCATTCACTGGAGATCATTCAAGACTGGGATTTGAAAGACACAATTACGGGCATATTGGCAGCCTGTCATGAACTTAGAGAAAGGGGGCGCTAATGGCAGAGTTCGTTGGAGTGTTTGGAAAAATTCTTCCAAAAGGATGGATGGTGAGAGGTGAGTGCTTGGCTTTTTTAGCGCATACTGTTTCTCAATGTGAAAAAGAGTTGTTTATTTCGGACTCTTCCAGAGGGTTTGCAGTCCTATGGGGAGGGCTCCCTGCAACTACTGAAAAATTGCGCCAATGGGCTAACACGATGATCGAAGCAGCAGATATGCCATCCCCTACAGATTATTTGTCTAAAAAAAACCAAGGTCTCCTTCATTCAGGAGTAGCGTTATCTTATAAAAAAAGCAGACTTTTACTAACTGTAGGATTGTATGGAGTTTTCCCTATATATCTGGTATACCGAAACGGGATCACGTGGTTTGGTAGCCATCCACATCTTGTCGTACGACATTCTTCTGGCCAGATAGATCCAGAAGGACTGGCAGAACTTTTGTATTTTGGGCACTGTCTTGGGCGTACAACGACTATACGGGACATGCTGAGCCTTGAACCTGGAGATGTTTGGACTTGTGAATGTGGACAAGCTCCGAGATATCATGGCCGTTATATATCTCCCATTGAAATGGTTGAGAAGCCTACTGAAATAAGTGGCGAGCCATTTCGAGAAGCCCTGGAACGTTTAGCAAAGGCAGTAGATAGCTCCATCATAGAGTCTTCTACGCTCTTAGCTCTATCTGGAGGGTTGGATTCCCGCTTACTTTTGGCTCTCTCACGTGGTCGACAAATATACCCATTTTGTATAGGCGAATCTAACTCATCGGATGTTCTAATTGCTCATAAACTTGCTAAACTAAGTGATAAAGTTCTCTTGCATTTCGATTGTAATTTATCGCTAGATCAAGTAGACCGGTGGGCGAAGCTCGTTGCGTGGGTTACAGGTGGTGAAAAGTCACTTGTGGAAGCTCAAGTAGCTCTACCATACCAACACTATCAGCCTTATAAGGGATGGGTATGTCTTAGTGGCACCGGGGGAGAATCCATACGTTCATATTTTTACGATTTGGGTTTCCTTACTCGATTATTTGATAAAAGTATTGTTGGTGGACTTTCCACATCCATAGTAAGAAGGTATCTATCACGGCGGATGAGGGGCAGGATAGGTTCTTCCCTTTATAAGCTCTTACCTCCTGAAATTGTGAAAAGCATTGATGTGGAAGCCAAATTATCAGAAGTGCTTGTAGAGTTTAAGAGGAGACTTCCATTGAGCCGTCTATTAGATTACTTTTACCTACACGTTCGTGTCAGGCGTTTTATCGCCCTTGGGCAACAGTTATGGGGTCTCTTTTTTCTTAGAGCTCACCCCTACTTGGATATAGAAGTCCAAAAGAATTTTGCACATTTAGACATGCGCTGGCGACAGGGCTCTCGGTTTCATCGTCAAGCAATAACAGAAATCGCTCCCGATCTCGCCGAAATCCCATGGGAGAAAACAGGGAGACCTTTGAACCATAAGCCATCCTTGTTAGCATTTTTGCCAGAGCGTTGGTTGCCATCTTTTCTTCGGCCAAGCTATCATCCTATACCGTTTGTGAACATTGGCGAATGGTTCCGCACTAGGTGGCGCACGTGGTTTGCTGATACCTCGGCCGCTATTATTCCCTATTTATCGGAACTCGTGCCTCGCGAGACGCTGGAACGTTTAAGGAAGGAGCACTTGGATGGCACAGCAGATCATAGTCGCGCTTGGGGAACGCTGTTAAGCCTTGGGTTATGGAAGAAGCAGATCAGCAGCCTTAAAGCGACAAATATGAACCAAGCCGAAAGTTCGGATGTTAAGACTTGGTGGAGAGAGTGACGTTAACGGTGAGAAGCTTATTGTATTCCCTGGCCCGTACACGGTTAAGCTTCCTTGTCCGTAGTTTTCTTAACAAGGTGCTACCGAAGCATCCAACCATCGTTCCCTTATTTCCGCCTTTGCTCGGGCACCGTATGCAACTTGATCTACAGTCTCAGAAGGCTTACTGGTTGGGCATTTACGAGCGGGAAGTTTGTAGAGCACTCATCAGTCGTGTCAAGCGAGGATGGACTGTCGCCGACGTGGGGGCCCATATCGGGTATTTTACGCTCCTCCTTGCGAAACTGGTGGGGCCCTCCGGACGGGTTTTCGCCTTTGAACCGTGTCCGACCAATTTCGAGGTGCTTTCCGCGAACGTTGCTCTTAACGGTTACCGATGGGTGACTCTAGAGCAAAAAGCTGTTACCAACTGCGATGGCCCAATAATTTTAAATGTTTTAAACGTTCCAAGGCAACGCTATCCCTCTCAAGCATCGATCATTCAACAAGGCGGCGAAACCATAGAAGTGGAAGCAACTTCATTGGATGCTTATTGGGAGGCAATGGGAAATCCACCTTTGCATCTTGTGAAAATGGACATCGAGGGAGCAGAGGATGCCGCTTTAGAGGGTATGAAGCGGTTGCTTCATCAGCAGAGGCCTATTGTGGTGGTGGAAATCCATGCATCGGATGACGGGACAGAAAGTAAGGCATTATGTTTGCTTAAGGACGCTGGCTATTCCCTGCGTTCACTCGATCGCAAAGGATGGCCAAAGGTAAATCCAACTTGTCGCGGGCACATATTGGGGGAACCATGATCGTTCATATCTCTAGCATAGGTCAGTTTTCGGCGTTCGATTTTGCCCGGCAGATGATGCGCCTGGGGCATTTGGGGAAACTGTACACAGCCTATCCGAGGTGGAAAGTGGACGGGTTGCCGCCGGAAAAGGTCGCTACCTTTCCCTGGTTTTTCGTCCCAAAGGCCTTTTTGGGAAAGCTGGGTTTACGTCGAGCTGAAAGAGCATTTAATCCAATAGTGATTGAAACGTTTGACAGGTGGCTGGCAAAACATATAGAACCTTGTGATGTCTTCCACTGCTACTCAAGCTTTGGGCTACAAGCACATAGAGCGGCTAAGAAGCGTTATAATGCATTGACAGTTTGCCACAGGGGCTCATCACATATCTCCTACCAGGAGGAGATCCTTCGGGAGGAATATAACCGTTGGGGAGTTCCTTTCCGCCCGTTTGACCAGCGCATCGTCAGAAGGGAGCTCCAGGAATATGAAGAGTGTGACTTAATCACCGTTCCTTCAACCTTTGCCTATCGCTCCTTTTTGGAGAAAGGTGTGCCAGAAGACAAGTTAGCAAAGCTCCCTTACGGTGTTGACTTACACATGTTCCATCCTGTGCCGAAAGAGGACGATGTTTTTCGCGTAATTTACGTAGGTGCCATGAGTCTGCAAAAAGGTGTGCCGTATTTGCTGGAGGCCTTGGCTACTCTGCAACTTCCTAAATTTGAACTCTGGCTCATTGGGGGGCTAACAGATGAGATCAAACCGTTCTTTAAGAAATATGAGGGGAGATTCCGCTATTTTGGTGTCATCCCTCGAACCAAGCTTTATCAATATTACAGCCAGGGTTCGGTCTTTGTGTTGGCCTCCATTCAAGATGGATTTGGGGTAGTCCAGGCCCAGGCGATGGCTTGTGGCTTGCCCGTGATCGCAACCACGAACACAGGGGCAGAAGATCTGTTTACTGATGGTGTGGAAGGATTCATCGTGCCGATCCGCGACCCAGAGGCGATCAGGGAGAAGGTGATTTATCTTTACGAGCATCCTGAAGTGCGCCAGGAAATGGCCCAGGCGGCACTCCAGCGAGTAAAATCTATGGGTGGATGGAATGAGTATGGGAAGAAAGCCGCAGCTGTATATAAGGAGGCGCTGAATCGCCACCGGTCAGGGCGGAAATGACATGCGAGTGTTATTAGTTAGCGTTGACAAATTCTACTATGTAGGTGCCTTCTTCCGAAGGGCATTGGAGGAGTTAGGCTACGAATACGCTTTTGTGGACGAAGGAAAGTTTCTGGAGCCACTGAAGCGTTCCTTATTGCACAAGCTCGCCTATCGCCTTCTGGGAAGGCGTCCGCTCACTTATTGGGCGTTTAATAAGGAGCTGCTACAAAAGGCTCAGGAATTCCAGCCCGATGTAGTGTTAGTGACGAAAGGAGCTCATATCAGCCCGCGAACCTTAGTCATGATCAAAAAGGAAACTGGAGCTTTCTTGGTGAATTATGCTACCGATGATCCCTTCAATCTTCGTGTCTCCAGCCGAGACCTGGTTAGGGCAATCCCTCTTTATGACCTCTATGCCTGTACTAAGCGAGCCATCATGGGAGATGTAAGACGGGCAGGGTGCCAGAATGTGGTCTTTGTCCGCTTCGGTTATGAGCCAACGCTTCATTTCCCGGAGAAACCGGCAACTCCAGAAGAGATTGAGCGATTCAGTAGCGATGTAGTTTTCATCGGCAACGCTGATAGAGATAGGGTTCCTTATTTTGAGGCATTGGCCAGGATTCCAGGGTTGAGGTTACACCTTTACGGAGGTTATTGGGATCGCCATCCTTTGCTGCGACGATATCACCGAGGATTTGCCTTGGGACGAGATTATCGTTTAGCATTGGGCGGGGCAAAGATCGCTGTTTGCTTGGTGCGGCGAGCAAATCGGGACGGACACTGCATGCGCACCTTTGAGATTCCGGCGTGTGGGGCTTTTATGCTGGCCGAGCGAACAGAGGAGCATCTGGAATTATTTGAAGAGGATAAAGAGGCAGCTTATTTTGAGTCCCCTGAGGGGCTTGTAGAAAAAGTGCAATACTACCTGCAGCATGAGGAAGAACGGCAGCGTATTGCCAAGGCGGGGTATCGAAAGGTAATCGAGGGAAAGCATGCGTACAAGGACAGATTGGCAGAAATATTGAATATCGCCAGAGGAATACTGAGCGATGAATTCTGAAGGGATGAGTCGAGTTCAGAAACAAGGCCTCGGGCACGCGGGAATCACGAAACGCTCGCCTGCTGGGCTTTGGATCTTTTTTAGTATATTCTACGTTTTTCTTGTCATACTACTCCTCATAGAAGCACAAGGACCAGAGGGCAAAGCTTGGGTACATTACATCAGCCTTACTCTTCTAATGGGGCTTATCACGGTGCTTGGCATTCGTTTTGGTTCCGTAAGTTACCGTCGTGGTCGGCTGGATCTTCTGGAATTGCCTGTTTGGTATAGCCTATGGACTCTGCTAGGTCTCACGTCGTTTGGCTTCTTCGGCCTTTTAAATAGAAAATATCTGCATCCGGCGGTGGGTGACATGAGCTGGTTGCCTCAAGGCCTATGGCTCCCAATATTGGGGTTATTTGGACTATGGATAGGATATAAACTTGGTTGGGTACTTCCTGCTTCTGTTCATTCCCATTCTGTACCAAGGCGTAACAAGGCTTGGCTGGAGCCCAATTTTGTGTTTGTATGGCTACTTTACGGGATCATCTGCATAGAGCGCCTGTGGCGAATCAGCATAATGGGAGTAGCTTATGGCGCAGACATCACCGCACTGGGCGAGCTTAGCGACTTGAATCAGTGGTTCAACTACTTAGAACAGGCTTCTCTTTTGGTGATAGCCATTGTGGCACTTCAGGTATTCCGTGGGCGGTGGGCTAAGCGCTCCCTATGGATCATGGTAGGATTAGAGCTGTTTTTCATTTTTTTAAGCGGCTTCATGAAACAATTGCTCTGGTTAGGGTTGGTTCTTTATGGGGCGATGCGCTATGGTAGGTATCGTCTGCGCATTCGATGGAGCATAATTGCAGCGATCATCGCTATTTTCGCTATTTTGGTGCCTATAGTAGAGGCATATCGCCCCTTGATCTCAGCGGGTGTGGTGAACACTCGCTCACTGAGAAGCCTTATCAGCGGGCTTGGACAAGCTTTAAAGCTCTCTTGGGGGCAGGGGATTGGGAATGCATTTCAAATGTTAACTAACAAGATAATTTGTCGCCAGGCCGTCGTAGCCGAAACGTGGGGAATCATCCTTCACACTACGCCCAATATCATTCCGTACTGGGGTGTTGATCGTTTATTGATGATTCCAGCTTACGTAGTGCCTCGGGCTTTGTGGCCAAGTAAGCCAATGCTTTCACTGGGAGTTGATTTCAATATTAGATATTTAGGGGCACCACCTACCACCAATAGTTCGGCTGCCTTCACCCTCTTTGGGGACCTCTATTTAAGCGCTGGGTGGTCAGCGGTTTTCGTGGGTATGGCAATTTTTGGCATCATAGTCGCGCTTCTTTATAGGCACCTTGTGGTGCAGCCCTTATGTCACGGGCGGATCAGTTTAACAGCCCTTTACATTGGCACACTTGTTTGGATAATGGATCCTGGAATCGGTTATGTAGGCGCTATAGTTGGGTCAATTCAGCGTTTTGTGTTCTTTGGTGTTTTATTGTACCTCTTCCACTTGCATCTTAAGAAAACAAAAACTATTCCTAATAGTAGCCGGGGGAGAGGATCTCATGAGAATCTTTATCGATGCTCTCAGTGCTAAGGCAGGTGGCGGTATTACATATATGCGATATTTGCCAAAGGCCCTCGCATCTATTGATAAAGATAGCGATTACTTTATTTTGGTTTCTAAGCGTTACCAAAAAGGGCTTATTCAAGATTTGCCTTCAAACTTCCATTATTATCAAGTCGACATTCCAAGCAAGCCTGTTATTATTAGATTATTATGGGAACAATTTGTTCTCCCTCTGATACTACTTAGAGAGCATGCAGATTTGCTATACGTTGTTACCCAAACAGCCTGTTTTCTCTCCCCATGTCCAGTAATAATCGCATTACGAAACCCAAATGTATACGCAGATTTCTCACAACTAATCGGTTTTGTGAACAAGATGAGGCGCGTTATACAGCGCTTAATAACCGAATTGTCCGTCCGAAAAGCGGCGAAAGTCATTTTCGTCTCGGAGAGCTCTATGAAACAGGCGGCTCGGAAGATACCCGTGCCCGCTTCAAAGCGGGTAGTCATTTACCATGGTTTTGATCATTCGTTTGTCCTTCAAAATCCATCATTGCCATCGAATCTCAGTTGGCTAGGGCAGAAAGACTTCATCCTCTGTGTCTCTAATATATCAAGACACAAGAATTATCCTACCCTCATCAAAGGATATTCTTTGCTTTTAAAGCAAGCAATGGCTGAGCAAACGCCGGACTTGGTAATCGTCGGTGGTATAAGTGATCAAAGGACTTACACGATCATTATGCGTCTAGTACACGATAGCAATCTTCAAGAGAGAGTTCATCTCATTGGGGCAGTCAAGCACTCAACGTTGCCATCTATCTATAAAGCAGCAAAGTTATTTGTGCTGCCGTCCCTTCAGGAGACATTTGGACATACTCTAATCGAGGCAATGGCTTCGGAGGTGCCAATCGTTGCTTCCGACATTCCTGTGATACGAGAAATCTGCCAACAGGCGGCGGTCTATTTTGACCCAAACGCTCCGGATGACCTGCGAGCAAAGATGGAGGAGGTGCTCAGCAATTCAAGGCTACGCGAAAAACTTATCCAAAAGGGCTTGGAAAGAGCGAAAGCGTTCTCCTGGGAGAAGTGCGCCAAGGAGACTCTAGCTGTCTTCAAGGAAGTATATAATGCGGCTAAGGGTAGATCATGAAGCAGTTACTACAAAACTATAAGACTGGCGAGTTGGAACTTGCGGAGATCCTACCCCCGGCGTTAAAGCCCGGTGGGGTCCTCGTTAAGAACCACTACTCTTTGGTGAGCGCTGGAACTGAGAAGTACATGAAACCAGAATTCGCTGTAAAAAGTAATTCCCGCTGTTCCCTGTTAAAATGGGCAAAATCCAAGGGAAAGAGCATTGAATATAGGCCACTTTGTCCTATAAATAGGCTGCCAGGGCAGGTTTTTGGAACAACTATGTCACCGAGGCCTAACCGAGGCGGAAGTTACTTATTGGCCGTCAAACGGCCCTTTTTCGGGTTTCATGAAGTACATGCTTGAGATAGCAAAGAAATTCTTGGTGGCTTTGGGGCCATTTCACTTCGTAAGTGAAAAAGGTGCATGAGGGGATGTGCAATAACGGTAGAAGGTGAGATATAAAATGAAACAAATTGTCCAAAATTATAAAACAGGCGAATTGCAATTAGTAAAAGTTTCCCTACCGGCACTTAAAAAGGTTTTGTGCTGGTGCGGAATGTGGCTTCTCTGGTTAGTGCCGGTACTGAGAAGCATATGCTGGAGATGGCGAAGAAATCGCTTGTGGGTAAGGCTTTGGCACGACCTGATCTTGTTCGTCAAGTAATCGCTAAAGCAAAGACGAAAGGGATTTTGGAGAGCTTCCCGTCAAGCGATGAACCGGTTGGATACTCCCGTGCGGTTGGGACCATTCTACTTCGTAGGTGGGAAAAAAGAGTGGGAAAAAAGAGTTAGAAAAATTGTGATTGCTTCAGATGGAGTAACAAGACCGGAAGGGATAAAATTTTTTAAACTTGATAACTTAGATTCTTTAGTTAGTGTGTTAGAGGAAGTTATGGAAGAGGGACAGAAGCTTATAAATACTGTTTCTTATGAATATTATTTATAAAAAATTAGCTAAAAAGGAGGTGAAAAATGGAGTTTAAAACAGCGATAATTGGGTGTGGATTGATTTCTCAAACAAAATATTTACCAATTATGACTTGCTTGAAGAATGTTGAGGTGGTGGGTATATGCGATCTAAATAAAGAATTACTATGGTCGGTAGGCAAAAAATATAAAATTAAAAATTTATATACAGATTTGGAACAGCTTTTAAAAGAGCAAAAACCAGATATTATTGTCGTTGCTACCCCTACTAAAACCCATTGTGATATTGCAGTAAAATCAATAGAAAAAGGAGCTCATGTACTTATAGAGAAACCCATGGCATTGACGGTGGAGGAGTGTGATAAAATTATTGAAACAGCAGAGAAATATAATAGGAAAGTGGGTGTTATGCATAATCAGATTTTTAATCCGGCCTTTTTAAAAGCTATAGAAAGTGTAAAAGGTTTGCAAATAGGAAAATTTGTAGGAATTAGAATATTACTGGCTACTTCGATTGATGATTTTCCCTCAGACAAAAATCATTGGACACATAAGCTACCAGCAGGAGTTATTGATGAAACGGGTCCCCATGGTATATATTTAGCCCTTGCATTTTTGAAGAACGTTACTTCTTTAAATGTAAGGTTTAAAAAATTGTTAGATGAATATCCGTGGCTTATTGGAGAAGATTTTGAAGTTCAATTAGAAGGAGAAAATGGTTTAGGGTCTATAAGATTTTTGTATGGGAGCAAAACCACAGATACTTGGATAGAAATTTTTGGAACTAATGGATTTATAAAAGTTGACCTTCAGAGTAGGAAATTTTTAAAGTTTTCAAGGCCTAATTTAGATGCTAAGACAATCTTATTTTCAGAGTTGAGAGTGATATTCCAGAGTACTTTTAATTTAATAAAAAATTCCCTCGGTTATTTGTTTAGCCTTAAAATAAACCCTCATTATAATGGGATAATAAAATTTATCGATTGGATCTCAGGTAAATCTGATTATCCTTCAGATGCTAAACAAGGAAGAGAGGTAGTTAGGTTAATGGAGAAGATTAATAAAGAAATTTTGAAAATTAAGGATAAGAAGAATTGCTAATAAAGTAAAAT
>Ga0164311_10000590_pt1 | contig 16308 bp, 17 predicted proteins | sample GuaBasSedimGuay2_FD_121796 | JGI IMG/M metagenome (GOLD analysis project Ga0164311, IMG submission 121796) | Subseafloor sediment microbial communities from Guaymas Basin, Gulf of California, Mexico - Guay2, Core 4569-9, 9-12 cm | ecosystem: Environmental > Aquatic > Marine > Hydrothermal vents... | reverse complement strand
GTAACAGACTTCTTTACGTCCTCCGTCCTCTTGAGAGCATCGAGTAGGTAGATGATGCTCCTCAGCTGATCCTCGTCTAGATCTTCTTTAAGCGATCTAGCAGCCTTATCGAGCTGAACTAGTAATATATCCTCCAACTCCTCCAGTATGAGCCTCCTTCTCTGGGCGATGGCTTCGTAGTCGGTCTTAACAAGTAGAACTCTTTTGCCGCATTTCGGGCAGTATACTTCTCCTCTAACTCTCACTAGGGGTACCCTACAGTTCGGACAGACCTCTGCTAGTATGTCTCCACCGGATTTGAGTACTTCCGCTAGTACCTTCTCTATGCTTCTCTCATCCATCTTTCAATCAATCTGGCTTATGCTGTAATCAGAATATAAATGTATTTAACTGCTGGCTCACATGCTATTCTGGGTGATATTCTGTGAGTGCTTCTAACAAAGAGCGTATAGAGAAGGTTATTGGTATACTACAGTCCATAGTCAAAGATACAGGTGTTCCACGTAACATAAGGAAGACCGTGTCAGATGTTATTCAAGTACTTCTCTCTACAGATAAGTCGGATGGAGTTAAGGCTGGCATAGCTGCTCATATGCTTGATGAAATAAGCATGGACATGAACATGCCTTCAACAACTCGAATTAAGATATGGGAGTGTCTTGGTGAGTTAGAGAAGGTACATGATTAGTCTAGTACCTCACCTAGAACGTCTCTAACAACCTTTTTTAGCTTCGCGTTTTCGGCTTTAGTCCGCTTTATGTCTTCATTTAGCATCTCAATGAGCTTCCTTAGCCTTAATATCTCTCTGTTCCTCTTATCCAGCTCCAATCTCGCCTTATTCCTCTCATCAAGTGCCTTCTCAAGCCTCTCTCTAAGCTTTCTCACCTCATCGGATTTCTCAGATCTTACTCTCCTCATTTGCTCTTCTATAGCCTCTATGACTCCTAGAACAGTCTGTGCAGCTGATGATAGCGCAGAGATCACAGCTCTTATGGAGCTTAAGTCGACTTCCCCCTTAAGCTCTTCCTCCAGTTCTCTTTCCATTTCATAAAGCCCATTCACCTCACTGTTCAGGGCGTCTGCCTCCCTAATATCTACTCCCAAGTTCTTCAAGCTGAAAATCAGGTCCTCAAGCCTCCTCGCCAGGGTCATAGTGCAGTCGCATACTTCTCCTATTCCATCTACCACTTTCCTCATATCTATGCTCTGCTTCTCATCAGTTAAAGCCAACGGAAGTAGCCTAGAAGCTGCATTCAGCGTGTCCTTTGCGGCATCCTTGGCAGCTCTAAGCCTTTTCTGGACTGGTAATGGAAGCATAGGTCTTTCTTCTGCTCCAATCCTTTTCCTGAGCCACCTGATCTGTTCTTCATACATCTTCCTAACCCTTTTGAGCTCTTCTCTAGCTTTTGTAAGGAACGCTGGAGTGTATCTGGCCTGAAACTCAGCTAACTCCTTAACATCTATTCCAGTCTGTTTTGATATTTCATCTATGTTGACATATACTAGGTCATCAGAGGAAAGTATTCCAACAGCCTCAAACTTCTCTTCAATTCCCTTGCTATCCCCCCAATACTCCCTTATAGCTTCTCTCAGGTATCTTGTAAGTCTTGTTCTCTCCTTCATCTTGCTCTTCTCCACAACTTAAGGTTATGTTCAGGATACATAAATTCTTATTAACTGGATAGTACCAACCTGACTTGGTGCGGGGGTCGCCAAGCCTGGCCAACGGCGCAGGGCTTAGGAGCTGTCTAGGGTACCCTGTCCCTTAGGGGTTCGTGGGTTCAAATCCCACCCCCCGCACCTGGTGCGGCCGTAGTCTAGCCTGGATAGGATGCCGGCCCTCCATTATGAAGAGGAAAGCCGGCGACCCGGGTTCGAATCCCGGCGGCCGCACCACTATGAGACTATTCCATACCCTATTAGCCTCCACTTGCCAGCTATTTTCCTTGAGATCGCTATTCTCTGCCCCTCCTCTGCACAGACCGGGAGAAGGAGCTTGAGCTGTATTTCGTTCCCCCTGATTTTCACTATCTTACCTGCTGTCATTGCGGTTCCGACATTTAATGCCCAGATTTCTCCAAGCTTGGGTTTCTCGACGCTAACCTCATTTGGCAGCCCGACAACTTTGCTCATCAAGTGCGTCTCTATCGTGAGTTCGTCTAATACCTCAGGCAGGGTTCCTGGCGGGCCTACCACGTTGCCCATCAGCGCATCTGACTTAGTTAATGCTGGGTCAAGTTTTGTTCCAACTGCAACAAGCCCGCCTGCAACTGCTTCATCAAGCTCCTCATTTCCGCACCTTAAGCTCACTATCTTAGTCCTTAGCGGCATATACTTACCATTCCTTCTCACTCCTGGTCTGCACTCTATCTCGTCTCCGACAGAGAACTTCCCTTGTATTATAGTTCCGCCTATTACCCCGCCTATTAGCTTATCAACTGTGGTCCCTGGCCTATTTACGTCAAATGACCTTGCCACGTACATCCTAGGTGTGGCCTTTGTATCTCTTTGTACCTCTGGTATTTTTTCAACCAGCATCATCAGCAGTATGTCCAAATTGCCTTTATGTAGGGCGGACATCGGTATTATAGGGGCTTTCTCTGCAATAGTTCCCTTTACAAACTCCTTTATTTCGTGGAAGTTCTCTAGAGCCCTCTTGTCATCTACCAGCTCGATCTTGTTTTGAACTACTATGATTTTATCTACACCCATGATTTGTAGTGCAGCTAAGTGCTCTCTAGTTTGAGGCTGAGGGCATTTTTCATTTGCTGCTATTACAAGCAGAGCTGCATCCATTATTGTAGCCCCTGCGAGCATTGTAGCCATCAGCGTCTCGTGTCCAGGGCAGTCTACTATCGATATTTTCCTCCTCTCCTCGGTTTCGCTCCCACAGTATGGGCACTTCTTGCTTGTGGTGTAAGCTTGAGGTGTTGGACAGCTTGGGCACCTCCTTATGGTAGCATCAGCATACCCTAGCCTGATTGTTATACCCTTTTTGAGCTCTTCGCTGTGTCTTTCAGGCCATATTCCTGTAATTGCTTGTGTGAGCGTCGACTTCCCGTGGTCAACATGGCCTGCTGTCCCTATGTTCATTATAGGCTGCTTAAGCCTCCTTACTGATATCCTCCTCACCTCCCTTCAGCTTCTCTAGTAGATCTTCAAGAGGCTTCTCTCCATACTCCACAATCTTCAAGTTGACCTGGGCTATATCTTCTGAGATTTCATTCCCTCTAACTGTAACTCTTCTTCTCTCACCTTTTCTCCTAGGTCTATACCCTGGCCCTCTGCTTGTCAGAATTCTCTTCCTTCCAGGGCCTGGTATGTCGGGTCTCATGGGGAATCCTGCTAAATCTGATCCTCCTGTTATCTCGAGGACGTATCCTCTCAGCCCTAGAGCTTCTCCTGCCACCCTGTCTCCAATTCGTAGTCTTAGTAAGGCATTTCTCCTAGGATCGTCTTCAGCTAACTCCAGGTGGTATGCTTTCCCCGTTTTGGGGTCTGATATATCTAGTACCATCTTTCCCATTACAGCTCACCTCTCGTAATAAGCCTGATTTTCATGGCTTGTATCTCATTTAACAACTTTATTTCACTCTCGCTCAAATAATCCTTCAGCTTGCTCTTGAGGATCTGTATATTCTCGAAGCTTATGTTAGAGTACAGTATATCTCCTTCACGGAGGTTCCTTCCGACTGTTGCTCCGATTATCGATACTGCTACTCTATCTCCCTTCCTAGCTTCTGGCAGAGGCTTGCCTTCATGTTGGATCTGATGTACTTTCCCAACCTCTCTACCTGATGGGTGGATTAGAGGTGTCCCGGGGATAAGTCTTCCCTCTAGCACCTCTACTCCTACTATTGCAGGCTTGCTTCTCCGGAACACGTACTTTGGTAGAACTCTTATCTTGGCTGGGAGAGGTATTTCTTGTGTTATCTTCCTTAGCTTGCTTTCCCTAGCCTCCTTGAGGTACTTCTCAACTTTTTCTAAGAGCTGGTAGATTATCCTGTCCTTGAGTATTGTAATGCCATGTGCTGCTGCTACTTCCTCTACGCCTGGAAGGGCGTCGACGTTGAAGCATATTATGCATGAATATACTTCCTCCGTCTCTCTGACTGCTCTGGCCTCGGTTACGTCCCCCATTGAGACAGGGCCTATATCTGCCTTCCTAATTGGGACATTCATCTTTTTAAGTTGCTCAACAAGGGCCTCTAGTGTTCCAAGGGTATCAGCTTTCACTATAACTCCTATCTTATCTGTCGATATCACTATAGACTTGACTTCCTTCTCTACCATCTCTAATACCTCATGTGCTCTCTCCTCTGTTCTGACTGCGTACACTGGTGCACCAGCTAGCGCCTTATCCAGGTCTGCTGCGATTATCTTCACACCACTAGCTGCCACAGCCCTTGATACACTTCTGAACTTGTATCTTGGGTCTCTTATTTCATCTAGTGGCCTAGGCATTAGGATGTTCTTCACCTTTGTTATGAAAGCCCCGTCTTTGCCTCCAACTACCAGATAGTCTCCTTTCTGGATAAATCCATCATATAAAAGGACGTTTATGACGGTTCCTGTACCCCTCTCCTCTTTAACCTCAAGTATTGTTCCAATACCCTCTCTGCTTTTTAAAGTGAGTCTATCTGCCAGAAACCTCTGTGAAAGCCCTAGCAAAACTACCAGCAGATCTGCGACTCCTTCTCCGGTTACTGCGCTAGTTGGCACTATTGGGGTCTGCTTGGAGAAGTCTGTCACGAGGTCATATCTCTCAGCATCTATTCCGAGGTTAGAGAGTTCGCCAACTATCCTATAGAGTCTCTGATCCATGTACTGCTTAGCTGTGCTTGATTGCTTCTCGTATGTGTCTAGGAAGTTTGCTCCACTGATGCTTTTCCATCCAGGGACTTTGTCTATCTTGTTGAGTGCTATCACGAATGGTGTTCTTCTTGCTTTCAGGATGTTTATAGACTCTATTGTCTGGGGCTGCACCCCCTGTATTATGTCTATCACGAGAATTGCTATATCAGCTAAGCTTCCTCCTCTTCTCCTAAGATTCGTAAATGCCTCGTGTCCTGGCAAATCTATGAACAGAAGCCCTCTAAGCCTAAGCTTCCCTCTTAGCTTGAACCTATCCAGTAGGACTCCAGCAACCTTCTCTATGGCATCTATAGGGACCTCTGAGCATCCGACATGCTGTGTTATGGCTCCTACCTCTCTAGCGGCTACACGTGTCTTCCTTATGTAGTCTAGGAGCGTTGTCTTGCCTGAGTCTACATGCCCTAGAACCGCAACTATGGCTTGTCTAAGCTCTCCTTTATTGCTCAATGCGTCCACCAGGGTAAGCTGTATCTGTTAGAGGTAGGGTTATAGCCTACTTTTAAACTAGGCCTCTTTCCTTTTTCTTCTTGATAACCCATGTTGTCTTCTTAGGAGACCTCCTGTGGTGTAGGTAGCTTATCCTACACTTTCTAGAGCAAAAGTACAGTACTGTTCCATCATTTTTTACGTAATAGACCCCATATCCTGGCTTCGCCTGCTCTCCACAGAATGTGCACCTTACTCTCCTGCTGTACATCTTATATTACACCTTACTTACCGATTTTCCTTGCTTCTATCTCGGTATCTCTCAGCATCAGGATGTCGCTCACTTTAACAGGTCCCATGACGTTCCTTATAAGTACTCTTCCCTTATCTGGGCCATCAAGCACTTTTACTCTAACCTGGGTGACTTCCCCTGCTACTCCAGTCCTACCTAGAATCTCGATTACTTCAGCAGGCCATGCATCTTCTTGAGACATCTCCTACACCTTATTCTCCCTTTATCTCCTTTATCTTATCTATTATTGCCTTTAAAAGCTCACTTGCATTACCTGGGTCGCATACACATGCTGATGAGGCTGCAACCTCTATTCCAGCAGCTTGTCCCAGCCTCTTCTTCTCTGGGACATATGCATATGGTATTTTTCTTTCTTCGCATAGCAGTGGGAGGTGGGCGACTATCTCCTCTGGGTCGACGTCAAGTGCTATCACGACAAGCTTAGCTTCTCCTCTCTCAACGGCCTTTGTGACCTCGTTCACTCCCTTCTTTATCTTTCCTCCTGTAGTCCTGCTGAGCTCTACTATCTCGTACAGCTTCTCAGCTAGCTCTGGTGGGACATCAAATCGTGCATATGAAGGCTTACTCATCTTCTCACCGTCCCATAGCTCACTCCTATCGGCTGCTTTTAAAGGTTGCAGTTGCGTATTGAGTTGTAGAGGAAGACTGCTTGATCTTCAGAGCTGGGCTTTCTTATAAGCTATAGCTGCATAGCCCACTACCGCATAGAGGTCTCCTGTAACATCACCGCTTGTTGAGTACTTTAGGAGCTCCCCCCGTTTTACCCCCTTCTTAAGGCTGTAAAGTGCTGCTGTTGCTATAGCCCCATATCCACATACTGTGTATCCCCTCTTCCGTGCTGCATCCACTATCTCGCCTGCTGATAGCCTTAATATGCTGTCTATTACCTCAGAGTCCTTTCTGACGGCTACATCATGGGGCTCATAATGTGTCAGATCAGAGGTGGCTATGAGGACATGTTCTCCTGGTGTCAGCGTCCTTTCCAGAGCCTGAGCTAGGTCCTTAGCAGCGGTAAGAGACTGGTCCATCATAGTTATTGCAACTATCTTCAGCTGGTCTTTGAACAGATATTGCAGAAATGGCAGCTGGACTTCTATGGAGTGTTCTCTTTCGTGTGCTAACTCATCAAACTCGGCGTATGCTGCTTCACTTACTACCTGTTCAGCTAGCTTTGTATCAACTTTAACCTCTCCTAATGGTGTTTTCCATGCTGTATGTGGTGATACCGCTATTCTCGCCCCTATCCCTGTGTGGTTTGGTCCAATTACTACTGCTGTATGTGGTGTTCCATCTTCTGCTAGAGCTGCATAACTGTGTGCTGCTACTTCTCCACTATACTGGAGGCCAGCATGAGGTACTATAAGGCTGACCACTGTGCTAGGCTTGCTTTCCTTTACCTCTGGTATGCATCCTGGCCCCCTGCTTCCCTTAAAGCACTGCTCTATAGCCTGCTTAAGGCTTTTTTCATCTCCTGGGTAAAAGAGTCCCGCAACCGCTGGATATCTTATCATCACTCCACACCAACTATTTGTGTTACGAAGTCTTCCCACTTATATCCTATATCCTCTTCCGGCCCTATTTCCTCCCTTTCTCTAAGGACCTGCCTTGCCAATATCCAGTAAACTAGGGCGAGCGATTTCCTTCCCTTATTATTGCATGGGACAACGAGGTCTATATAGGCTGTTGATGTATCTGTATCGCAGAGAGCAAAGACTGGTATTCCCATTTTAACTGCTTCCTCATGTATCTGTCTGTCTACTCTAGGATCTGATAGGAAGACCACCTCAGGTTCGCAGTATGAGGGTGAGCTTGGATTGGTTAGAGTTCCAGGTAGTACTCTTCCAATCATAGTTCTTATCCCAGTAACTTCTCCAAACTTTTTCACCGGCCTGAATGCATAAATCCTTCCTGTTACAGCTAGCACCTCATCTGGCCCGTATCTTGCAAGAGCTCTGCTAAGGACTCTAAGCCTCTCATCTACTTTGTTGAGGTCTAGTATCGCAAGACCGTTGTCCTTGATCTTGTAAACAAACTTCATCATGTCCTTGTACTTTATTGAAGTACCTACGTGTACTCCAGCGCTCAGGTATAGCTCCTGGGGGACGAGAAATTCCTTAACTCTCTCCTGCTCGGCCATAATCCTCCCTCCTGCCGAGAGAATACACCGTGACTTCTCTTGCTATCTCAACATCCGTAAGGAAGTGCCTCCTGCAGCAGTATCTCTTTATTCCAAGCTCGTCTAAAGCCTCCTTAGGAGTATACCCTTCAGCTATCAGCTTCACATATTCCTCATACTTGTCTCCTATCAGTTTGCCGCAGGTGAAGCAGCGTACTGGGAACAGCATTGCTTTCATCCCTTGGGTTAACTAAATAAAGAGCCTATCTTACTAGTAATAAAGCTTTCCTAGCTGGGGTTGGTTATGGCAGAGCTTGAGCTGTGGGTAGAAAAGTACAGACCTAGGAGACTAGATGAAGTCTGTGGCCACAAGGAAGTGATAGCTGCTCTGAAGGGGTTTGTGTCGAGAGGGACTATACCACATCTCCTATTTGCAGGCCCCCCTGGCACTGGAAAGACTACGGTAGCTCTATGTTTGGCTAACGAGCTATTTGGAGAAGAGCATGCTGCTGAGAACTACCTTGAGCTTAATGCTTCAGATGAGCGTGGAATAGACACTATAAGAACCAGGGTAAAGAGCTTCGCCAGAACAGCTTCTGTAAGTGGGGCTAGCTTCAAGATAATACACCTTGATGAAAGCGACAACCTTACTGCTGATGCACAGCAGGCTCTTAGACGTATGATGGAGCTATACTCATCTACATGCCGCTTTATACTGGCATGCAACTACTTGTCCAAGATAATACCTCCAATACAGTCTAGGTGCGCAATCTTCAGGTTCTCTAGGCTGTCCCTGGAGGACATCATAGGAAGGCTCGCCTATATAAGCAAGCAGGAGGGATTCGATGTGGGCAGAGATGTCCTAGAGGAGGTAGCTAGAATATCTGAGGGAGACCTACGTAGAGCTATAAACTTGCTACAGGCACTACTATCTACCACTGCAGCTCCATCCATAGAAGATGTGCATCATTTAGCTGGCTATGTGAGCCCAGCAAAGGTAAAAGAGGTTATAGATCTGATATTTAAGGAGAAAGACCTGAAGAAAGGGATAGAAGCCATTGAGTACCTCCTCTACGAGGTAGGGCTTTCTTCAACAGATCTTCTAAAGCAGATGTATCGTGAAATAGTGGCTAGCCCAGCAATCCCGCCAGAGAAGAAGCTCAAGATAATAGAGACAATAGCTGATGTCGACTTTAGAATAAGCGAAGGGGCTTCTGACGACATTCAGCTTGCTTACCTGGTATCGTCGCTTTGTTCTATGTAAACAATGCAAAGTCACATTTTATGGTCTCTGGAGTCTTCAAAGCTCAACATGAACCTTCTTATCCTCTCAGCTGTAACGCTCTTGCTTAACCTAAAGAACCTAGATCTACCTACCGAAATCTCCTCTAAGATCCCTTCGTCTTTTAGCTCTTCAAGATGCCTCCTGACCGTAGTGAAGCTTAAGCCTGTTCTCCTTGATACCTCTGATATGTGGACTCCGCCACATTCACATACGCACCTAAGGACTACAACTCTCCCTCTGGAAGAGAATATCTCCTCAAGCCTCATCAAAGCACTACATCTTCTGTGGCTATAAGCTTTAGGGCTTGCTAACGTATTACTCTCTCTTTCTGATCTTAATAACCTGATAACCTGCTATCATAGCGAGTATGACGTTTATTATAGCTAGTACATAGCTGCTATCTACCCAGCTTCTCCTTGGGGCTAAGCTCTTTTCTATCTCATCTATGTACCTCGGTAGGCTTGAGAAGCTGTACATGTACTTGTCTTCAGCTGTCCACACTTTCCTCTTGAGTTTGCTTGCCTCGCTAGCTGGAAGCTGCGAGTAGATGCTCCTCGCTGTTTCAAGAACCATGTTGAACTCTCCAGCTATCCTGCTATGCTTCTCTGGGTCTCTTACTATGACGACTTCGCTAAACTGGTAAGCTACATCTATTGTCGTCATGTACAGCCACGTATAAACCCTGTATTTGCTTGTTTCGTATGCAAACATCGGGTATATTGCCCCAAACTCTGCCCACATACTCTTATCTACAATCAGTGTCCTATTGATGAGCGAGGTGAATAGTAAGCTCGGGTTTAGGAAGAGGTTTATCGCCTTATCTTCCATGTACAGCACCACTGCTCTGATGCCTGCTTCCTCAGCCTCAGATAGCCCAGTCTTAAGGGATATCTTGATGCTGATTCTTAAGGTCCTTTCCCCTGTGTAAACTTCAACATAGACATCATCAACCGTAGCCGTGATCATCTTCGCCTCCTCTCCGCTGATACCGATGGTAATGCCCTTGTTGTATCTGCTCTTCACAAGATCAGAGAGTTCTCTCTCAAAGTTGGGCGTCTGTTTAATTCTTGTAGCAGTTATCTCAGCGGCTACTCCCTTGTAGTGTAGGTCATAATCGACTAATATGCGAGTGAAGCTGGTCACATAAATTACTTGGTTAGCTACGTAGTCATATTCCTCCTGCTTATCTTGCTGCCCATAGACTGGGGTAGCCAGCAGCAAGCATGTTAGCATCAGCAGAAGCATCCAACTAAAATCAGGTTTTCTTGCGTCGACTAGCATTTATAAGTCTCCTCCTGTTTTAATAACATGCCTCACTGGGGTGGTATTTAAGCTTGGCACTAATCACCTATCAGAGTGGTCTGTATGATTAGTGATGGCCTACAGCACTACATTAAAGCTAACTTAGCTTGTAATCCGTTTTTCAAGCTGTCAAGTGAGGCATTAGGCTCCTCTATAAGAGACCTTCACATATGGTTCCGGGAGGACCGTACGTTGACTGACCTCGTCATTAAGAGCTTGAGAGGAGGTTTGTCCTCTGTAATCTTGCTCACAGCGCCCTTTGGGTATGGGAAGACCGAGAGGCTCCTGCTCCTAAAACAGATCGCTGCAGAAGCAGGATATACTGCAGTTTACATAAAGGCAGACTCCCAGGAGGCATGGAGGAACCTGCTAAAGCTGAGGGCAGTCCTCAGTGAAGCTCTGCAGAGGAGGATGCTGCTAAGGATCCCCTTGCTGAGGGCGCCTTTCTCGTCAACAGACGACCTATTGGGTTCTATAGCAAGCTTGCTTGCTAAGCTATCTCCATGCCTTATAGAGATAGATGAGATAGAGAAGCCAATAATGCATGTTAAGGAGGAAGCCTCCATGTTCCTATACTTGCTTCATAAAATTCTTGAGAGCTGCAATGTAACTCTCCTCATGGCTGGTGCGCCAGGGACAGCAGAGCAGATAAAAGCCCTCTCACCACACTTCTACGCGAAAATATCACATGTAGTGAAGCTAAGGCCTCTCACCTTCAGGGAAGCGATGGAAGTTGTCTCGAAAAGGATGACTGCATACAGAATCAAGCCTACAGGAGAGCCTCTCTTCCCCTTCACAACAGAAGCTCTCAGAATAGCTTACAGAGAGTCTAGTGGCAACCCAAGATACCTTCTTAGGATACTACATAAGCTCCTCACATTGTACGTGTGCGACGACTCACAGGCTGTAATAGACGCAGACTATGTGGTCAGCAAGCTAGGGTTTGAGAAGACCCTAGCTCAAGGCTCTCCCTATGAAGAATATTTCAGAAAGCTAGAGGAGAAGTTTGGATCCAACATATTCACATACATCCAGGCGAGCAGAGCACTAAAACTCCCCCCTAATGAGGCCTATGAGCTACTGGAGGAGATGGTGTCACTAGGGATAATAGAGAAGGTAGGCCTCAAGTTCAAGCTGAGGTCCCACAGCTCTTAGCAGCTATAGAGAGAACCTCCCTCCAGACTCTCAGCTCTCTCACATCATCCTGCATAACCCCTGTCTGTGAAGCGATTTTTAGCACTTCGCTCAGAGCTTCAATATGCTTTTCAACACCTAGCTCAATACACTGCCTCAGAAAAGCTCCTCCATCGTCTTTGAGGAGAGCAGATAAGACCACATTAAGCTCCCTACTCAGCTCCCCCTCCTCTTCAAACTTCTTAGCAGCTCTCTTAAGCTTCTCCCTATCTCCCTTAGAGGCAAGCTCTAGTATAGCCTCCTGCAACTCTGTTGATAGCTCGCTCCTCATAAGCCTCCACTCAGTACTCAAGATCTTCATCACAGCTCAGAAGGCTCGGAGTCATCATTGTGGTAGCGGGGGGTGGATTCTCACACCGAGGCTATCGCCTCGGTGATTTGAACCTTCAGCCATAGGACACCGATCTCAGGGTCTCTCAGGGCTTATGAGCCCTGCGGGTTACCAGGCTACCCCACCCCGCTACCATAATACTTGCACCCAATTCGGTATATAAACTTTCCTACAGGAGAACAGTCACATGCCAGCTAAAGCGGCCTCTCCCTAAGTTCCTCCCTAATCCTAACACCAGGCAGCTCTCTTATACTATCTATAGCTTCTCTTACCTTCCTCTCCTCCCCCTCTAGGACAACTACAGCATCATATATACCAAACACCATATTACACTCAACTACACCAGGAAGTCTCCTGATCTCAGACAAAACCTCCTCCCTACCAGCCTTTACCTTGAGAAGTAAGATCACATTCATCAGCACACCAGCAACCACACCTTAAGCAGGTAATTAAGTCTTACCAGACGCCCCTGCTCTGCCTAACCTGGTAGCACACAGCGCCGCCTCCTGGCCCCTAACAAGCTGCAGAAGCCAACAGCTAGCCAATAGAGCTGAACAAAATTGGGGAGTGGGTAGTAACCCGCCTTCTGTTCTGGGGGCATGTGGCTAAGCACCAAACCTCCCACTCACTAGGAACTCATCGTGGGAAACTGGCTTGCACCGTGCGGGCCCCACCACGTTTCACCAGCTACTCCTTCATGCTCAAAAGTATATCATCGGCATCTGAAGGAGGCTGTGTCGTTTCTGTGCGGAGCCGGAGGCTCTCGCCTCCCTGGCTTACGCCAGCGCACCTCCTAGCGGTGGGCGGAGTTTCCTAGCCCCAATAGGGGCTGCCCCCCACCCACTCCCCAGCGCTGCATACCCCTATCGCTAGCTGAGTCTCCCCGGGCCTCGGGCTTTTGGGAGTGGCAGGCTGAGCTGGTCGGGCCGAAGCCCTTCCAGCTTACACCCCCACCCCATCAAGCGGGTCTTTTACCCAGGCCCTCTCCCAGCGCTCCGAGGAGCGCTGGACCGGCCGCCTATTTTCGGGGGCTGCTTCGAGCTTAGATGCTTTCAGCTCTTATCAGCTGCGGCGTAGCTGCCCGGCGCTGCCCTTTTGGGACAACCGGTACACCAGAGGCCGCGGCGCCCCGTTCCTTTCGTAATAAGGGCGCCTTCCCCTCAGGCGGCCTGCACCCCCAGCAGGTAGAAACCGAGCTGTCTCGCGACGCTCTGAACCCAGCTCACGTTCCTCTTTAATGGGCGAACATCCCCGCCCTTGGGGGCTGCTGCACCCCCAGGATGAGGAGTGCCGACGTCGGGGAAGCAAGCCGCGGGGTCGATGTGGACTCTCGCCCGCGACAGCTCCGTTACCCCTGGAGTAACTTTTTTGTCGTACCCGGCCCCTACTGGGAGGGGCACGGGTGTTCGCTAGGCCCGGCTTTCACCCCTGGACCCCACGCTTTTAGGGGTCCAGTCAGGCGGGCTTTTGGCCTTGTCCTCTACGGTGGGTTTCTGACCCACCTGAGCCCGCCTTTGGACGCCCCTGATATCTTTTCAGGGGCGTACCACCCCAGCCAAACTGCCCACCTGGCCCTGTCCGCTTACGCGTTAGCGGCAGAGTGAGAGAAGGGCGGTGTTTCATCGGCGCTTCCGCAGCCCCCGAAAGGGCTGCTACATTGCTCCCGCCTACCCTACGCATCTCTCACTCCACCGCAAGGCCAGGCTGCAGTAAAGCTTCACAGGGTCTTCTCTCCCCGCTGGGGGGCCCTGGACTATGCACCAGGGTGTGGGTTCACCGGGGCCCGGGCTGGGACAGCTGGGACCTCGTTGATCCATTCATGCACGCCGACATTTAATCGGCAAGGCATTTGGCTACCTTAAGAGAGTCAGAGTTACTCCCGGCTTTCACCGACCCTTATCCCGGTTTCCCGGGGTTCGGGTGACGGCATTGGCCAGGATTCAGCCCCCGTACACACCATTGCTGGCTAGCGGGGACCTGTGTTTTTGTTAAACAGTCGGGTCCCACTTGTCACTGCGACCTGCCGCCCCAGCCTAGAGGCCAAGGCAGCAGGCACCCCTTCTACCGAAGGTACGGGGCCAGTTTGCCGATTTCCCTAGCCCGGGTTAACCCCGAGAGGCCTTGGGCTTCTCACCCGGGGGCACCTGTGTCGGTTCTCGGTACCGACGTGCAGGATCCTTCGGCACTCCCTTTTCAAGGGCTCCTGGCATCGGCGGAGGCACCCTTAAGTGGGCGCCCCGTCCCGCCTTCAGCCGCTTCTCTCCATTACGGATCTCAGCGGCCTTCAACGGTTGGACGGCCAAGGAGACCCCAGCCGCTCCGCCTAGCCAGAAGCGTCGGGAGTGCCGCTTGCGTTGCCGCACGTACCTGCACGGCACCGGAATATTAACCGGTTTCCCTTTCGGCCGCGACGGGTTGCGTGCGGCCTTAGGACGGGCTAACTACCGGCTGACGAAGCATTGCCGGTAAACCCTGGCCCTTGAGGCCGCCCGGATTCTCACCGGGCTTCGCTGCTACTACCGCCGGGATCAGCAACCCCTACCGGTCCACTGGTCCTCACGGACCAGCTTCTACCCAGCAGGGGCGCCCCCCTACCCAGTCACCCCGCTCCCGCGGGGCGTGCCGGGGTATCGGCAGCCGGCTTGAGCCCCGTCCATTTTCGGTGCCACCAGCCTCGGCGGGTGAGCTGTTACGCACTCCTTAGAGGATGGCTGCTTCCAAGCCTACCTCCCCGCTGTCTCAGGCTGGTGACGCCCTTTGGATTTCGGCACTTAGCCGGCATTTAGGGGCCTTAACCCCGGTCTGGGTTGTTCCCCTTTCGGCCTGGGAGCTTTTCCCCCAGACCCGTCTCCACGGCCCTTGGTGAGTGCGCATTCGGAGTTTGATAGGACAGGGAGGCCGAAGCCCCCTCTGCCCAATCAGTAACTCTACCGCGCACTCCACCGGCCGTGGGCCGGCCTGCGGGCCGCTTCGGGGGGAACCAGCTATCGCCGGGCTTGATTGGTCTTTTGCCCCTACTCCCGGGTCAGAGGAGGGATTTGCACCTCACCACCCCTTCGGTCCTCCACCGGGCGTAAACCCGGCTTCGACCTGCCCGGGAGTAGATCGCCCGGCTTCTGGTCCCACGGGCGTGGCTACGGGCGCTTTCACACCCAGCGCCTCCCCCATGAGGGGTGCGCGCTTTCGCTTTCGCTACGCCTCCGCGGTTCACCCGCTTAGACTCGCCACACCCGTGGACTCCCCGGCCCGTGTTTCAAGACGGACGGCACAACCCCGCTCCCACCCCCTCGTACTTGCACGTTGCCGTGCTTTCCTTCGGGGGGTTCACTGCTTAAGGGCTGTGCCTACTATCGCCGCCTGGTTTCAGGCTCTTTTCACCCCCATTCCTGGGTACTTTTCAGCTTTCCCTCACGGTACTTAGTTCGCTATCGGTCTCGGGGCGTATTTAGCCTTGGAGGCCAGTAACCCCCAACTTCCTACGGGGTATTCACCCCGCAGTACTCTGGAACCAGCCAGCTACTCCCCCAGTTACGCCTACGGGGCTATCACCCTCTACGGCGGGGCATTCCAGCCCACTTCGGCTTCCCGAGAGAGTAGCATAATGGCTGGCCCAAAACCCCGCATCCCCTATCTGTCACCAGATAGGGCTCGGTTTGGGCTCTGCCGCTTTCCCTCGCCGGTACTCACGGCATCTCAATTGATTTCTCTTCCTGCCCGTACTGAGATGCTTCAATTCCGGGCGTCCCCGCTCGCAGTGCTCAAAGGCACCGCGAGCGCCAAGGGCTGTTCGCCCTTGGCAGGATTCCCATTCGGGCACATCCGGATCAACGCCTGCCTGCGGCTACCCGGACGCTTTCGCGGCTTGCTGCGCCCTTCCTCGGCACCCGAGCCGAGCCATCCACCAGGCGGCTTACTGACCCCGGGCGAGACCCAGCTTTAAGCGGGGGTATGCAGCGCTCACTGCACAAGATAAGCGTGCTCGCGCTCAACTCCCAACCCCACCGGATTGGGAGTATCATCAAAGTATACAAGTGGACCTGGACAGCCTTTAGAGGTTGCCTCCTTAGGGAGGTGATCCAGCCGCAGGTTCCCCTACGGCTACCTTGTTACGACTTACCCCCCCTCGTCGGGCCAAGGTTCGACGGAACCCGAAGGCTCCGCCTCACCCCAGCCCAACTCGGGTGGGTTGACGGGCGGTGTGTGCAAGGGGCAGGGACGTATTCACCGCGCGATGTTGACGCGCGGTTACTAGGGATTCCGCGTTCACGAGGGCGAGTTGCAGCCCTCGATCCCTACTACGGAGGGGTTTAAGGGATTTGCTCCCCCTTTCGGGGTCGCATCCCGCTGTCCCCTCCATTGCAGCCCGCGTGTGGCCCGGGGGGTTAGGGGCATACCGACCTGCCGTCGCCCCCTCCTTCCTCCGCCTTTTCGGCGGCAGTCCCCCTAGTTTGCACCCTCCTCCGAGG
>Ga0164311_10000589_pt1 | contig 16330 bp, 18 predicted proteins | sample GuaBasSedimGuay2_FD_121796 | JGI IMG/M metagenome (GOLD analysis project Ga0164311, IMG submission 121796) | Subseafloor sediment microbial communities from Guaymas Basin, Gulf of California, Mexico - Guay2, Core 4569-9, 9-12 cm | ecosystem: Environmental > Aquatic > Marine > Hydrothermal vents... | reverse complement strand
GAACAAGAAAAGCCTCTACTCCTTCATCGGAGCGATCCTCTCAATAATATCTCTCTTCATATGCATCGTCCTTATTCCAGCATTACTAATGACCTTCATGCCTCTCTATCTGGGCTTTATAGGTGCACTATTATTTGCTGGTCTTATTGGGCTCATTAACGAGTTATGTATAGGCCTGATTCTCTGGTCTCTCTCCTTAGTCCTGATAATAAAGACACTCAAAAAACTGGGAGTTGTGAAACAAGCTAAAACGGTAAGCTAACCCTCCCTCTGAAACGGCTGAACATCCTACGTCTAGTGCTTTCCAGCTTAAACGCCCCTATAAACTCTTCAACCATAGTTCTACTCTTCCTCCGCACCTCTTCCTCAGTAAGCTCTGGATGCATGGCTCTAACAACGTTCAAGCAAACATCGTACAAGGCATCCCTGATCTCACTCTCATTCGCATGTCCACTACAGTACAAATTGAACAGGTAATTTACCGTAGAGGCCACGTCCATCCTCACAGTAGGATCATTTATGCCACTCAACAAATTCAATATTTTCGCTTGAAGACTCATTGCCCCTCCCCAAACTCCTCAATAACTTTTATTAAAGCACGCATTAAAATGTCTTCCTTCCTTATCCCAGTTTTCTTTTCAACTTTGTCCAGCCTTTCCCATATTCTACTGGGAATCACGATCTCTAGCTTGCGAGCTCCCAATCCTAAGCATCACACTCCCAAGAGCCTTCTTACTCTCCTTTATTATCTTCGCCTTCCTGACTGAAATACGTTTATCCCTTATCAGCCTACTCAGCACACCCTGATTCTCCGCAAAAAACAAAACCGTTTCGTCTGGAACCTTCACGTCTATGATCAGCCTCAACCCCTTCTTCGTAGGAACAAGCTTACTAGTACTTATCACGTCCACGTCCCTAGCACGCAAGTACCGTACCTGAGCCTGATAGTAACGCTCAACAGCTCGCAGAGTCTCATCCAAAATCCACATAAGCTGTTTAAGACTCCAAATGACATCCTCCTCGCTCACTAAAGGTTTCTGCACAACCTCCTCTTTTTGAGCACTAACCGTCTTTGACGCCATTACCGATTCACTCATTTACTTTTATACACGTGTAGCCATATTAATCTTTAGGTGAGAAAGAAAGATGCCCCTCTACAAGACTGGCTTAGACATGTGGAAGAAGTACCAAGCGAAGTTCAACCCAACGGTAGTTTCGACAAGGTTCACGGATGTCCAGCAGATAGCTCTTGACAGAGCTCAGGAAGGACTCAACATGGTCGCCACCGCCAGAGACCTCATCCGCCCCATACTGGATGAGTATGGGGTTGCTGGCGGTCTGAGAGCCACGTACCTAGCCTTCGGTACGGCTCTCTTGAAGCACGTCATCCGCCAGAAGGGAGACACCGCTAAGAACATCGCAACAGGCCTCAAGAGCTACTACGTTACCGCCTACGGGCTTGATCCCAGCATATGCGACGAGATCATTCAGGTGATCTCTGGCTGGGTTATAGCCTACTAAAGCCCGATAGGCGGACAGTAGGCCTCTGAGGCTCATTCCCCCATTTTTTTAGGGTAAAATCTAAATATCCTATTTGACTTATTCTCTCTCAAATGACACGGTACGGCATAATAACTAGCTACGCAACATCCTTAACCGTCGTGGGCAGGGACATAGCGTACACCATCAATAAACTTGGACACCAAGCAGTTTTCCACGACTATCAAGTGCAATGGTACGACGCCAAAAAAGAATTTGACAGAGGAATAATATTCATACCCTTCGATCCGCTCTACGCTCCATCATGGTTCCTGCTTCAAAGAGACTACAACCTGCACGGAATCCCATCAGTTACATATGTAACCACAGAAGGAGAACCCAAAAAGTGGCTTGTCAGAGACTGGATAAGGAGAGACTGTACCTTCATAGCAAACAGCAGATTCACGGAGAGGATGCTGAGAAGAATCGACGTTGACGTTATAGACATCATTTATCACGGAGTAAACTTCGACATGATCAACCAGATAAACCCCCCAAAACAACAGCTAAAACAGGAGCTAGACGCTAAAGTAGTCTTCGGTACAGTTGCGTCGGAACTACCGAGAAAAGGCCTCTCCCATCTGGCTCAAGCAATAAGAATGATCTCCAATAAACTTCCAGACGCAAAGTTCTATGTGCTTACAACCCCGAGAGGAACAGCTCACTTCATCGGACTTGAAAACGTACACGTATCCCCTGAGTTTGGCCACCTCACCAGAGAAGAGGTCTTATCCCTGATCGGCTCATTCGACTATTACATATGTAGTTCACTAGCCGAAGGATTCGGCCTCCCAGTCCTAGAAGCACAAGCGTTTGGCATACCTGTAATCTACCCGTACTATGATCCGCTAAACGAAATAGCACATCCAACAGCAAACTTCCCAGTAAAGATCATAGGAGAAGAATACCAGTCTCAGGATCAGGGAATACTGTTTCTGTTGCATAGATACAAGCCAGAAGACATGGCTGAACAGATCGAAAAAGCCTATGAAATATACACGACTTCGCCAGACGAATACCAGAAACTAAGCCAGCAAGTAAAAGAGTTCTCTCAGCAGTTCGACATAATGAAAACCTACTCTAAATTCGTTAAGGAGTGAATAATAGTCCATGCCCAAGTCTATGATAAGCAAAAAGCCAAGCTCAATAAAAGCGAAGTATCACCATAAAGTGGTTTCTGATAGTGCGATCTGCAACACCTACCTTAGACTGTTAGATATTGAACCCTTATTCGCCAGATACGTGTGGATGCAACTTTCCGTGTTTGATCTGTCAGAGCTAGGCTTGGGGCTACTCTATAACATCCTGCCCGTAGACTTTGAACCCTACTCCATAGACTACGCCTTTGAAACACCAACAGTAGATGAAACCCTGCAAGGCATATGGGCTAAATTCAAAAAAGTAGACTTCTCCAAACTGTACGCTTGGATGACGGACTTCAGAGAATACATAATGGAAAACTTTGAAGAAGAGTATCAGGCCAGCCTGCTTGCTATGACCGCTGAAAAGGCTGTATACGGAATCACGCCATACGCTAGAGGAGTTTACGATCCCGTGATTGCGAGAGAGTTTCTCCGAGCAACGTTCCATAAACTCAGACTTTTGAGAACGCCAGATGAATCATGGAAATCCATGCTCCAGCACATAGCCGACTACTTGGAGATGATCGGAGTAACCGACGACAACGTGTTCAACAGGATAATGATGCTCTTTTCAGCTCAAACTCAGAGCTTCGTTTTAGGCTTGGGAGTTCTCGGACTAAGCAGACTACCAGAAATGGATGGAGAATACTCAAAAGTACCTTTCATGGACGCTCAAGACCGTATCCACGACTTGAAATTCAGAACTCTGGATCATCTACAGCTAGGCTTTATACTGGGAGTTACCCCGCTAGGTTACGGCTTACTCCTGCCTAAAAACAGCATCTACAAGCTTAAGGAAGGAAAGAAGAACCCTCCCGTAATCGAAGTTCTAACCAACAAAATATCTGGAATAATAAACAGGTTAACCCTCAGCACGTGGGCATACAGCAACTACAACCGCCCAGAAGAAATGCTCAACTACCATAAAAGCGACAAAGCAGACCAGTATGATCTCCTGCAAACCCAGAGGCGGTTCATAGAAAACTGGGTTCACGCAAGAATACCGCCAGACGAAGCTAACCCTGTAAGGATCAGGCAGTACCAAAATGCCGTTTTACAATGCGTGTGCTGGAGAGCGAAACGCCATAGGTGGGGATTCAAATCATGGGAGTCTATGACCGAAGACCAATTCAAAGAGTGGTGGCTGGACTACTGGACAAGACAAGGTTTAAGTAGAGAAACCCTAAATGATTTATATGGGGGAATGAGCCTATGGGTAGAAAGAGCAAGAGAAAACAAACTGGTGCTGGGCAGGAAAGTACAGCAAATACGCAAACGCCTAGCTCTGTCAGTATGAGACCGACCTTTACCCCGCAAGGAGTACCCACTCCACCTCAAGCCCCACAAATAGCCCCAGAAATCAGAGATGAACTGACAAACATCATGCAAGAGCTATTGCTCAAGACGCATGAACTCAGCTTTGAGTATTCAACATGCGACTGTGAAGAGATACAGACATGCCCGCTAGCACAGAAAAGCAAGGAACTATTCAAAGTTGTGAAACGGCTTAACGAAATGATGCGGAGAATGGCTCCGCCAGCCAAAACCAGCTACGTGAGCTAGAGAGGGTTTACGTATGGAAACAACCACGTTTCACATAACCCCCTTTTTTATGGAGATTGATGGAGTTCAAGTTGAAGTACTTGAAGTGTTAAAAAGCGTTGCTGTTTCTGGAGACACGTGGTACCACGTGGTCGTTTGCATACATTATAACGGAATAAAAAGCAGAAGATACAGCCTAGACGTTAAAGACACAAAAGACCTCACGAATAAACTTAAAATTGAGATCACCAAAATCAAATTTATAGATTACGCTTACGGAATAGATGAGGTTAAGAGGTTAATAACGTAATGTACACCTCAGAGATCGATCCTGAAGAACTGCAACGGATGAGTAAGCTACTAGCGGATACGTTGCTTGAACAGTTCCAACAGGAAGACAGCAAAGCACAATTCACATTAATTACATGTGTAAGCGGATACGAAGTCATCAGAGAAGACCAGATCACAGAAGTAGTTAACCTAGACCTAGTGGCATCCGCAACGGCAGGTGTTCTTGATCCATTCGGACAGCTCAAGGAGTGGTTCACAAGCATAATAAACTCTATCTCCTCTTGGATAGTTTCAAGCGTAACCGCCTTCATAGATACATATGTAACCCCGACTTTGGACACGATCCTGTATAACGTATCAACGGTAATCTCAGACTTAGCAGACATACCAACCCTAGTGGTTTCAGCCATAACTCAGGAATTCCCAGATTTAATTTCAAGCATAACAGATAGCGTGGTAACCTCCATCAACGTGGTGGTTCTTGATCCAATAGAAGCGTTTGTAACGTGGGTTTCAGATCAGTTTACAGCACTTATGCCCATCGCAGACACCATAATGCTTGAGCTTACTACAGCTCAGGAAGTGGTGTACAGCTTAACCGATCTTTTAACCAACCTCCAAGTAACAGCACCAGAAATAGTAACCTCAGTCTCAACCGCTATTTGGCAACAGCTAATAGTCCCCCTCTTTGAGGAAATAAACACCTCAATTATTGAACCTCTGACGGAAAACGTGAATAATGTCATAGTGGAAGTGGAAACCCGCTTACAGCAAGCGAGCGAAGTTATAACCAACCTGTCTACTGGGATTCTCCAATTCCCAGAGTGGTTCCCCACATGGTTTGAGGAGTACATAAGTAAACCAATAGTGGAAGCTATAACCTTCCCAATGATTACAAACCCAGCATCTTGGATTACAACATCTCTGAACCCCATGATCGGAGATTTAACCGACTCCCTCCTGACTGGCTCCCAAATCGTATGGAACGTGATGCTTGAGGTACTCGGAAATGTGGTCGAAACCCTTTGGAAAGGAATAGAAGGTCTGATGGAGGTTGTAGGGGAAGTATTACGTAATGCGTTCACGGGAGCTTGGAGCATATCTGAGACTTTAGGCAGACCGTTTGAAAAGTTTGTAAAAGACCTGTACCAGCCTGTACCCGAAAACATGGCAAAACAGCTAGAAGAAACCACAATCCCCGTCTTCAAAGAAATCTTCAAGGAATTCGGAATAGAAACACCAGAATACCTCAAGCTTGACCAAGTTTCATTACAGTTGATTTCAGGCGGAGCGTACACAGTCAGCACAATGTTTATGCCGTTCTGGGGACAACTGCCGATACGGCTAGCTTCATGGATTCTGAGAGCGATCGCCAGTTGGGTAAGTAATCAAGACTGGAAGATGCGTATAAGCCTCAAACCGCTAGGGATAGGCGTAGAAACAGAATTTAGCTGGAGCAAAGCGTTAGGTGCTTCAATAACAAGGTTCTCAAAAAGCTTGATGAAGTGGCTGGATGAGATCGGAAGAGGCATGGTGTACGGTTATTCAATATGGCTTACGCAACCGATAGCGAAGACGTTAAACTTCTGGTTCAGAAACTTCATTCCCATTCAGCTACCTTCACTAGACATAATGAGGGAGTATGCAAGGAGAACGCTACCGCATGAAACAAGCCCAGAAATAATAAAACTGTTCAGGTACTACATGGGGCTATACGGATATTCGGATATAGTTTTGGATCAGTTCTTCAAGCCAGCACAAGAATTCTACATACAGGTAACCGACAGATTCGGTTCAACCAGAAAAGTTCCGCTATCCCTGATCTATGAGCTCCCATCTGCGAAAGACGTAGCTACGATGATGGTGAGGGACATATTCCCGTCGATGGAAGAATTCCAGAAACTGTACCTAGCAAGAGGCATGACACCAGATATTGGAGCATTATACTACTTCCTGCGGTTCCGCTATCCGCCTCCAGAAAAACTATGGCAATTCGTAACGAGGGGCATATCTGGGCTACTTTGGACAACCCTCACGTCTGACGAGCTGGATGAGATCAAAAAAGAAATAGAGGCCATAGGAGCTCATATCCCAGTATCCCCTGCGGAACTAAACTTTCAAGCGAACAAACTGTTATCGGCCTTCAGAACCTACATGAAATGGCACGACTACTTCAGAGGAGCATGGATCAAAGACTTCCCGTCAGACAACCTCATTTACATAGATACGTTAGCCGACATTCCGACGAAAATAGATCAGAGATGGATGACACGGTGGGGCTTATACCAGCTCCTAGCCGAAAAAGGAGTACAGCTATCATCCCCAATCTCAGAATTCAGAGAGAAAATCCTAGAAAATTCCCCAGCATCAGAGATAATAATGGACTTGACATTATTCTCAAGAACCCTGCAAGCAACAGGATTGCACCCAGACTGGACGCCTCTAACAGCAGTTGCAGAAACAATAAACGCTCTAACGGATGAAAGAACACTACTGAGAACAGGATTCATAAACCTGTTTAAAGAAGGGTTCTGGGACATAACGGCTCTTGAAACCCTGCTAGCTGGGATCGTGAAAACAAGCTTTCAAGTATCCTACTTTGACACAAACGATTTACAATGGAAAACTGGATGGATCAACTATCCAGTCATGTTCCTGCCAGCAGAACGGAAACTCCTAGAGCTAAGAGCGTTGATGGACAGAGCCTTAGACATTTTGCGAGAAACAGTAAGGGACATAAGCAGGGGATACTCAGAATGGATCATAGAAGACTACAACGAATTCAAAGAAAAACTGACAAACATAATCGACAACATAAACGAATTCTTCGCAGAAGACTACAAAGGAATAACTGGCGTAGACCTCCCAGAGAATTTGAAACTAAAATTCGTCGAAGCATACTACAAACCCTACATCGCAAGCTTGGACATATACAAAGACATCTACACAGTCAGGAGAGTCCGATACTGGACTCAGAGATGGTTGGGCTGGGTAATGTACAGACTTGCGACTGGCGTAGTTTCTCGGGAAGACGTGCAGAGCCTTATTACATATGTAGGAGAAAAAGCCAAACTCACACCATACGAAACAGAGTTCATAGAAGGGGTGCTTGAAAGGCTCATAGGAATAGCTCAGAGAGAATACGTCCCAACGCCTTCAATGCTGGCTACCATATCTGAATACGTACCTAGAGCCAGACAACTGTTTGATAAGGTTGTGGAAGCTAGAAATATCCCCCAAGAATGGAAAGGCATATGGGCTGACTACGTAGACCTCAGACCAATAGTAGACGAAGTTAAAAAGATGGTTTCAAGAGTCGAAGACCTATACGTTTACTTTATGATCAAAGAAGAAGACTTTGTGAAAGTGCTGGAAGAGGTAAAGAACTTCGGCTACACGGACAAAGAAATAGAACTGATGCTCACAAATGCAAGGTACGAGAGACACTACAGAGCGTGGAGAGAGCTGATTGGAGACGTAGATCACATGACCATGCTAGCCGAATACTCCCCAGAAGCAAGATCATTTGCTCTGGGACAGCTATACAAAATGATCGACGCTCTGCCCATAGCCGAAGAAACAAAAGCAGTTCTCAAGAAAATGTGGGAGCAATTCATCAGGCTAAAACCGATCATGGATGAAGTAAGAAGATACATAACAGAGCTCCTCTCAGACTTTGCGGAAGGCATCATAACGGAAGAGGAATTCGTAGCTGAGCTGGAAGCACTAAAACAATGGGGACTGGACGACTACGAGATCATGTTCTACAAAGCAATAGGCGGAATGAGAAGAGCAAGATACTTAGCGAGGAAAGGGTATAGAGCTACATGAGAGGGAGACGTTAAAATGCCTGAAGATAAACGGATCGAAAACCTCATCAAACTCTCCGAAATAATCGATAAAAGCATAGCGGAAACCACGAAACCAGCACCAGCCACGATTCCCAGACCTCTGCCTAGACCTCTTCCCAGACCGCTACCGAGAGGAACGAGACGATGAGCAAATGGAACCTCGCATATAAGGGGACTGAAATATTAACGCCAGAAGAATGGAACCATGTAGTTGACGCTCTGGAAGAGCTGGACGGCAGAGCTCCCGTTGAACGCAATGGTGGCCTAGCTGTTTTCGACGGAGACGGAGTAACGACAATGTTCACGATCACGCATGGTCTGTCAACGACACCAACCGTAGCGTTGGTGGGAAAAGCAATATCTGGACTCCCAGACATAGACTACTGGGAAGCGGACACAACCAGCATAAAAGTGTATTTTAAATCCGCACCCAGCTCTGGAAGCGAAAACGTTAAACTCTGGTGGTATGTTGTAAGACTATGATCCGATCTACTTCTCTCTGGTACGTGTACCCTCTCTTTAAACACGTCAGCTTTGGAGTTATCGGAGAAAAGCACGCAGACCTCCTACAACAATATTTTAGAGTTGAACGGATAGACGAGCTTTCTTTCCCCTTAATACAGATCGTCAGTCATCCCCTAGTTTTAATACAACCATACTTCTACCCAATGCAGAAGTTTGAAAAGAAAATAGTCCGAAACCTCAAGAAAATAAACGGAATAATAGGAGTTGATGTCGCAGACTCAGATCATATCACGCAATATGCCGTTAGACTAACAGACTACGCAACAGCCATGATTGTTCCCTCAAACTTCAGCAAACGTTCATATGTAAACTCTGGCGTCAAAAGGCCAGTCCACGTGGTTCCTCACGGAGTAGACATAGAATGGATAGAAGCACCCAAGCAACAACCAACAATCTTCCATCATCTGGCGAAACTGAAAGAGAGAAGAAACCTGAAACTCATACTTTGCTGGGTTATGCATAGTCCTGTACGTAAAGGCTTAGACCTGCTACTACAATACTATCAGACTCTGATGAGAGAATATAACCAAGTTCTTTTGGTGATCAAAACAGCTCATGGAATCGAATACTTCTCAAAAACCGTCGAAAAAGCGGATGGAAAAATCCTAATTAAATGGCTAAACGAAAGAGAAAAAATGGAGCTGTTCGACATATGCGATCTCTATTTCCTGAGTAGCAGGGGTGGAGCATTTGAACATCCTCCGCTAGAAGCACTAACCAGAGGAGAAATAGTCTTAGGAGCCAAAGGCGGAGCATGGGAAGACTACCTGCCAGACTGGGCATTAATCCCATCACGCAGAAGCGGACAAGTACTGCCTAACAATGAAATACATGACGGATGCGGAGTGGAAGTTCTAGTCGATAAAGCCGTAGACAAGACGATAGAAATCTTCAACAACATGGACGAATACAGAGCAAGAGTTCAAGAGCATATAAATACATGTGTAAAACAAAACTTCACGTGGAAAGTTATAGGAGAAAAACTCAGGAACGTGGTGCAAAAGTACCTTTAAAGGTTCTCTTCCATCTCTCTTAAGGCTAGCTCCAAAGGTTTCATAATGTCTATAATCAGGTTATGATCTTTAGTTAAGACTATATCCCCAAACTTAACCTTTCTAGTGAACCCGTGTCTTCTCTCCGCCATACTCAACCATTCCTCAACATTAGGCAAGGTTGTACCAGTTTTTGTTTTGAACCTCTCATACAGCTCCTTGCAGACTGTTATAGCATCTTCAAGCCAATCAACAAAAAGATTCGGATGCCTAGCGAAGACAAAATCTCCATCCTTAACGTACTCCATCTGACCGATCAAGCTCTCCAAATTAGCAATCAACTCATCAAGACTCATCATCTACGCCTCAAGCTTATCCCTAACTCTTTTCATGGCGTCAAGCAGAGCTTTACACACTTCAATTTTAACGTTATGATCTGTGTCCTCAATAATATCGCCCCACACCTTATGCCAGTAGACACGCCTGACATCATGGCCATATATGGTATACGCAATCTTGGTTAAAATATCCTTCATCTTGCTGGAGTCCCTCAAAACTACGTATTTACTTTTAATAGCCCAGTATTCCCCGAAAACCATGTCTCTGAAAACTAGAGTAATAGCCCTGTACGGAGCATCTCTCGCAACGACAAACTCATGGAACGATTTAATTAATGACTTAACGAGCCAGTCGGAGATTACCGCTTCGTCTTTCACGCTTTTTCCTATCCCAACCCTAACGTAACCAGCAGACGGAACCTCAAACTCCAAAACCTTCAATACTTGTTTCATAAAAACTTCGTTGACTACACCTGTTTCTGCAAACCTCTTAAAAACACCTTTTTTCATCCAGTCTGAAACCGTAATGGATTCACGGAACTCCTTACCCATTAACGCCTTCACATAACCAGCAGACGGAACCTCAAACTCAAACCGCTTATAGAAATCCTTAGCAACAAGATCAGACACCAACCCAACATCAACAAAGTTTCTTAGAACGCTTTTTTTCGTCCAGTCTGAAACAACGCTCACCTCTTCTAGCCTCTTCAACACACCCTTAATAACATACTCTGTTAGCTTCCCAGCATCCACAAACACTCTCAAAACATCCTTACTAGACCAATCCGTTACAGCTCCCAAATCGGCATGACTCTTCAACACGTTTCTTGAAACGCTTTCTACAGCCACTCCCGCCTCAACCAGACTCTTCAGCACATCCCTACACATGTAATCCGAAACGGTAACGCACTCACGACACTCTTTAGTTGGTAGTCTTAAAGCCAAAAACTCTCCTACCGCATAATCGCTAAACACTCTCAAAACATATCTGCACATGTAATCCGAAACCACGCCAGAATCCGATAAAACCTTAACCATCAACCAGTAATGCCTGTCCGAAGCTCTCATAGACTCTGAAACAGGTTTCAAAACGTCCTTACATATGTAATCTGCCGACTTCCCAGCATCAGAAAAATTCTTCAAGGAAGTCTTTGAAAGATAATCAGCTCCCTTGAAAACATCCGTAACCTCAACTACGTATATCTGGCCTACTACGCCTAGATCAATAATCTTCGCTGGATAGCTCCCGCTAAAGCTCATCTGGCCACCACAAACATTTTATAAACAAACGTAAGTTAATATTAATTTGTGTGTCTGGCCATGAAAGGTAGGGATGTGGACGCTGGCTCAGTAACAGGCTGGGTAGAAATTATAGTCAGAGACAAGCACGGAAAAGTCAAATACCGCTACGGAACTCCCCCAGAAAAGATCATAAAAACCCCAGAGAAATGCGAAAATGGAAACTGCCCGTTCCCTTCAAGCCTGCCAGCAAAACTCATAGACCTAGAATACTGGCGGAAAAACGTAATCACAAACGTAGGATTAGCCTGCATAATCCGACTGGTCTTCGCAGGCTTATCCGAAGACAAATTCGGATACCTAGCCATAGGAACGGGAACAACGACAGAAGCGGTAACCGACACGGCTTTAGAAGCAGAAGTCGCCCGCAAATCTGCCTCCGTATCACAAGTAACCACGTCGGTTGATGGAGATACAGCTCTGCTGGAGGCCACCTTCAGCTCAGCAGACGGCCTATCGGGAACAATGAACATTTCAGAGACTGGAGTTTTTAACGCCTCTTCAGGAGGCGACCTACTCGCAAGAAAAGTCTTCTCGGCAGTTCCAGTAGATTGGGATGCAGGAGACACTCTGACAATAAGATACTACGTGCAGATGACGAGGTAGAAATATGCCCGTCAGAATAAAAGAGAAAGTACGTAGTCAAGGTTCAGTTACTCCGCCTCTAGACACGGAAACGGACATCATAAATCTGGCCGACCAGTCCGACGACTACATCATAGAAGGCCAAATAGACCTGTCCAACATGGCAAGCGGGGACAAAGTAACCATAAAAGTCTATATTGCTGTTGACGGAACAAACCAGAGGCTCTCCGACCAAATAACGTTCTCTGGAGCTCAAACAATACCAGTAGTAAGAATTATGGCTCACACAATACCCTACAACGGAAAATTCAGAGTAACCATAACCCAGACAGAAGGAACGTCAAGGTCGTTCCCCTACACATTCATATACCAGATAATGGAAACAATATAGGTGGAGAGAGATGAGCATCTGGCATCCATCAGCCGTATGGAAATACCCCGAAAGGACATTAACGCAAGAGAAGTTCCCCTTCTGGAGCTCTATAATCACTCAATCACATGGAGAAGTGTCTGTAGATGGAGAATCCATGACATACGTAACTATTCAACCACCTTCTGGAGAAACTTGGCTGGTGTGGATCGATTTCCTAATGGCCTCAAGTGCATCGCCTTCACATGTACGTTATTATCAGTTTGATGGTACCGTGAGAATACTTCATAGAGGTACAGACTTCAACGCCTCAGTAGAACCACATTTGGGAGTTCTCAAAATCCTGACACATTCTCTCTACGCATCTCTTCGCTTCTACAACGGAGATACCAATCCTATGACTGGGTATTACGGGTATAGCGGATTCAAACTCTCCCGACCACTATGGACTCCGAAAAGAGAAGACTCGCTTGCACCTGCCAGAGTGTGGAAAAAGCCGACAACCAAAAGCCTGCCCGAAAACATTAAGCCTCTGCAAAAGTACGCCTATGAATTTCTCGGATTATCTCCAAATAAACCCAACGAATATGCTCTAGGCGTAATACTGGAAGAAGATAAAGTTCTTGCCGTTGATCCCGAGACAAACTTCCCAGTTGAAAGGTTAACGGCTGTCGTGGAAGCGGAAACTCTAAGCAACCTTATCAAGCAGTTCAAGGAAGGTACACTATCCCCAGAAGAAACAGGCTACCGCAAGTACCTAGATAAATGGGAAAGCGAAGGAATAAGACTGGTGTAAGGAAAAATGCTAGGCGAAGTCGTTAAAGGCGTGTTGCTCGGAGCCGTTTCAGGAGCTATAATCGCCTTTACAGGCTACCTGAAGTCCTCAACCGTCGAGAAGTTTAACTGGAAAAAAGCCAGACAAACCATAATCGTAGGAGCCGTAATAGGCGGAATAGGCGGATACTTCGGCTGGACATACGAAAGAGCTGAGGAATGGGCAAGCAACATGGGAATCCTCGTTCTAGTGGAACAGATCAAAAAAGCTATAATTAGGAGATTACCCAAAAAGTAAATGGTGATCGTATGATCTGCCCCCTGCTAAGAGCGTGTAAAGCTAAAGTCTCCGTAGAGCATTACAGAAACGTATGCGTAAACATGAGAGAAGACGCCTATAAAAAATGTGAACACTACCAGAAACAGACTGGTGAACCGAAAACACCGCTAGAATGGCAGAAACTCCTAGCCTCCACCTAGACTCCCCCCTCCACAGTAACATTAACTGCCCTACATATGTATGAAATGAGCGACAGCATCTTTGTCTGCACAACAGTAGGTGCGACAAGATACCTAGATGAATGGCTGGAAGGAGTGAAGCTTTTAAACCCTTCAATCATAGCCATAGCAAGAGACCTAGATCGAAGTGAACCGTTAAATCCATCAGACCAGTATCACGTGATAAATTATAGAACAGGCAAGAAATGGAAAGGATACGAGCTCAGACATCTAAACTATGAAAGCGATTATTCCATAGGATTGGGAATAGTCCAACTGATGGAGTTCTTCCTTAAGAGAAACGAGACACACTTCATACATATCGATTCAGATGTAATAATAACTGAGGCTTGTGCTAAGAAAGTTTATCCCTTAACATGGGATAACCTAACAATAGTTACGCCAGTAATACCCAGAGACCGAATGAATGAGCCTAACATAAAACCAATGTGGTTCTGGGACTCAACAAACTTCGGATTAAGAAGAGACCTGCTAGAAAAAATGTTCAACGACATAAAGCAAATACTGGATGATCCCCATCCAATAGACATCAAAATACATAACGTAATCCGATCTTTCAAACCCATCAACTGCAGAGAAATAAGAGAAGGAATATACCATTACATAAAAGGAGAAAAAATCCCCCTACAACGGTAAACGCTCACAACAAAAATTTAAATAATCCCTGCATCAAAAATACTAGATGGTTAAGATGCCCCTCAAAAAATCTGCGAGCTACATGTGGAGGAAATTCAAAGCCAAATACAGCCCTTCAGTAGTTGAAACCAGATACGGAGACGTACAGTCTCTGAGCCTAGACAGAGCTCAACAGGGCATGGAAACCGTTTCTTCCATCCGTGCATTAATAAACGAGATACTGGATCAGTATGGAGTGGGCGGAGGACTCAGAGCCACCTACCTAGCCTTCGCAACGGCAATACTGAAACACCTGTACCGCCAGAAAGGAAAAGCAATAGAAAAAATAGCCGACGGATTGACGAATTACTACGTTACCGCCTACCGTCTGGACGGAGAAATCTGCCAAGAAATAATCTCCGCACTTGGAATAACAATACAGAAACACGTAGATGTCTACGTAGCAGGTAGTCTAGTGAAGGTGGGAGAAGGCGAAGTAACCATAGGCAAGCCATTCAAAATGCAAATAGATAACACAGTAATAGCCGAAGGAACCTACCCAGCAGAGCAAAAATTTAATATCTTTGTGAACAATACTCCTATAGGAGAGGGCGAAAGATGAGCATAACCCTGCGTGGAGAACACTTCAAACGAGACTTTGATTATATGGTCTACGAAGACGGAGACTACTTCAAAGTTTTGAATGGAGACAGCCTAGCAATAGACTACAAAGACAAAGACGCCTCAACAGCAGTAGCAAAAGCAATAAGCTTCCTAACACCAGACAGAACACGAAAAGAAATCGTCAAACTGAAGGGCAACTTTGTTCTTACAGCACCAATCGAACTAGACAGCTACATGATCCTTGACCTGAGAGGAGCGAAGTTGTTGCTTGCTGATGGAGTAAACGACAGCATAATCAAGGCGGACAGCAAGAGCCACTTTGAAATAATCGGAGGTCTTCTGGATGGGAATCGGGATAACCAAACGGCTGGAGAAGGAATTGATGTGATCAACTGCCGAGACTTTTTGGTGAAAGATGTTTTTATTGAAAACAGTAGAGGTCATGGAGTTCTTGTTCGGGACGGCTCTGAGAGAGGCACAGTTGATAGTTGCACCGCAATTAATACTAGCGGTGCAGGTTTCTGTCTCTCATCACTAAACGGAGAGGTACGTCATGTTGTAGTTTCAAACAGCAAGGCGAGAGCAAACAACTATAATGGAATTTTCCTTTACTTCGGGACTCGTCAATGCTCAGTTATAGGGTGTTCTGTTCGAGAAGTTACATTTGGATGGGGTATCGAATTTGAGAACGTATTATACTGTCAAGCAATAGGTAACAATATACGAGATTGTTTAGGCATCGGAATGAAGATAACGGGTTCTTCTGGTATTGAAAACGCCTTTATTGGAAATAGTATTTATAATGTGGGCAAGCATGGGATTGTTGTAAACGGAAACTACAACGTTGTGATGGGTAATGTTGTGGAAAGAGCTAGTAACGAGGAAGATGGTCGATATGATGGAATAGGCTTGGCGGCAGACGACGGCGGTGGCGGCGTTGGTAGTGGTTCAGTTAATCACAACATTATCAAAGAGAATATCATCATCGCTCCCACCTTTTATAACGGTCTAAGGCATGGAATAAGAGAGTATGGCGGAGACCATAACATTATTGCCTATAACACCATAATCCCAAATGAAATAAGGCATGAAATTATTATGTGGGTAGGAAGCAATACACGGGTTGGTCGTAATATAGGCTTTGTTACTGAGAATAGTGGTGAGGCCACGATCTCTGCTGGCTCTACTTACGTCGATGTTCCTCATGGTCTCGACGTTACTCCTGATCCCAACAAGATACGGATTGTTCCTAAGGACGATCTGGGCGGAAGATCATACTGGATAAGCGACGTGGACGCCTCGAAGTTCAGAATTAATATCGGCT
>Ga0164311_10000588_pt1 | contig 16335 bp, 15 predicted proteins | sample GuaBasSedimGuay2_FD_121796 | JGI IMG/M metagenome (GOLD analysis project Ga0164311, IMG submission 121796) | Subseafloor sediment microbial communities from Guaymas Basin, Gulf of California, Mexico - Guay2, Core 4569-9, 9-12 cm | ecosystem: Environmental > Aquatic > Marine > Hydrothermal vents... | reverse complement strand
GTTTAGGATGCTACTATCCCCAATCTTCAGCTGATTTATCAACTTAGTATATATTTTAGGCTCTCCAACTGCTAAGGTCTTAAGAATACTTTTTATGTGCTGAGTTTCTTAAAGTAGAAATATCCTTGTTAAATCCTTCTCCGGTAAAGGTATTTCAGCACTACCACCAGATTATGCAATTGCTTCACGTACAAAATTCTTTCACGTAAGGATTCTAATCGAAATATGCATGCGTTGCAATGTATTTGGTTAATTTATGCGGATCTATAGGCTGATTTTGGTAAACAAAGATTTGTAAAAGCTTATTTTTCTTAAAGGAATTAATATTCCCGTGGTAGTATGATGGATTTAAGCTTCGACTTTAAGGATAAGTACTGGCAGTTTAAGGATCTACGTTTCGCCTTCAGAATCTATACCTTAGACAATATATACGGTGTAGATCCTAACAGGGCAAGCTTTAAGGTTGTTGAGGAGGAAGGTGTTGAAAAGGCTGTTGTCAGGGCGGATGGATTCTACTATGCTGGAGGACAGAAGAAGATAGATGGAAGCTTCTATGCCGAACTTGTGGATAGAGGTGGAGTAATCGAGGTTAAGGCTGATGCAGGTTTTCCCGAGGATGTTAAGGCTGAAGATAGGGATCTAATGTTTGAGGAGTTTAAAGTCAAGGCATTGGCGATACTTATTAAGGGTGTGTCGGGCAGCGAGGTTTTGGATGGCCGTTTCAACTTCATGAAGATTGATTGGGACAGGGGCATAATATTCAATTACCCGAGGTCGTGGATAACATATACATATGGACTATTGACACCGCTGCTTGTTCTGAAGGAGAGTAGAGATTACACGTTTTTCTTAAGTATGGATCACGAGGTTAGGCCGAAGAGGTTTGCGCTAAAGAAGGATCTTGATGGAGAACATCTGGTTGAGATTATTCATGAGGAGAAGGCATACCTCTACAAGAGAAGCATAACTGTGCCTACTTGGCGTATAGGTAAATGTAGCGATCCAATGGATGTCTTAAGGATGAGGATGAAGCTGATGGAGGAGAAGTGGGGTCTTAAGCCGTGGAATCAACGCGATGATGTACCGGAGTGGATGAGAAAGGTTTCACTTGTAGTCAATATGCACGGCAAGCATTGGACTGGCTTCGTATTTAATACGTTTAGTAGGATGCTTGAAATCCTTGAGTGGATAGCCGAGAGGATCGATGGATACAGGGTTCTAGTGTATATACCGAGTTTCAATGGCAGGTATTACTACGATTACCCCGTATATGAGCCAGATCCCGATTTAGGTGGTCCTGAGGGCTTCAGAAAGCTAGTGGAGGGTGCGCATGAACTCGGAATGCACGTTGTCCCAATGTACAGTGCATGCGCGGCTGGCTTTAGGTGGATTGATAGACTAGGCTTAAAGGAGGCAGTAGTTTCAAATAAGTATGGATGGACTATCGTCCCACCTAACTGGGTCGACTGGGACGCTGATAGAGAGAGGGATGACATATGGATACCAGTAAACCTGGGCCACCCGAAGTTCAGGGAGATGATGTTTAACGCAATACGTAAAGTAACGGAGGAATACGGTGTCGACGGTGCTTTCCTAGACATAACCCACTTCTACGTTAATGACTCAAAATACGATTTTTACGAAGGCTTAAAGCAGCTCATAAGGGACCTAAAGAAGGAGTTCGGAAGAAACTTCCTTGTATTCGGGGAATACTACTACGATGCATTGATGCCTATAATACCACTATTTCACGTACCGTTCCCCGAGAACTATACGGAGTTCTTCACCAAATATATTCGAACAGCATACCACCTATCAACTCCCTCTCCGGGAAGAGGTAGCAGCGGAGTTCATGAAGCAGGGCATCTAAAGTTCTTCGTTCCTGATCCAAGCAAGGAGGCAATACCAACGCTATGTATAGTAGAGGATACGATACCGGATCATGCAGAGGAAGCTGAGAAGGTAATAGAGGCCGCGAAGAAGTACGCTGAAATAAGAGGAATTTAGGTTATCTACGCTTAATACCTCTGGCTTCAATTTCTTTTATTACATGATTAAATACTTCCTCAGCTATTTTTTCGATATCCCGTGTGGCGTCAATAACTATAAACCTTGATTCATTGACCTCGGACGCTATCTTCAGAAACTTTCTACGTACATGCTCTAGAAACTCTATTCTCTCATACTTAGTTAGCGCCTCCCTACCCTTAATTCTTTCAAGGGCTTTCTCAACGGGTAAGTCGAGCAGAAACACTATATCCGGAAGCTTTATCCACCTATTAGCAGCCCAAATAAACTCCTGAGAAGCCCCTAGGCTGCTCTGATAGGCTAAGCTCGCATAAAAGGATCTATCGCTGACAACCACCTTATCACCCCTTAGCGCTGGGAGGACTATCTCTCTTTGAAGAATAATTCTATCAGCAGCAAATATGTATACTTCAGCATCAGGATCTATCCTATAATTATACAAAATTTCCTTAGAAGCATCAAGCCAAGGCTCCCTAACGGAAACCACGTCTACATTCATAGCCTCCAGCCTTTCGACAAGCTTTTCTACCTGAGTAGTTTTTCCACTACCATCTATCCCCTCGAAGGCTACGTAAAGTCCCTTTTCAACCCTATAGTCCCTAAAAGGCTCATCAACAACTTTACGCCGTGCTTCGAGAATAGAGCCGCAGACAGGACAGTAGACCCCCTCAATTACCGACCCATCAAAGGCGTAGGTCTTTATAGTTTGCGGTGTAACCTCGACGCGGCATACAGGACAGAAATATCTCCTCCTCATGGCTTCAACCTTCTCTATTTATACAGGGGTAAGCTTATGAAACTTTTGCTAAAAATTCGCCTTAGACTTTAGTATATACCTTGCACTTTAAGTTCTCATCTTTAATTCCTTGACGTAATTATATTGGTGTATATGGTTTAATGTAGTCTCTGACCTTGGAGTATCATGAAATCTATTAATCTTGTCTAACTAGCTTTTATTAAATCAATTATTTTTTGAACGTCCCATACTTCTATATCCTCGAGTCTTTCGGGCAAAATACTTTCAGAGGGGACTATAAGTATCCTCCTTACGTTTCTAAAGGAGGAAAGTTTTCTCTCTATACGTCTTAGCACGCTTTTATCAAGGCTTTTCCTCCACTTTACCTCAGCAACTACCCTAAGCTTATTGAACTCAACCAAGGCTACATCGATTTCATAGGGTTTAACTACTGCTGCCGGGGTTAGGTTAAAAATTTTTGCAAGCAAGTTTCTGAAGAAAGTCTCTACATGATGCGGTAGCTTCTCTCTAAAATACTTTACATCTAGATCTCTCTCTGAGAAATTATATTTTTCATCTAGATAGTAGTAGAGGTCTATCATCGGCGAGGATAAATAATAGTAATATCTTCTACCGCTATACTCGCGTATTCTCCCGAGAAGGCCCAGCTTACATAGTATATCTATAAACGAGGTAACTAAGCCGTGATCTTCTCTTCTAATTATGCTCCTAGAGTATAAGTAACCTGCTATTTCACCAACTCTAGCTTTACCTGAGGCAATAGCTCGAAGTATGCCTTCGTACTTAGCGCTAAACCCCCTTTCCTCCTCGGTGAAAATTTCGCCTAGCAAAGCTGGCACAGTCAACCTAAATCCCTTTAAGATATCAAATAACTCTATATCCTTAGTAAAGCTCCTTAATAGTATAGGTTCCCTCAAATATACTGAATACTCTACAAGCTTAAATGGGTCAGCTATATACTCCTTAAGATTAACTAGTATATCCCTCTCATCTATTAGATCAAGCCTATACTCGTAGAAGAGACCCGTAAGTGGAGAGCCTGGTTTAAGAATCTTTTTCACTAGATGGAGAGTAGATGTAATTAATATCACGTTTAGAGGAGCCTTTAAATGAAGGTAGTCAAGGAATTCATCAGGCAACCTATGGAATTCATCGATAATAACAAGCTTGCCTTCATCAAATAACCTATCCAAGAGGATTATAAACGCCTTATACTCTAGGTTTTCTCCCAAGTTCTCGTAAAATATTCCTCCCCCTCTCTTTACAAAAAAGTAGTGTGAATTCTTAAAGAGATGTTTAATAAGAAATGTCTTTCCAGTCTTCCGCCTACCATAAATCAGTAAATTTCGAGGAAGCTTCTCCAGTCTCTCCTCATCTCTAAATCTCTTAACGATAATCATATTTATGATAACCATAATTATCCTAATAAAAATTATCCTCTAATACCATATTCGCAGACTTATCGTTTTCGCTTTAAAGGCTTCAACTTCATCATTGCTAGCATACGAATAAATCCCAGGCCAGCTATCAGTTAACGTGCACTAACTTCAGTAGAGCGCTAATGAAGGAGCTTAATGTCCCAATAGTTTCCTAAATAACCGGTATAAGCAAACCATTACTAAATTAAAGAGGTATACGATAATTTTATTACCTATATAGTAACGAATAGTGTTATGCTCTGGTATCTGGATAAGCTCCTAGCAGGCTCACACATACCCTACAGCGAGGAGGATATTAAAGAGTGGGTTAAAAACGGTATAAAAGCCGTCGTAGTTCTAGTAGAGGATCACGAGGTCGACACCTTCGAGTCCATAGATGAATACTTTAGAATTCTTGAGAAGTACGACCTAGACTATATACATGAGCCTGTAAGGGATTTCTCTCCACCATCGCTGGAGCAGACTATCTTCATAGTAAAGTGGATTGAGGAGAATATAAGAAATAATAGGCCAGTCCTGGTCCACTGTTATGGAGGCATAGGGAGAACAGGGACTGTTGTAGCGCAGTTCCTCGTTTACTATGAGAGGCTTGAACCCGAAGAAGCAATAAATAGGGTAAGAGCAGTAAGGCCTGGAAGCGTGGAGGAGTTTAGCCAAGTAGTTGCAGTATATAACTTTCACCGCTACTGTTTAGCTAAAAACTACAAGCTTGATAACGAAAATTCCAAAGATAATCTTCTGGTTTGTCCAAAGTGTCTTGGAACTAGAATAGATTTATGGCTAGGCGGCTACGCCGGAAAAATATATAGATGCCTAGACTGTGGATACACAGGCACAATAATACTGATCCTAAGCAAAGACGATTATATTAAATTGAAAGAAGAGCTCCGAGAGAGTAAATAACTTGGTTAACCCTTAGTTACCGCTATTGGTACCAGCCTTACGACCTTTTTAGCTATACCGACCCTGTGGCTTACTTCAGCAACCCTATCGACGTCCTTATACGCTCCAGGAGACTCCTCGGCTATAACAATCATGCTAGCCGCTCTAATTAATATTCCACGTTTCTCAAGATCTCTCTTAATTCGAGATGCGGAGTATGTTCTCTTAGCCTTAGCTCTGCTGAGAAGCCTGCCAGCCCCGTGGGCGGTTGAGCCGAATGATATTTCCATAGCCTTCGGCGTCCCTATTAGTACGTATGATGCAGTGCCCATGGAACCCGGTATCAAGACTGGCTGGCCTATGGCTCTATATTTCTTGGGTATGGCTGAATGACCTGGTGGAAATGCTCTCGTAGCCCCCTTCCTATGCACATATACTTTCTTATATGAACCATTAACCTTATGGGTTTCAAGTTTGGCGATATTGTGTGCAACATCGTAGACAAGCATCATTCCTAATTCATCGGCAGATCTACCGAATACTCTCTCGAATGCCTGCCTAGTCCAGTGCATAATAACCTGCCTATTAGCCCAGGCGAAGTTTGCTGCTGCAGACATAGCCGCAAAGTATTCCTCAGCCTCTCTCGAAGTCGTGGGCGTACTTACAAGCTCTCTATCAGGCAGAGGGACCCTATACTTCCTTACCGCATGCTCCATAACCCTTAGGTAATCGCTACATACCTGATGGCCTAGACCCCTGCTACCCGTATGTATCATAACAGTTATCTGCCCTTCCTCGTATATTCCAAGCTCCTTAGCAATAGAGGGATTATATATTTTATCTACAACCTGAACCTCGAGGAAGTGATTTCCACTTCCAAGAGTCCCGAGCTGAGCTCTACCTCTATTCTTAGCCCTCTGCGACACGAGGTCAGGGTCAGCCGTCTCCATATGCCCTCCCTCCTCACAGTACTCAGCGTCCTCACTCCATCCATAGCCGTTGTCAATAGCCCAGTCAACGCCCTCGCTCAAAACCTTATTTAACTCGGTATCACTTAGCCTCAACCTACCGGTAGAACCAAGACCTGATGGAACATAATTATACAAAGTATCGATAAGTCTCCTTAAAACAGGCTTTACATCCTCGTACCTAAGATCTGTTCTTACAAGCCTAACTCCACAGTTGATATCATAGCCTACTCCTCCAGGGCTTATCACTCCCTCTTCAGCGTCAAATGCCGCTACACCGCCTATAGGGAATCCGTAGCCCTGGTGGCCATCGGGTAGGACTATAGCGTATTTGTAGATGCCTGGTAATTGGGCTACATTTGTTATCTGCCAGAGTGTCAGGTCTCCCCTCATCTTCTCCAATAATACTTCATCAGCATATATCCTAGCCGGAACCCTCATTTTAGGGTTATATGTTTTAGGTATCTCCCATACAAATGCATCTATCTTCTTCAACGGTATTCTAGCAGATGACATATATTTCACCCTGATATCAAATAGCTAGGGGAGATTATATTAATTTTTATACATAAAGTATAAAATATGAGAGTTCTAGTTAGAAGGAGGCTCACGATAGATGAAATAATGCAGAAAATCAGAGCCTATAGAGAGAAATACGGTAGCATTGACGCTGTGAGAAGCAGAGCCTATAGCGAGGGCATTAAGTCTAAGATATGGGACATATATGCTGAATGGTATGCCCTCCAGAGTGCATACCAGAGCTACGAGGAGGATGGAGAATTCTTCTACGTGGTCGAGGAGGAGATATCTCCCGATATCGCCAGAAGAATATTATCCCCTAAGATGGTGGAATTAGTAAGGCAAATAGCTATTGGAGTTGATTCGATAAGCGACTTAGCACGAAAACTCGGTAGATCCGTATCTAACGTCTATAAGGATCTGAAGTTTCTAGCTGATATAGGAATAGTGGAGCTTTATCCTATTGGTAGGAGGAAAAAGCCCTATCTCCTAGCAGAAGAAATAGTTGTTGAATTTCTCTCCCCTTAGTTATGGCCTATATACTCCGTGACATGTAGTGTACATGTCTCCGCCTAAATGTAGCGGTAGCTTGCATTTATCTAACATATAGATTTTATCGAATATATTGCCTCTGGTATAGGCAGCAACTATTTTGCCTATGAATAATGTGTGGTCGCCAGCTTTAACGCTGTTTACAACTTTACATTCAATAAATGCTATACAGCTACTAATAATGGGTGCATTAATAACTTTAGCTTCCACAGTAGGTAAATTGAATTTCTTGAACTTATTTACCTGTGCTCCCGAGCAGGTTCCGCATAAGTCAACTATTTTCAGCATCTCTAAGCTCGGTATATTTATGGCGAACTCTCCGCTTTCAACGATTAGTCTGTGGGTAAATCTCTTCGGGGCAATGCTGACGCAAACCAACGGTGGTCTGTGAGATACGGGCATACACCATGCAGCTGTCATAACGTTTGCTTTGCCATCTCGCCCCCTTACAGTTATTAGGACTGCGAGCTGTGGATGGAGTAGCCTATGAGCACTGCTTAACGGTATGCTTACAAACTCCATATTCCCACAGGTTAGTAATAGTTCGACATTCTATTATCTCTAGCGTTTGGAACTCTATCACATCGGCGTATGATATACGCTCTCACGTATCTTGGAGGAAAGCTGAGATTAGACATATAAGGGTATAGTGTTAATATAACATCATGGCCTATGATCATTCAGTGCTCCTGTCATCTTTTCTCGAGGAGTTAGATAAGATATTAGCTAAGTTTGAAAATTTTATTGTTGAACCTAATATTGATGTCTTATCGTCTATTGCAAATGACCTTATAAGGCTTGGGAATGATTACTATATAGCTCTTAGATTAATGGAGCATGGCGTACTTTCGGTTTCTATGCTTGAGGCTGGACTATATATGAAAAATAGAGTCTCCACAATTATCAGTAGGGGCTTTAGGGACGATGATATAGAGTATGTTAAGGAGATATATAGAGTATTTAGTAATATAGCTGAGAAGATAAGGAGCGGAGAATATGTCAAGGAGTTAAATAAAATGAAGCTAAAGAGAAGATCTTAGCTTTTTTCTCACCATGATTATAGCTATTACTGTTACTGCAATGACTGCTGCTAGGTATGGGAGAACCTCAGATACGTATTCCCGCTCTTTAGCTCTTATCGTTATTATGTTTGAGGTGCTTGGAAGGTAGTCTTCAGAGCCCCAGTACTTAGCGTATATCTTCCATTCACCCTTTTCATCGAGTTTAATCTTAAATGTGAATCGTCCATTATTATCCGTCTGTACTACGTATTCATAGGATTTACCGCTTGGGGATGTAACGTTTAGCCTCAAAGCTTCGTTTATAAGCTTAGGTTTTGTTTCCCCTTTAATTTCAATTTCACTGTTTAGGTAGGCTTCCTCAGCGGAGGTAATAGTTATGTTCACGTGAACCCTACGCTTCACAACTTCAAGCTTAACTGGACTAGATACGCACCCCTCGTACTCCTCATTCCCGTACCATACAACTCTAAAATATATGGTAACTGGATATAGGTAGGTTATGGCTTGCTTAAAGTGTCCATTTTTACCAGTAACAATAGTACCGAACGAGCGCCAATTAGTTCCATCGAAGCTTGTCTCTATTATTAGAGTCTGATTCCTAAGCGGAGGGTTAAGATATCCCTCTATATGTGTTATTTCATTGACTTCAATCCTTGACTTCTCGATGCTAATGCTTATGCTACTCTTCTTCCTATATAAAGTATTAACTTGAACGACCTTGTTACCGTGGGAGAACACGAGTATTGAGCCATCGTATCTTAGATCTAGGCTAGTGACTTCTTCTGTGAGGTTGAACTCCATAACAGGATCGGCGGAGAAATTCCTGAATATATATACCTTAGTGGGCAGGGATACTGCAATAACCTTAAAGTTGTATGAGAAATCGCAGCTTGATATGTTTCCATCGAAACTCATACTCCATACTATGGTTTTATCTACAACCTTATATACATCTATCCTGTCATCATATACGACGGCTACGTACTTTCCATCATCAGATAGTAGAGTCTTCCTAGGGGATGTAGATAGGTTAATTCTAGCAATTATATCCATATTTGAATAGTTGAGCACAACTATGTTCTCATTGCCAGTTAATAACATTATTCTGCCGCCTGAACTCGACACGCATGCATATCTAACTCCCTCGGGAACCTCCATCGTCCAGAGGGCTTTCTTCCTATATCTATTAATAAACACCACATTGTTTACAGTACATACTGCAATGTACTCATAATATCTTCTCGTGGCAGCTATATGAACAATATCTTCGCGAGTTTTCAGGAATGTAACTACTGTTCTACATCCGGGGCAGAGCTGGTATACAGTCCTATTAGTGGCTATAAATAATTCATTTCCAGCCGTAAGAAACGCTGTCGCCACAATTTTCTCCTTAAGTGTCCTAGAGAATACCGGCATAAACAAGTAGAAGCTAAATAAGTATACCGTGTTATTAGGCGTTATAGCTACTGTGTCGTATACGAGAGGTACGATATCGCTTACCGTATCATTTAGCTTATATGTTGCCATAACTTCTCCATCGCTACAGTTAATGAGAGACATTACTCCGTTACCATAAGCAACTACATAGGGGTATATGTCCGCTATTCTAACTATCTCAACAGGATAGTCGAGTTCGTAAACCTTGTAATACTTAGGCTGACAGTTACACGTAGAAATATGGGGAGTTGAGAATACAATAATGAGAGTTATTAGGTAGCTTATTCTTCTTGCCATATAACGTCACCTAGCAGTGGAGACTTCAGTAATTAAAAACATCCTAATACATAAAAAATAAGGCTTACTTTAATTCAACTATCTTAGACAACTCTTCGGCAACGTCCTCTAAACCAGTCTCTCTAAACGCTTCTCTAGTAGGTATGCCGTTCTCATCCCACTTCCTAAGCTCATAGTAATACGAGAGAAGCTTATCGTATATCTCTCTCTTTATAGTCCATCCAGCAAACGGACCCTTTGTAAGCGGCTTTTCAAACCACTTAGCTGGTGGATAATCATATTCCCTCTTCCATCCACCGTACTCCCTAATCCAGAACGCCCTCATTAAATTATAGACTCTATCGGCTATAAGGTATAGTTGTTCAAGTGTAAAGTCGACTCCAGTAGCGGCCTTAAGCATCCTAGGATAAACCTCCATCTCTAATCCAAGCTCGATCCATGGAAGCCTACATACGGTTAATGTCTCGAATATTCCGCCTCTAATCCTCTGCATCAGTATCAGTTTCTCAACTTTCTCTCTGCTGACGACCTCCCTACCCATCTTAATCTCCCATGAGATAAACCACGCATCCTTATGGTGGGCACCTATCGGCGAGACACCGTAAGCTAAGGCCATGCCGGGAGCGGCGTGACAGTCGTACGCTGAGATTTCAAGTCCCTTAACGTGCATAGCGAACTTGTATGCCTCTCCACCAAGCTTCTCAGCTGCAGTCTTTACTCCCTCTGCAAGCAGGTCGCCGATGGACCTCCTCTCAACAATCATCTCAGCCAGCTTAAGTATCGATTCGACATTGCCGAAGTCGAGCTTTAACCCCTCAGTATCCTTCTCCGTTATCAACCCCTTCTTAAATGCCTCAATCGCAAACGCTATAGCGCTGCCCATAGATATCGTATCTACACCCCATTGATCAGCCAGGTAGTTGAGCCTAATAACTACATCCATATCACCTATACCTATGTTAGAACCAAACATAGCAACATTCTCGTAGTCAAGCTCGCTCCATAGGTTCTTGAACTTCTCCCTAGCTCTACTTAAGTTGCCGCAGGGCATTGGACACGATAAACACCCTTTCCTCAAAACCTTATACATTTTAGCCATAGCTTCTCCGCTGATATTCCAATATTCATCGAACACTCCCTCATCGAAGTTGAATGTCGGTAAAACCGAGTTCTCCTGAGACCACTGTATAGTAAACATAGTGCCCTGACTAACCCAGAGTTCATAGCCTTTCCTACTCTTCAAGAACTCTATGCTCTTCTTCATCAGCTTAACGAGCTCATCCATATCAGCTACCGGAATATCCATCCATCCCTCGGCGACAATCGCCTTAAGGTTTTTCGATCCAAAGACAGCGCCTATACCCGGTCTTCCTCCAGCCCTCCCGAACTCTGTTATAACGACGGCATATTTAACCAGCCTCTCGCCACCAGGGCCTATGACAAGTGTTCCTATGTTTTCGCCATGTTCATGTCTAAGCTCAATATCCGTGGTTATAGCTCCCTTACCCCAGAGATGCTCTGCATCCCTTATTTCAGCGCCGTTTGGAGTTATGTAGATGTATTTCGGCTTATCTGCCTTACCCTCAATAACTATTGCGTCAAAACCAGACATTTTAAGCATGGCCGATAGATGGGTACCTATGTTTCCATCGCCGTAGCCGCCGGTGAGCGGGGATTTCGAAGCTAAAACTACTTTCCCACTGCTAGGCACAAGAAGGCCAGTTAAGGGTCCTGTGGCGACAATCAGTTTGTTTTCAGGCGATAACGGATCCACTCCTCTTGGAAGCTCATCCCATAGGATTCTGACGGCAAATCCTCTACCCCCGATGTACTTCAACATAAAGTCCTTATCAAGTTTTTGGACAGCTATGCTTTCATCGGATAAGTTAATCCTCAGAATCTTCCCCAGCCAGCCACCCTTAATCTCAACCATACTCTCACCACCTACTCCTGAAGTGATAGGGCGTTCATAGGACACCATTTAACGCACTCTGGATCTCCTCCACAGAGGTCGCAGATCAATGGAAAATTGAGCTCAGGATGCCTAAATATAGCGTTATAGGGGCATGCATTGACGCAGGACCAGCAGGCGATGCATTTATCTCTATCAAGCTTTACAATACCATCCTCCACGTGTAGCGCTCCTGTGGGACAAACCTTAACGCATTGGGGATCCTCGCAGTGTCTGCAGACGTAAGCCTTATGGAATACTGGTCCCTCCTCTTTGAATACGGTGTTAATTACGATTTTAGACTTAGATAGATTCTGTACTCCGAAAGCCTTATAGGCGCAGACCTGCTGGCATATCTTACATCCAGAACAGCTAGCTGGATTAAATACTATCCTAGGCATATAACCCCCTAGAACACTATTCACATCTAATTTTCTTGATAATAAATATTTAAGGATTTAGAATTGAAAGACGAAGGTTATCCCTCATTCTCTCTTAAGCTCCTCTATTAAGTGTTTACTACGTTATCCGAAGCTAATCAAGCTCCTTCTTCGGATGCCTAATACTCCTATCTAGCTGCTTAATATCATCCATAAGCATCCCCCTATTAGGAGCTGATAGATGTAACTTGAAAATAATAAGTAAATTACTCATAAGTGAATTAAAGTGAGGACTATGACGTTTTCATTAAAATATAGTTTATAAGACGTAAATCCGAGGCTATTATCTTAACAATACTTCTCCCTACCTAATAGAAACACTTATAACTTGATAAACCTACTGTGGAAGCGGTGTACGTATTGAAAATTAAAGACCTTAGGCCGGGCATGAGAAGAGTTAACGTTACTGGTAGGATTGTTGAAATCGGCGAAGCCGTCGAAGTTATGACTAGAAATGGGCCAGCTATAGTTGCTAGCGCTATTCTAGAGGATGATACCAGCAGGATAAAGCTTTCTCTTTGGAACGAGCAAATAAGTCAGGTTAAAGTTGGAGACACTGTTAAGATAGAAAACGGATACGTATCTACTTTTAGAGGACAAAAACAGCTTAACGTAGGTTTCTACGGTAAAATTACAGTTATAAAAGAGGAATAATCTTAAACTCTTCAGGGGTAAAGGCATTTAAAGCTACAGTTCGTCAAGTTTTATAGGTTTTCCTAATTTAGCCGCCTTCTTCACTGCTAGAGTAAGCTTCAATGTATTGTATCCTTCTCTTATAGGAACCTTAGTGTCTCTATCGTTAAGAATAGCATTAATGAAGTCTCTGCTTTCCTCAGCATAAAAGTCCAAGTTTTTCTCAACAATCTTCTCCTCATCATTCTCTCTAAACCATACCATTATTTTATGGGGGTTGGGCAGCTCCATTACCGCTTTCTCACATATAATACGCCACAGCCAATTGAAACCCCTATAGCATGCAGACGAGAACATGCTTACGATAGCTCCATTCCTCATCTTCAGTACAGCGACGTGGCCGTCCTCAACTCTCCAATCGGGATCTACTTTCTCCATGAACCTAGAGGTATATGAAAATACCTCATCGGCCTCGCCCAGAAGATATCTAACGGTATCGTATACATGCGTCACTTGCTCAACTATATGTCCTCCTCCTTTGGATTCATCCTTCCACCAATGCTTTTTACCTATAAGAAACAACATATTGCCGAGATATGCACACTGGAAGTGCAGGACCTTACCTACATCACCGCTTTCAATAAGTCTTTTCGCCCCCGAGATACCTGCCGTAAATCTAAATACGTATCCTACCTGTGATTTAACACCATTCTTCTCAACGGATTTAACCATCTCCTCTGCAAGCCTTAAATCGAGAGCTATAGGCTTCTCTATGAAGACGTGAATTCCATTTTCGGCGGCTATCATAACCTCATCCTTATGCGCGAAGGGCGGAATACAAATATACACAGCATCAAGTTTCTCCTTACTGAACATCTCATGGTAATCCGTATACACATTTCCACCGTATTTTGAAGCAAGATTCTGCGCCTTCTCCCTCACTATATCCGTGAAGGCTACTATCTCAATTTCCTCAAACTTTGAAAGTCTCTCAGCATGTACGCCAGCTATAAACCCTGCTCCAATGAACCCCACCCTCAGCTTAGCCATCGAAACACCCTAAAGCACCTCTTCTGTCAATGGAAGCTTGACAGGCATACCTTCCCTAATAGATTTAATCGAGGCTAGAGCAACCTCCAGAGACTTAAGTGCCTCCTCTCCTGTAACCAGCGGCTCCTTATCGTTTATAACGCAGTCAATGAAGTGCTTAAGCTCTAAGTAGTATCCGTTCTCAGGCACAGGCGTCGAATACGATACCTGTCCACCACTCTTAAACACCTTTAAACCAGCTGTCGAGAGGTTATCTACAGTGAGAAGCCCGTTAGTTCCAGCAACCTCCAAATACATGTGTAGCGGATATCCCTTAGGCATAATCCAGCTACCTTCAACGTACGCTATAGCTCCACTCTTAAACTTAAGTAGCATGTGGACGTAATCGTATGCCGTCGCATCCTTAAACACGTATACTCCTCCCTGAGCATATACGGTATCCACCTCTCCCATGACCCACCTAAGATAGTCTATGTCGTGTATGCTTAGATCAACTGCAACGCCACCAGATTTTAATATATCCTTATGCCACATCTTATAGGACCACGTAGGATATTCAAGCTGCCTATATGCCCTAGCAATCCTAGGTTCGCCTATAGCCCCTGACTCGATTAACTCCTTAGCTTTAACGTATTCAGGCCAGAACCTCAGGACGTGGGCAACCATAAATTTTAGTCCTTTCCTTTTAGCGGTATTAATCATCTCTCTAGCGTCACTCAGTTTAAGGGCTATAGGCTTCTCAACTATAACATGCTTACCGTATTCAAACGCCCTTAACACACATTCTTTATGTTCATAGGTGGGTCTAGTTATATCAACTACCTCGACTCCCTCTGCCTTAAGTGCCTCATCCAAATCAGTAAATGCCTTTTTCGCATTAAACTTCCTAGCCAGCTCCTCAGCTCTACTCCTAGACCTGCTTACAATGCCCACTATTTCAACGTTAGGCATTCTGGCCAGCGCTGGAAGATGCTCGTTAACAGAAATCATGCCAGTACCCACAACCAGAACTCCAATCTTCCTCAATAAATCACCTACATATTACTATGACAAACACTAAATTAGCTTTTAAAGATTAAAACTATTTCTCCTTCTAAACATTCAAATACTCGCTCCAATAAATATACTTGATAAAATTGCCGGATATCAATACCATAGTATTCCTACACATAAAGGAATCAGAAGGTGGAGACAGCCTAGTTAATACTATTGTATATATTAACTCTCACTACAAGCTAGATAATCTACGTTTAAAGCTACGTTTTACATGGAAGCCAAATATTTTAAGCATACAGCCTAACCCTATTCATATCAATGACTTCTACGTGTTTAAGCTAAAAACATATAAAAGAAACTTCAACAGAACGACCGTATACTCATCAAGCGTGATATTTAACCATGAAGCGGACAGCCTACCCTTTAACATATTCTCGAAGATTCTGTTCACGGGCTACCTCGACCCGAATTTGGTGCTCAACCTACAGTACGCTATATCATCGAGGTGCATGAAGAACTTCAGCCTTATAATAGGTCCATACGTGGATGCCAATGGAAGAATAATAGTATTCGATATTCCATCTAATAGGGGAAAACTAGAGGGGACGGTACTACTTCCACACCCGAAAACGTACATCCCCCTCAAAGTAGATGGCATATTAAGGGATGAATACATCCCACTAAAAGTGATACTGGAGGATACAGCGAGAAGTACCGTGGAGGCTAGGGTAATGTACTACTTTAAGGACTTTTATGTGCAGCATCCAAGTTAAAGATATATGCTGTAGACCTATCTTATAGGCATGTTCAACTATTCAGAGAAGCTGAATACCCTCATGGAGACCGTCAAAAGAATATACGAGGAGAACTGGGGAAAGTATCCTCCATCCCACGATTTCCTTCACGTTAAACGTGTACTGGTTATTGCTGAGAAAATAGCTAGAGAGGAGGGATTTACTGAAGAGGATATTCTGATACTAAAGACCGCCGTTATTCTACACGATATAGCTATAGCCGTTACGGGGAGCAAGAATAATCACGCTGAAAAGTCTTCGAAGATAGCGGAGGACATGCTAAGGAAGTTGGGCTACCCAAGCAAAGCGGTGGAGGTTATATGCACGGCGATAGCTGAACATAGTTGGAGGGTTAATAGGAAGCCGTCGTCGAGGATATCGGCTATACTTCAGGATGCCGATCGAATAGATGCATTAGGAGCAATAGGTTTAGCTAGATTATTCTCGTATTCAACGATATTAGGTAGATTATTCTATAATGAGGAGGAGCCAATTCCTAGATCCAGGCAGTTAAATGAGGATAGGTATGCGTTAGACCATGTATTCACAAAGCTAGCCAAGATACCCGAT
>Ga0164311_10000586_pt1 | contig 16352 bp, 13 predicted proteins | sample GuaBasSedimGuay2_FD_121796 | JGI IMG/M metagenome (GOLD analysis project Ga0164311, IMG submission 121796) | Subseafloor sediment microbial communities from Guaymas Basin, Gulf of California, Mexico - Guay2, Core 4569-9, 9-12 cm | ecosystem: Environmental > Aquatic > Marine > Hydrothermal vents... | reverse complement strand
TCCTTGGCCTCCTTGCTCTGTAGCATGACCCAGGACCTCGAATGGGGAGTCCCGAGCCACCTCCTGAACTGGTTGCCCAAAGAATCCATCTTATGGCACGAGATGCAGACCTCGGCCCCTACATATTTCGCCTTGGTCCCCGTGCGGGCGAACAACACGGAGCCTAAGAGGCAGAAGGCTAAGGAAAGCCCCAAAATAGCCTTGAACCTCATCTACCCTCCCTCGATCGGGCAGGCACAGGGCCTGCCCCACAGTTAGGTTTTTGCTTTCCAACCTCTACTTTTTAACGTACCTGCAAAGGCGTATCCCCAGCTCCTCCTCGGAGTAGAAGTGGAACTTCCCTCCCTTGACTATCGCTATTGAGACCGGCCCCACATCCGTGTAAACATCGTTGAGTATTATCGTCCCAGTTACCCCGTGGTAGGGATGAATTCTATATTCATCTAACGCATCTCTAATCTTAGCCTTGTTGAGGCCGGCCTTCTCTATCGCCTCTATGAGCATGTTCATCCCGTCGTACGCATGGGCTGCGTACGTCTCGGGCGGGACGCCGTACCTCTTTTGGTACCTTTCCTTGAAAGCCAGGTACACGGGGTCCTTGCTCTCGGGGTTCCAGGGACATGAGGCTATGACACCTTCGGCCGCAGGACCTGCTATCTTGAGGAACCTGTCGGTTATCACCCTGTCCGAGCAGAGTATGGCCACATCGAAACCTCTTTTTCTTATCTCCCTGACGAGATGGGCCGTTTCGTAGTCGTTGCCCCATGCGAGCACTCCGTCGACTATCTTCCTCGCAGCCTCGAGTCTCGCAAGCTGCGCCGTAAAGTCCGTGCTCATCCTCGGGTATCTCACCTCGAAGAGCACGGGATGTCCGAGCCTGCGGGAAGCCTCCCTGAACTCCTTCACCCCCACCCTACCGTACCTGTCGTTCACCCTTATTATGGCCACGTGCTTGAGGCCAAGCTTTTCGTAAGCGTACTTCGCAAGGATGTAACACTGAAGCCTGTCGTCCGATATGCACCTGAACAGCCAGGGTATCTTGGTCTCGACGAACGTTGGGTCGGTGTCCGCAGTTCCCATTATGGGTATCTCGGCTTTAAGGGCTATCCTTATGAGGATGTGGGAGTTCTCGCTGCTTATGGTGGTAAATAGGGCCCATACCTTGTCCTTCCATATGAGGTCCACTACGTTACTTCCAACAGGTCCCCACATCCATGTGTCGTCCACCTGCTCGGCGGTGTCGTTCTTGAGCACAAGTTCGTACGGAAGTATCCCCCTCCACCCTCCCCTAGCGTTGGCCTCGTCTATGGCCATCTGTGCGCCCCTGAGCATGTTCTGGCCTATCTCGAAGTACTGGGGGGTGACGGAGATCCCTGGATCCAATACCCTGTAGAGTGGTCCTATGTATCCTATCTTCACAGACTTAAGGGTGGAAGGATCTGGCTCGGGATACTCCCTGCCCGGTCCCGTGTATTCCAGGGGCACTAGGAAGTACCTCTTGTAAGGCTTTATCCTTCTGTAGGGAACCATATCGTCAGGAGTGTTGGCGTACCTGAGGCTGTCGGGTATCCCCCAGGAGAGTGTGGCCGAGACCAGCACGAGGAGCCAGCTCAGAAGGGAAGAGACCCTCCTCATAGTCCCCTCCTTGATTTTTTATTCCTCCTTGGGTATTATGGCTATCGCCTCTATCTCAACAAGCAAGTCCGGCCTGCATATCTTGGCCTGCACCCCCGTGCTCGCAGGCAGGGGGTCCAGCCCAAGTTCCTTGTAGAACTGCGTCCTTACCTCGTTGAACGCCTTGTAGTCCCTGTCTATATCCCTGAGGTAGCAGGTCGTGCGCACCACATCGTACCATGTGGCGCCCTCCGAGGCCAAAAGCGCCGTTATGTTCCTGAAAGTCCTCCACACCTGGGCCTTGAAGTCGCCCACATGTGCTGTCTTTCCCTCCTCGTTCACGCTCGCAGTTCCAGAGATGAAGAGGAGGGAGTACCCAGGAAGTTCTATCCTGAGCCCCCTTGAGAACGCTGAGCCGTAAGTCGGGGCCTCGTTGAGCACTTCAGGCGCACTTATGCGCTTCTTCTGCACCACCCTCCTTTTGGGCTTGCCCATCTTGGCTATGAGGGCCCTGAGTTTTTCGAGCTCCTCCTTCTCAGCCTCCGTCATCCTGTGGTCCTCTGAAACCTCCTGCACTGGAACCATCTCCTCCGGGCAGGCCCCAACCTCCTTCACCTTAAAATCTACCTCTGCTCCCATCTCTGCCTCCTCCCTTTACTTCATTCCTATCTGTTCCGGAAGCTTAACTCCCCTGCTCACGCCGTGCTCGGTCCCAACCCACACCACGTCCTTCCCCTCGAAGTCCACCGAGAGCACGAACTGGTTACCTATGCTCGGCTCCTGGTGGAAGGTCTCCAAGAGCTTTCCTCCCTCGTATATCTTCACCACCCCCTCGTGCCCGTGGGAATCCAAGGGCTTGTAGGTCACCCAGCGGTTGGTATCGTAGTCGAACACGCTCAAACCCTTGTCCGTGCATATCCAACCTATGTGTGTGCCCGGCTGTGCCCTCACGAAGTTTATGAACTCGCTCGCAAGCCCGCTGTCGTCCTCGAAGTAGGAGTTCCACCTCCTCCAATGGTCGTATATGCTCAGGCCGAAGTAGGTGGAGGCCCATATCACGCTGTCCTCGTAAGAGACCGCGGTGATTATGTCGTGCACGAGTCCGTCGTTTGGAAAGAGATCTATCTCGAACTCCTTGTCGGGGTCCTTGTACGCCTGCCAGTAGTCCCTTGCGACGTCGTACTCCAATATCCCACCACCCCATGCTGCTATGTACACCTTGCCCGGAGGCCCGGGGGCTGCGTTGTAGCACCAGTTCTCCTCGAAGGGTGCGTTGGCCGATGAATACGTCATCCAGGAGTTCGTCCTCGGTATGAACCTGCTGGCACCCGCGGTCGTGGCGGCCCATATGGTGTCGCCCTGTATGGTTACGCCGAAGACCACGTTGCTCGCAAGCCCGCTGTTGTCCTGGGTGTAGTTCCTGAACTTCCCTCCCGAGAACCAAGTCAGCCCGCCGAACGTTGCTATCCAGAGGTCCCCGGTCTTGGGATCAACGGCTATGGCCATCACCGCCTGATGTCCGAGCCCATCCTTCGGGGTGTAGTGCTCCACCTCCCCCGTGCTCGGATGGAGACACGCCAGCCCTTCGTCCGTGCCGAGCCACACGCAGTCCTCCCTGACCTTATCCACCTCGACCCAATAGATATGGTTGTTGGGCAGCCCGTCCTCCGTGGTGTAGGTCCTCCAATTCCCGTATATGGGTGGGGATTGAACCGCTTGGGACGATGTGCCTAAAAGCAAGATAGTTAATATAACCCCTACCATCGTGCACCCCCTTCAAAGCGACTTCAGGTACTCTATGAGCGCCGTGAACTCCTGCTTCGTAAGGTCGCTCACCACCCCGTGCAGGTCCTCAAGTCCGTGCACGGTCCATATCTCCTCCAACGTCCAGGACCTCCCGTCGTGTAGGTAAGGGGCGGTGTCGGCTATGTTGTTGAGCTGTGGGGTGTCGAACTCGAAGTCCGTGTCGAACGGAGCGTGTATCCCCACATCGTGCAGGAGCCTGTCGGTGTAGTAAGGTGGAGGATGGCAAGTTATGCACCTGTTGGCTATGGGTATGTATCTACCGTCCTTCGTGTAAGCCCTCTCGAATATCTTCTTCCCTATCTTCTGGAGGGGGGTCAGAAGCTCTGGAGGGTCGTCGTCGGCTGAGGCCAGGAGCGGACGGTCAGGAAGCGGACGGTACCTGTTTGGGGGAAGGGGTATGGACTCTATGAACGCCACAACCGCCTCCCTGTCCTCCCCCACGAACCCCAAAGACCTGAAGAAGAGCTGGGCCGCCCTCGGACCCTCCTGGCGGGCCAGGTTGGGGTTCTTACCGTTCCACTTGAAGGGTGCTGTGAAGGCGACCCCCCTCATGGTCCTGTTGTCTATCACGTTCATCCCCATCCCGCCATCTATGGCTATGTCGTAGAGGAGGCCGTCCACGTTGTTCTCGGGATGGCATGTGTTGCAGCTCAACTGGTCCTGGAAGCTTATGACGCTGTGGTTGAAGAGGTACTCGCCCCACCTCACCTTGGTCATGACCTTGGGACCACCCAAGTCTATGACGTCCACCACCCTGTTCTCCCTCGTGTCCACCACAGCTATCTCGTCCGAGAGCCTACAGGCCACATAAAGCCACCTTCCGTCGGGCGAGATGGCAAGTCCTTTTGGGTTATAACCCTTTAGTTTGGGATTCTTGGGGTTTCCGTCGTCCCTGAAGCCGGTATGTATCCGTGCCACGACATACTCGTTGCTCAGGGCCAAGTGTCTTGCGTACCTCCTTATGGTATCGTCGGATATTCCTATCTTGCCGTCCTCTACCTTTAAGATCTTCCTCACCTTATCCATGTCGACGACCGAGATCACGTCCGCCCCGCTGCAGGAGACGTATAGGTACCTCCCGTCCGGCGAGAAGACGAGCTCGAAGGGGTCTGCGTAGTACTTGTTCATCTCGTCCAGGAGCAGGAAGGCCACCCTCCCCCTGGGCCTAGCCTCGAGGAACGCTATGCCGTAGGTCACCATCCAACCTTGATATATCTGGGTCTCGGGGATGAGGTTCTTGGGAAGCTCCAAGGCCACGACCGTGAACTGGCCGTCCGGGGAGCATTCTACGCCCTGGAGTATGGTCGTGGCGTAGAGGTCCCTCCTGTCCACTACAAAATTTGTCCTCGTATCTATTATCGTGACCTCGGGGACGGGGGGCTCCCTGAAGGGGACCGGGTTGGAGAGCTGGTTTGCTACATATACGTATCTCCCGTCCGGCGAGAGGGCGACCTCGAAGGGCTGGTGTCCGGCCCTGAGCTTCTTTATCTCCTTCCCGCACTTCAGGCACACCACCGAGATGTCGTCCGAGGCCAGGTTCGCAACATACAGGTACTTGCCATCCTTATCCGTCACAAGCCCGTGGGGGTCGAACCCTACGGGTATCGCCTTAACCTCTTCAAGCTTCCTGGCATCTATCACCGAAACATCGTCGGTCCACCTGTTTGAGACGTATATCCACCTTCCGTCCGGGGATACGCACACCCCGAAGGGATGGACCCCGACCTTCACCTCCTTCACCACCTTCCTCTTCTTAGCGTCCACGACCAGGAGGGCGTCCGCCTTCTCGCAGACTACATACAGCCACCTTCCGTCCTTAGATATGGCCATCTGGATGGGGGAGATGTAGAAAGAGTCCTCCCTGACGAAGTGGTCGGTCCTGTTGCCCTTGGGCCTTGCCTCGTAAGCCCACATTATCCTTTGTCTTCTGAGCTTCCAGTCCTCCCCTCCGGAGGAAGCCGAAAGTAGCACGGCCAGCAAGGTCAAGAGGAGCCACATCTTACTCCCCCCTCGTTACCTTAGCAGGTTCGGTTATCGTGAGTATCCGGTTGACCTCTACGTTCTTTATGTTCTGGACTATGCCACTCGGCCATCTGATCTCGATCTCGTCCACCTTCGGATGGTCGCCGAGGCCGAAGTGCAACCTTATGTCCTTGGTGGAAAGGTAACCTCCCCCCGCCCCTACCTGCCCCACCTGCACGAGGTCCCCGGCCTTAACCGTCACCCACGCTCCCACGGCGTCCCTATTGCTTTTAACTCCTACGAGCTTCAGGGTCAGCCAGTTGTTTCTGTTACCCCCATCGTTTCGGAGTAACACCCCTGGGCCGTCCAAGTTCGCTACATATATATCCATATCCCCATCGTTGTCGTAATCCCCTACGGCAGCTCCCCTGCCTATGTACTCCTCGCTCGTGAAGTAATCTCCGGACTGGAGGGCAACGTCCGTGAAAGTTCCATCGTGGTTGTTCCTGAAGAGTATGTCCTCCTCGGGGTACAGGTGATGGGCATCTCCGTTAGTTATGAAAAGGTCCTTCCATCCGTCGTTGTCGTAGTCCACGAAGTACCCGGCCCAGGACGTGTACTGTCCGAGGACCGCCGCCACCCCGGCAGAGGCCGTGACACCTTCGAAGTACCTCCCCATGTTCCTGTAAAGACAACAATATCCCATGTCCGGCACGAAGATGTCCAGGTCCCCGTCGTTGTCGTAATCTGCGAAGTCCGGGGACATGGAGGACACCGCCTCCCCGAACTCCCCCATGGAGACCTCAACCTCCTCGGCCACCTCCGTGAAAGTCCCATCTGCATTGTTCCTGTATAGGTAGTTCCCCATGGCGTCGTTGCACACGAATATGTCCATATCCCCGTCCCCGTCGAAGTCCCCGGCCCCCACACTCATAGCCCTACCCTCTGGGTTGTAGACCCCGGCCTCCCTGGTGACGTCCGTGAACGTGCCATCGCCGTTGTTGCGGTAGAGGACATCGGGCTGGCCCGCATAGGAAAGGGGACCTGGGAAGACTTCGGCGGAGAAGCAGACCTTGAAGTCCGGGTCGAAGTCCAAGTAGTTCCCCACATATAAGTCCAGGTCGCCGTCGTTGTCGTAGTCCAGGAAACATCCGCTCACGCTCCAGAGGGGACATCCCACCCCGGCTTCCTCCGTAACATCGGTGAAAGTACCGTCCCCGTTGTTCCTGTAGAGGACGTTCGGCCCGTAGTTGGATACGTATATGTCCGGATAGCCGTCGTTGTTGTAGTCGCCTATCGTGGCACCCATACCGTAGCCGGCGTCACCGACGCCGGCCTCCTCCGTGACGTCGGTGAACGTTCCGTCCCCGTTGTTGTGGTAAAGCCTGTTAGTAAGGTTCCTGCCCTTGTAGGGGGAATCGGGATCACTTATCCCTTCAAGGTAACATCCCTGGACCACGTATATGTCCAAGTACCCGTCCTGGTCGTAGTCCAAAAACGCACATCCGGGCCCCGTGGCCTCCAATATGGAACTCATATGCTCGTCCCCGAACGTATGACGGAAGTTTATACCTGCCTCCTTCGTAACGTTCACGAAGACTGGAAGTTTGCCTCCATAAGCTAAGCTCGGCACGAGCAACCACAACGCCAACATCTTACGCATAATTCATCCCTCCTTCAACTTGGGCCTTCAGACCCTCCGCGAACTCCCTCGCTCGCCTCAGGTCTTCCTCGTTCGGCCTCCCCTTATTTATGCCCCCGAAAAGCTTCAAAGGTCCGACCGTATCGAACCCCTTACATGAGAACTCCCCTACTATTCTAAATCCTTTCTCCAAGAGCTTTTTCCTCAGGGGTCTGTGGTATAATCCAGCGGGGCCAGCGCCCCTCGTCGAGAATATGAAGGCTCCCTTGCCCTCGAGGGCCGGCAACTTCTCAACGAACGAGAGGACCCTCCTGTGAGGTCTCTCGAAGTATATGCCGGAACCGAACCCGATGAGGTCGTAGTCCTGCAACCTTTCAACTTCGACCTCCTCAGGTCCCAGTACCTCGGCCCCTAAGACCTCCGCCATGGCCCTTGCGACCTTTTTGGTGTTGCCGTGGTGGACCGAGACGCAGATAATTATAGCTTTCATCGAATTTTGGGTTTTGCGGGGGCACGATGGCCGTACCCCCACCCTTTTCGATGCCTCAACCCGAGCCCTTCCCCTGGTTGTACCACTTCAGGATGGCGCTCACGGTCGCGTTTATCACAGGATAGACTATCGGCGAAGGGGTCAGGAGGGGATGCGTCCCTATCTGAAGCACATCTATGTCCATGTCGGTCATCTTGCCCAATATCATCGTCGCGAACATGTTCACCATCTCGCCGACGGAGTCCCCTCCCCTCACCTGCGCCCCCAGAAGCACGTGGGAATATCGGGCGAAGAGGAGCTTCACGTAGACCTTACTTGCTCCCGGAAGCCTACCGGGATGGCGGTCCACTGTCTCCGCGGTGCCGACGATGTAATCTATCCCGAGGTCCCTGGCCGCCGTCTCGGTGATGCCTGACACCCCGAAGGCCACCTCCCCCACCTTGGTGGAGAAGGAACCTAAGACCCCGGGATATTTACGCACTACCTTTATGGAGAACAGGTTGGACCCGGCGAGCCTCCCCTCGGCCATGGCAGTGGACGCCAGCATTATCTTCGAGAACTCCCCGGTGAAGAAGTGCTTCTTGGCCGCACAGTCCCCCACCGCGAACATCCTCCGGTCGGACGTCCGGAGGTACTCGTCGACTATCACCCCGTACCTCTCATCGTATTCCAGGCCGAGCTTCCGGGCCAATTCTATGTTCGGCCTGTATCCGGCGGAGACGATGACGAGGTCCGCAGGTATACGGGTGCCGTCCTCCACGAGGACGCCGTCCACCTTCCCGTTCCCCGTGATCTCCTTCACGCTCTCCCCCACCCGAACCTCGACACCCATGCCCTTTAGCTCCTCCTGGACCATGTCTCCGAACTCCGGGTCCATAGCCAAGGGAAGAAGGTGGGGCAACTTCTCTATGAGCGTCACCTGCTTGCCCGCCTTCACAAGTTCGTCCACCACCTCTACCCCGATGAACCCCCCGCCTATCACCACTACCTTCCGAGCCTCGGAGACAGCATCTTTCAATTTCTCCAAATAAGGCCTTTGCTTACGTACGAAGTACACTCCATCCAGATCTATCCCCGGTATGGGGGGTACGAAGGGGACCGACCCCGTCGCTAAGACCAAACGATCGAAGGATATCTTGCCAGACCGTTCCATCAGAAGCACGTCCCCGTCCCGTCCTTCGACAGTATCGACGATGATATCTATCCCCTTGGACTTCAAAGGTTGGTCCGGCATTATGTCGTCGTCCACTCCGGCGAGTGTGTGCAACACGTAAGGGATACCACAAGGGATGAGGGCCACCTCCTCCCTGCGTATCAGGGCTATGCTTTTCTCAGGATAAGTATTCTGCGCGGAAAGGGCAGCGGTCACTCCAGCAGGTCCTCCACCTACCACCACTACATCGTACCGTCTCTTCGCCATTCCATCCTCCTCCCTGGTTCAGGTTCACCTTCCCTCGAGAGTCTCGTACGGGTCGGGACCAGGTATGTTGTCCCACTGGGCCCCGAGGTCTATCCACTCTGCGAAGAGCCTTCTTTCGTCATCGCTCAGGGGCTTCCCCGGGGGCATCTGTACTATCGGCCTTACGTAAGGTACCTTATCATACTGCTCCCCGAGCTGCCTTCCCCAGAGGTGCCAGATGAGGGGGCTGTCCCTGGAGTCGCCCGGATGGACGTACCTGCCGCCTACCGACAACGGCTTGCCTTCCACAGGTTGGAGCAAGCTTTCGTAGGCTTTGTTGAAGAAAGTTCCTTCCTCGTGCTCAACCATTTCGGGGCTCAGGTCCAACCCTCCTGCAGGGGAGGGGCCAGAATGGCAGCCTACGCACCTGGCCCTGATTATCGGCATAATATCCCTCCTGAAGTCCAAGGTCTTCCTCTCCTCCGGAGGGGCCTTGACGGGATAACCTATCTGCGCGGGCGTCGCCTTCCTAAGCGCCATCCCCACCCATTCCCTGGGGGCAAGTTCCTTGTCCTCGTGGCAGCCTATGCATCCCCTCCTGCTTCCCCTCCTCACCCACATCCACCCTCGCATCGTCTTAAGCGCCAGGCCGTCCTCGTCCAAAAGCTGGATGAAGAACGGGGTGTCCGCAGCTATCTCGACGTAGAACGATCCGTCCTCCTCAACGGGGGCCTCCCCTATTATCCTGGTCTGCACGAAGCATGTCGCCCCGTTCGAGGTTGAGCCAGGTCCGGCCTGCCCTATACCTAAGGGAAGTTTGGAAAGCCTTTCGGCCTCCTTTCTGCTTACGGGTATCCCCTCCACGAACCTGACCTTCTTCACCTGGCCCGGCCTGAGCCTCTGCACGTCCGGCTGGTCGGAGTCGTAGACGCTGAGGCATTGAAGGTGTCCCGTGCTCTTGCTGTCCACGACTATCGTTATCCTCCCCTTCGGTCCGGGATGCTCCACAAGGGCCACTGGGTCGACGTCGTTCCACTCAGGGTCGTCGTATATGGCCTTTCCCACCGTGCCCTTCTCGAAGTCGAAGAAGTACAGGCCGTAGTCCTCCTCCCAGGATGGCTTATAGGCCACGGCGAGCCTTCCGTCGGGGGTCGGATGAGGCGTGAAGTAGAACCCCCCGTCCCTGCTTAGGACCTTGTGCGTCCTCAGGGGCCTCCTCATCAGCACCCAGGCCAGCCTCCCGGAGCCGTCGGGCGTGTCCCCGTCGGATTCCACGAACACGACTGCCCACTCGGGCTTCTCTATCTCGCAGGGCATGGCCTTAACCAGAGCACCCTGGTGGTTGCCGTAGAAGAGGTTGAGGCCGGTGCCGGACCAGTCTATACAGAGGAGGGCGAAGATTCCGTTTGGGTAGAACCTGTTCCCCATGTGCTGCCAGCTCGAAAAGAGGGTCCTTCCATCCCTGAGGGTGGTGGGGGAGAAGTCGTCGCTCAGGTTGAAGGTGACCCTCCACGTGACCACGGTGTCCCTCGGGGGTGCCGCAGGCTCCAGGCTCCTAACGTATATCGCAGTCGAAAGTCTCCTCATGTGCTCGTCGTAGGTCCCGGCCACATCGCTCACGAACGCTACCCACCGGACGTAATCCGTGAACTCCGGAGGGGTCAGGGGAGAATGACAGAGGTAAACGGGGTCTATGCAGTTTCCCATGTCGCCGTCGGTGACCTTGCGCTTGTTGCTCCCGTCAGCATCCATCTCCCATATGTCCCAGTTGTCCTCGGGCCTGAGCTTCCCTGCGAAGACTATGTGCTCCCCGCTCGGTTCGACGTCGGGGTAGCCAGCAGCGGCGAACTCCGGGGTGAGGACCTCGGGCTCTTCCTCCCCCGGATGGAGCACGACTATCCTGCTCCCCAGGGGAAGGGGCTTCGCAGGCTGGAAAACGAAACCCCCTCCACGCTCCTCCGTGTGAAGGGGGTACTGGGTGAAGAGTATGGGGTAGGTAAACGAGGGCCTACGCCCCCAGAACCTCGGAAGGCAGGACGCAAGGACCACCGTCACGGCGCACGCTAAGGTCCACCTCGATACCTTCATGGGCCCTCCCTCAACATCCCTCGCTACTTACCTTTATCTCCCTTATCAGATCCCTCAGCACCGACGGCCTTATCCCCTGCTCACCGTCCGAAAGCACGGTCCGGGGGTCGGTCCTCTCACCTATGACCTCTATAAGGAGCCCGTGGGCGCCGGCCCCTATCCCGGCTTTGGCCGCAAACGGCACCATCTCCGCCCTCCCCGTGCTGTGGCTCGGGTCTACGAGTACAGGGAGGAAGGTCTCCTTTTTAAGGGGAGCTATCACATCCAAGTCGAGCGTGAACCTGTCGTAAAGTCCGCTGACGGATGTCCTCACCCCCCTCTCGCACAGGACTATATCTAAATTCCCTTCCTTGGCTATGTACTCTGCGGCGCAGAGCCACTCCCTGAGGGTGGCTGCCATACCCCGCTTGAGGAGCACGGGCTTGCCGTACCTTCCGACTTCGACCAAAAGGGGGAAGTTCTGCATGCTCCGGGAGCCTATCTGGAGCATGTCCACATACTGTCCAACGAGGCCCACGAGCCTCGGGTCCAGAACCTCCGAAACCACCGGGAGCCCGGTCCTCTCCCTCGCCTCGGCCAATATCTCCAGCCCCTTCTCCCCGAGCCCCTGGAAGCTGTAAGGGGAGGTCCTCGGCTTGAAGGCTCCTCCCCTCAGCATGTCCGCCCCGGCCTCCTTCACCGCCTCGGCTATCTCGAGGGTCTGCTCCCTGCTCTCCACGGCGCAGGGACCCGCTATTATGACGGGCCTTCCCCCCCCTATCTCGACGTCTCCCACCTTCACCGTCCGCGTGCGTCCGTCCCTATAAGCTTCCTGAAATTCCCTGGCAACTAAGCGGTATCCTTTGTCCATAGGGCCCACCCCCCGGAAGGGTATAAGAACCCTTTTCTAGAAAAGCAAGGAATGTACCGGACCCGCTTTAAACCTAACATCAAGTGCCACAAGATAAAGCTGTACACAGATCCGGAACGTAGGTGCGGAATTTCGCCACTACCTGCGGAATTTCGCTACCTCCCGTCCAGAAGCCTCCTGACTATCTCGTCGGGCCCGACCCCGTCGGCGTCGGCATGGAAACTTGTGACGAGCCTGTGCCTGAGGACCGGCAGTGCTACGGCCCTCACGTCCTCTATCGAGGGCGTATACCTCCCGTCCAACACCGCCCTGGTCTTCGCCCCGAGTATCAGGTACTGGGAGGCCCTGGGGCCCGCCCCCCACCTCACCCATCTCCTCACGAACTCAGGGGCATCCGGGGACGGCCTCGTGTCCCTCACGAGCCCTACGGCGTATTCCACCACCTTGTCCGAGACCGGCACCCTCCTCACGAGCCCTTGGAGTTCAACTATCCTTTTAGCATCCAAAATCTTATCTATCTTCGGCGTCGAAGCCCCTGTGGTGGAGTGGACTATCCTCCTCTCCTCCTCCTCGGAGGGATAATCTATCCATAGCTCGAACATGAACCTGTCCAACTGCGCCTCCGGAAGGGGGTACGTCCCCTCCTGCTCTATGGGGTTCTGGGTGGCGAGCACGAAAAAGGGCTCCTCCAAGGGATAGCTCTTGCCTCCGACGGTGACCTCGTATTCCTGCATGGCCTGCAGGAGGGCCGCCTGGGTCTTGGGCGGGGTACGGTTTATCTCGTCGGCGAGCACTATGTTCGCAAAGATGGGCCCTTTGACGAACCTGAAGTTCCTCCTCCCCGTGGTCCTGTCCTCCTCGAGGACCTCGGTGCCGGTTATGTCCGAGGGCATAAGGTCGGGGGTGAACTGTATCCTGCTGAACTTCAGGTCCAGCGCCCGGGCCAACGTGCTCACAAGGAGGGTCTTCGCCAGGCCCGGCACCCCCACCAGAAGGCAATGCCCCCTGGCCAGGAGGGCTATGAGCACCCCTTCTACCACCTCCCTCTGCCCGATTATCACCCTCCCAACCTGGGCCATGATCTCGTCCCTCGCCTCCCTGAGGGCCTCCACGGCCTTCACATCGTCCTTTTCCATATGTTCTCCTAGCCGGTAGTTCACCATACCGAATCCGAAAAAATTGTGTTCGTTCGAAAGAATCCAGGAGAATTTCCTGTACCCTGTCTCCTTTCTCCTGCTCCCTTTACCCCGCCAGCCATCCGCCGTCCACGAACAGGACCTGGCCCGTGATGTAATCCGAAGCCTCGGAAGCCAGGAACACCACCGCCCCTTTGAGGTCCTCCGGGGTCCCCCACCTTCCCATCGGGATCCTCGATGTTATCCACTCCCTCCTTTCGGAGTCCTGGAAAAGGGGTTCGGTGAGGTCGGTCCTGAAGTAACCGGGACCTATCGCGTTGACCTGGATGTTGTACTTGGCCCACTCCACGGCCAGTACTTTCGTGAGCTGGGCCACCCCGCCCTTGCTCGCAGAATATGCGGGTATGGTCTTCACTCCTATTACGCTCGTGAGCGAGGCCACGTTTATTATCTTCCCTCCCCCCTGCCTTATCATCACCCTGCCGACCTCCCTACAGCAGAGGAAGACGCCGGTCAGGTTCACCGAGAGGACCCTCTCCCATTCGTCCAGGGGGTAATCCTCCGACGCCTCCCTGTAGTTTATCCCGGCGTTGTTCACGAGGATGTCTATCCTCCCGAACTCCCCGAGGGCCTCCTCCACCATCTTCTTTACTTCCTCCTCCCTGCTCACGTCCGCCTTCAAAGGGAGGCACCTCCTCCCCAGGGCCCTCGCCTCGCCCACGACACCTTCCAACCTTTCCAAGGACCTGGCCACGACCACGAGGTCCGCCCCGGCCTCGGCGAGGCCCAGCGCCATCCCCCTCCCGAGCCCCCTGCTCGCACCCGTGACCAAGGCCACCTTCCCGTCAAGTCTCATCTTGTCCAATATCATCTCCTTCCCCCGATTTAAAGAGGCCCCGGCTTCGGCAGGGCCTCAATATAGCACATAGGGAACGCTTTGTCAACCTAACCCCGGGGCGCACGTCCTCGCACAGGACCCTTCCCTTGCCAGCTCGCCTACATTGGGTGTCGTGAGGAACCGCTCCCTCGGAAGCATCTTCCTAATACTTGATTATTGATACCACATCCCACCTCGAAAGCCTCTCCCTCCCCTTAAGTTCTGTAAGCTCTATGAGGAAGACGACCCTCGCCACCCTCCCTCCGAGCTTCTCCACGAGCCTACAAGTGGCGGCGGCCGTCCCTCCTGTCGCCAGGAGGTCGTCCAGCACCACGACCTTAGATCCCTCACCTACGGCGTCCCTGTGGACCTCGAGGGCGTCCGTGCCGTACTCCAGCTCGTACTCCTCCCTCAGGACCTCGGCGGGGAGCTTTCCAGGCTTCCTGGCGGGCACGAAGCCGCATCCGAGCTTGTACGCCACCGCCCCTCCGAGTATGAACCCCCTGGACTCTACCGCAACTATGAGGTCCGGCCCGACCTCGCCCGCAAGCTCGGAGAGCTTATCCACCGCCTCCCCGAAGGCCTCGGGGACCTTGAGGAGGGTCGTTATGTCCCTGAAAAGTATCCCCTTCTTGGGGAAGTCCGGCACCGAACGGATGTAATCCGCAAGCTCCATGCTCCCTCCTGGAAACATATATCAAGTCCTTACTCTAAGGCGAACTTCCTCTCCACGTAGAAGTGTCTGGGAGTGACGTCGGTCCTGAACTCCCAGAGGACGTACCTTACCATGCGCAGGAACGGCCTCATGATATGCCGGGACTCCAAGGGCTCGCTTCCGAAGGATATAGCCATAGGTGCTACGAAATTGTGGGAGAAGGAGCGGGACCAGACCTCCTCCCCGGAGGGCAGGCTTACGAGGTGGAACTTTATCCTCACCTCCACATTTACGGGTAGGTACCCTTCCCTGAGCGTCCAAGCGAGTTCCGGAGGAGGGCCGGGGGGCCTCGGATGTCCCACCATGACCTTCGGGACCGAAGTTCCGATGTACCCCTCCATGACCAACAATCCATCTACCTTGAACACCTCATGTATGCGCTTCAGGTTCTCGGGCTCGGCCAATACCTCGTACCCGAAGGCCGTGTCCCCGGCGGTCCACCTCCAGCCCAGGGCCCAACGCACCTCGTCACCCCAGAGGACCTGGAATTGTTTGTGTTCCCTTAGGTCCCTGCCCACCACCTCGGCCACCCTGTCCCCCAAGGAGAGCCCCTTGTCCTTGGCCTCGGGGGCCCTCACGAAGCATATCACCCCTATCTTCTTCGACTCCTCCAAGTTAATCCTCGCCTCGGTGCGCACGAGGAAGCGTATCGTGGTGGCCCTCTCGCAGCCAGCGAGGACCATAAGGATCGCTATGAACTGTATCCTCCTCATCCTTCCTTCACCTGGTCCAGGAGGTAGGCCCGTATGAAGGCATCTATGTCCCCGTCCAAAACCCCGTCCACATCGCTCGTCTCCACCCCCGTACGGAGGTCCTTGACGAGCTTATAGGGGTGCAACACATAGGAACGTATCTGGTTGCCCCATTCTATCCTTTTCTTCGAGCTCTCGAGCTCCTCCCTCTTCTTCTGCTCCTGCTCCTTGTAGTACTGGTAGAGCCGTGCCTTGAGCATCTTCATCGCGTTCATCCTGTTCTGGTACTGGGACCTCTCGGACTGGCACTGCACGGTTATCCCGGTGGGTATGTGGGTTATCCTCACACCGGTCTCCACCTTGTTCACGTTCTGGCCCCCGGGCCCGCTGGAGTGGAATGTGTCGACCTCTATTTCCTCGGGCCTTATCTCTATCTGTATGTCCTCGTCCACCTCGGGGTACACGAAGACGGCGGCGAAGGAGGTGTGCCTCCTGTGGTTGGCATCGAAGGGCGAGATGCGCACGAGCCTGTGCACCCCGCTTTCCGCCTTGAGGTACCCGTATGCGTAGGGCCCCTTGACCTCCACGGTCGCGCTCTTGATCCCGGCCTCCTCGCCGGGCTGGAGGTCTATAACCTCCCCCTTGAACCCCTTCCTCTCTATCCACCTCAGGTACATCCTGAGGAGCATCCCGGCCCAGTCCATAGATTCGGTCCCCCCGGCCCCGGGGTGGATGGTGAGGAGGGCGTCCTTGGGGTCGTCCTCCCCCGAGAGCATCCTCCTGAGCTCCAAGGAACTTATGTCCTCCTCCAGGGACCTCACCTCATCCTCCAGCTCATCCGCCTCTTCCTCCTCCACGATCTCTGCGAGCTCCTCCAGGTCCCTGCACCTCGACTCCAAGTCCCTGAAGGCCTCGGTCCAGTCCTTGTGCTCCTTAAGCTCCGATATGACCTTCTGGGCCTCCTGTGGGTCGTCCCAGAACCCGGGCCGGGACATGAGGGATTCTAACTCCTCTATCCTCCTCTCCCTGCCCTCTACGTCAAAGATACCTCCCGAGCTGTCCGAGCTTCTCCGAGCAGTCC
>Ga0164311_10000583_pt1 | contig 16365 bp, 24 predicted proteins | sample GuaBasSedimGuay2_FD_121796 | JGI IMG/M metagenome (GOLD analysis project Ga0164311, IMG submission 121796) | Subseafloor sediment microbial communities from Guaymas Basin, Gulf of California, Mexico - Guay2, Core 4569-9, 9-12 cm | ecosystem: Environmental > Aquatic > Marine > Hydrothermal vents... | reverse complement strand
TGATAAACCAGTGCTTAGCGGACATGAGGAGGCTGGGCATAGTGAGCAAGAAGGGTGATAAGTACTACATACCTAGGCTTGTTAGAGAAGCTGTCGACCACGTCTTCAAGCACTACGCGAAGATAGGCAGTAAGCTTGTGCCTAGAGGCTTTCTAGCTGCAGCCGGCTACGTGGTGTTCTTGACGATATACGGGCTCGTAGTACCGCAAGTCCTACCTCTACTACCAATAGGCTTCGCTATAGCCGCCGTCTTCTTGGCCTTGGGGTTCTACGAGGTTAAGAAGTCGAGGTCTTGGGTCAAAAGGCTTGAGAAGGCTGAGAGCCTAGATTAGCGATGTGCTCTCAGCCAGGAACCTGTTGATCGCTATCTCAGCTATGTCGGCTGCGTACCTAGTCATGGACCTCAAGGAGTCAGCGACCTTGTAGACTATCATTAAGAGCCTCGGGTCCTTAAGCACTGAGGAGGCCACCTCGTTTATCTTGATCTCGTACTTCTCGGTCTCCTTGCTCTCGTTTATGGCGTCGTTGGCGGCGTAGAGGTCACACTTGAAGTAGGCGTCTATAGCCCTATTGTTTATCTTGCCCACAGCTTGGCTGAACTCCTTGACTAGGAGGATGACCTCCTCGTCTAAGCTCAAATTGAAGTCTATGAGGCTTAGGCAGGCTCTAGCTATGTTCTCAGCTTGATCAGCTATGGACTCGAGGCTCTTAGCGACCACTCTAAGGCCCTGCTGGTGCTTGATGTCCTTGATGCCTATGTCCCTAGCTATCGACCTGTCGTCTGCAGCCATGACTAGCTGCCTCACTGTTAGCCAGTACACCATGTCAGCCTCAGTCTCTCTCTGCAGGACGCTTATGGCGAGCTCCTTGTCCTTGTCCAGCAGCGCCTTAACGCTATCTGAGTGCATTATCGACGTCAAGGCGTACAGCCTCCTTATAAGCTTCTCAACTGGGAACTTTATGGGCTCTATCAGGCACTGGAGGACTACGTGGTTCTGAGACTCCTCAACAATGCTCAACCCAGTCAGTCTGCGAAGAGCCTTCCTAACCTCCATTAGGTGCTCCGGCTTAATACCCCTCTCAGAGACTATCTCTACGGTCTCCTTCCCAAGCATGTAGTTGCCCACTAGAAGCCTCTCCAGAAGCCAAGGGCGGCTGCACTTGTCAGCGTTGATCCTGTACTGAGAGAGCTGCTTAGCCCTACCCTTAAGCTCAGGAGAAACCCTTAAAGAGCCGTCTTCGTCCTCTACTATGACCAGCTTATCGCCCTTCTTCAAGTTCCAGCGCTGAATCCAGTCCTTTGGAAGTGAGAGGGTGTACGTGTACTTACCTACAAGCTGGACATTTCTAATACGCATCGTTACTCCTCCATTTATAACCCTATAAAGTTTACAAAGTAAAGATATATATTTTTCCCCTAAGCTAATTAGCTCGAAAGCTCGTCCACTAGTCGTTACTCACTACTCAAGATGGGCCCTCCCCCTCCCTCCCTTTCCCTTCTCCTTTTTGAATGGAGAGAAAAGCTTTAAGAGAGCTTGGCTTGAAAGCTCAAGCGATAGAGTGCCCCGGTAGCTCAGTCTGGTTGGAGCACTGCCTTGGTATACCCCGAAGAGGCAGGGGTCGCGGGTTCGAATCCCGCCCGGGGCTCCACTTAGATGTTGAGGTGTCCTTGTTGAGCGTTGAGGAGGCCAAGCTTAGAGCCGCCAAAGCCGCTGTAAACGAGGTCTCTGATGGGTCAATCCTAGGCCTTGGGACTGGCTCGACAGTCGAGTACTTCGCCAAGCTGTTGGGAGAAGCTGTTAAGAGAGGCTTAAGGGTCGAGGTCGTCCCGACATCCTATCACTCAGTCCAGATGGCTATAGAGAATGGGTTGAAGCTCACACCTCTCGAACTCGTCGATCACATAGACCTGGTTGTCGACGGAGCTGATGAGGTGGATCCATCCCTAAACATGATTAAGGGTAGAGGAGCTGCACTAGCCAAGGAGAAAGTGGTTGCATCCATGGCTGAGAGAAGGGTTTACGTAGTCAGCTACGATAAGCTCGTTGAGAAGCTCGGCGTCTCCAAGCCCCTCCCAGTCGAGGTCTTACCATTCGCCTACAGGTACGCCATGAAGACCCTCTCGAGGATGGGGTGTAAGCCTGAGCTCAGGATGGCAGGTAGGTTTAAGGATGGCCCTCTCGTCACGGACAACGGCAACTTCGTACTTGACTGCTACTTCAACGGAATCGACGACCCTCAACGGCTTGAGGTAGAAGTTAAGAGGATACCGGGAGTCGTTGAGGTAGGCTTATTCTGCGGTCTAGCAGACGTCGTCTACGTGGGCAAGCCCGATGGCGTGGATGTGCTGAGGAGGGTCAAGTAAGCTTTAAAGCCTTAAGCGACTATCTAAGGCTGGTGCCGGGGTCGCCTAGACTGGCCTAGGGCGCCGGACTCATAATCTCAAGCTGAGGCCAGAGGTGTAGTCCGGTTTCCGCGGGTTCGAGAGGGCTTCAAGCCCCGGAGATCCCGCCCCCGGCACCAACCTAGCTCCTCTTGTCCTCAATTAAGTTCGTGAGCTCCTTACTCCTAATGAGTATCTCCCTCACGATTTTAGAGGAGCTACAGAGCCTAAAGGGGGTGTAGAGCTCCTTTAGCCTAACGACCTCCACCTTAAGACCTCTAGAGGCGAGCTTCTCCTTAAGCTCCTCCTCATCGAAGTTCTGGTCTGGCCCGAGCATGATCACGTCTGGCTTTATCTCCTCAACTATCTTAAGCATGTCCGTGCCCTCCAAGCCCAGGTAGGCCTCCTTCACGTTCTTAATGCTCTTTATGACCTCAAGCCTCTGGGACTCAGGCACTATAGGTCTCCTGCCCTTAAGCCTCTCGACGGTTGAGTCTCTAGCAACTACAACTACGACGTCGCCGAGCTCAGCTGCCTTAGATATGAGGTATATGTGGCCTGGGTGAATTATGTCGAAGACGCCCGCCACCATAACCCTCTTCCTAGAAGACACGTGTATCACCTTACATCTACAAGCCCGAGCAGCTTGAGCGAGTCGAGGAGGCCTTCACAGTAGGCTATGCAGACATAGCTCGTCGAGTAGTCCCCAAGCTTCATGTAGTGCTTCGCATCCTCGTAGTAGCGCTTGGCGTAGTCTATGACCTCCTCCACCTTCACCCTGAGTTCACCACAAGCCTTTACACTAATCTCTTTAAGCGTCTTCTCGACGTAGTTGAAGTACCTCGAAAGCCTCTCCTCATGGGATCTCCAGGGCTGCAAGGCTAGACCTCCAGAGAAGCCAAGGTCTTTAACGCCTCAACCTCCATGAAGTGGAGGCTGCCTGGAAACACGAGCACATGCGGTGGAGGGCCGAAGTCGAAGCTCAAAGCTTCGCGCACCCTCAACGCCTTGACTAGACAGCTCGGCCAGCAAGCCCTAGCCACTCCAACAACAAGCTTCTCTCCGTCGATAACGCCCTCACGCCTCTCCTCCTCAACTTCGAGGAGTAGCTGTAGAGCTTGGCTTATGGTCATAGCCCTGGACCTCTCGACCTCCAAGTCCAAGTATAGTAGGGTGTGTAACCCCCTCAACTGGTTATCTCTAACGGCTTCGTAGGCCGCGTGGTTCAAGCCTTTATCTGGGTACACGACAGTAGCCGACCTACCGAACTTGTAGCTTGAAAGGCCCGTTAAGCCTGGTATCACCGACTGTATGGAGGCTGAAGGTATGTAGGAGGTCTTAACCCCCCTCTTGAAGGCCTCCACCCTAAGGGCCACGTGAGTAGTCGCTATGAAGGGGTCTCCAGCTACCAGCAGAGCAACTCTCTTGTCCCTAGCTAGCTCCACGAGCTTGAGGGCGCCCTCACCCTCAAGGTCCCCTCGAGATAGAGGCTTCACACTTCTACCTATAACCTCCTCTAGCTGCTCTAGAGAGCCCTCGGGGAGAAGGCTTGTGTAGGAGTCTGCGAAGACCTCGTCCGCCTCTCTTGCAGCCCTCAGCCCCTCAATAGTCAAGCCCAACCCTGTCAGCCCTACACCTACGAATATGAGCTCAGCCAGCTGGAGCCACCTCAACTTTTATGCGTAACCCCACAATTCAAGCTTTAAGGGTTTAAGGGATACCTCATGCCAATACCTGAAGCCCTAGCTAAGATGCTTAGGCAGCAGAAGTACCAGCTCATAGGGTCAGGCTGGACTGCAGCTGTCAAGAAGTGCCACTGGCTTCACGCAGCCTTAACCTCCAACAAGTTCTGTTACAAGAACTGGTACGGTATTGAGAGCCACAGGTGCATACAGATGACCCCCGTACTAGCCTGCCCCAACAGTTGCCTACACTGCTGGAGGGTTGAGAGGGGAGACCTAGGTGGACAGGTTAAGTGGAGTGAGGAGGACTTAATGACTTACGACGACGAGCACGAGCTCTTCAACCAAGCTATTAGGGCTCAGTTCAGGATCTTAACTGGCTACAAGTCCAATCCGAAGGTGATAAGGGAGAGGTACATAGAGGCGTTGCACCCCAAGCACTTCGCCATAAGCCTAGCTGGCGAGCCCACGCTGTACCCCAAGCTGGGCGACTTCATAAAGCTCTGTAGGAGCAAGGGCTTCACAACTTTCCTCGTGACAAACGGCATGTACCCCCAGAGGCTCCTCAAGCTCCTAGATGGAGGACAACCCTCACAGCTCTACCTCTCGGTGAACTCCTCGTCAGAGGAGGAATTCAAGGCTTTATCTAGGAGTAGCCTGCCGGATGGGTGGAGTAGGCTCTTGGAGAGCTTGAGCTTGCTTAAGCACTTCAAGTGCCCCACGGTGGTGAGGATAACCCTCATTCAAGGAGTGAACGACCACGACGTCGACGGCTTCGCTAAGCTGATATCGTTGGGGGAGCCTTGGTATGTGGAGGTCAAGGGCTACATGTACCTCGGCTTCTCGAGGTTTAGGCTTAAGCTCGAGAACATGCCTAGGCACAAGCGCATAGTGGAGTTCGCTGAGAAGCTTGGTGAGGCAATTGGCTACAAGCTTGTAGCTGACAGCTTAAGCTCTCGAGTTGCACTACTCTCTAGAATTGGAAGCCCAGTCAAGGTTAAGCCTTAGCTACTTGACTGGGTAGAAAGCCTCCTCGACGCCCCTATCGCTTATGGCTAAGACGTCTATCCCATCGCCGCTTAGAGCATCTCTCTCAATGGCTGCTCTAACAGCCTTGACGGCTAGGCTCTTAGCATCCTCGAGGCTCAAGTCCTTCTTGTAGTTCGACTCTATAACGCCTATCGCTATGGTTGAGCCGCTGCCCAGAGAGGCGTAGTCGTCCTCTATGAGAGACCCTATGGTATCTAGGACGTAGAGGTGCGGGCCAGTCTCGTCGAGCCCTCCCACTAGGGTCTCGCTTATGAGGGGCCTGTCCCTCTGCCCGAACAGTATGTTGGCTAAGAGCTTGGCTGCAGCCTTGATGGGCATCCTCCTATTAGCGTCGAGCTCGTAGAGCCTAACCTCAGCCCTCAGGCTCCTCGCTATGGCCTGCATGTCGCCTATTAAGCCGGCACACGCTATCCCCAAGTAGTCTGTTATCGTGAAAACCTTCTTAGCAGACTTACTCGTCACAGTGAAGCCGTAACTAACCCTCTTCTCCGACGCTAATACCACTCCTCCAACCGCCTTTAAACCAACGGTTGTGGCGCCAAGCCCCCAATAGGCGTTCAGTGGAGAGCTTCTAGGAGCAAGCTCATGCATTGAAGAACACCGGAGTGTAGTATGGTAAGGTGCGATTAAACCTTTTCGGATTGACGATTGCTTAATAGTGGCCGAGGCTTAATAGCATTAGAGTAGTATGAGCGTAGAGCAGCCGTTCAGCAGAGTTCCAGATGTCCCAACGCCAGGTGAGCTCATAGATCTAGCCTTTAGAAGAGCCTCTAAGTCAGCTGTTAAGCTACCAGCTCGAAAGGAGAGGCTGCTAGTCGCTAGGCTCAAGGAGATCAGGAGAATTAGGACTGTGAGCGCGATATTGTCGAGCAGGCTTAGAGCAATTAAGAGGAGGATACCTCCAGTCGACAAGCTCCACCCATTCTATAGGGAGCTCTTCTACGTAATGATGGATGTCGACAAGTTCAGGATAGCACTTGCCAGAATATCTAGGGCTGCCTCAATGGTTGAGGGGCTGGCTAAGGAGTACGTGGCTAAGCTCAGAGCTTCAAGCAGTGCAAGAGAAGCATCGAGGGTCAGGAGGGAGTACTATGGGAGAGTCGCCTCGATAATAAGGGAGCTTAATGGGGACTTAAAGGTCCTCTCGGAAATTAGGAGACTCAGAAGGCTTCCCTCATTTGACTTCTCCATACCCATAATAATCGTGAGCGGCGCTCCAAACGTGGGGAAGTCCTCCTTCGTTAGGTGTGTGTCGACAGCTAAACCCGAGGTGGCTGAGTACCCCTTCACGACTAAGAGCGTGAGTGTAGGCCACGTAGTGGCTGAAAGAGGAATCCTAGCTCAAGTCGTAGATACACCTGGTCTGCTCGACAGACCTCTCGAGGAGAGGAACAAGATAGAGCTTCAAGCGATAGCAGCCCTAAAGCATCTAGAGGGCCCCGTGGTGTTCTTGGTAGATCCAACGGAGACGTGTGGTTATCCACTTAAGTATCAAGTGGATGTGCTTAGAGGGGTCAAGGAGCTCTTCAAGGGTAGGCCCATGGCTGTGGCCCTGACAAAGATGGACATAGCCTCGAAGGGTCACGTCGAGAGGGCTATGGAGCTGCTTAAAGGGGAGAGGGTGTACATGTGTAGCACGCTTAACTGCGTTGGGGTGAAGGAGATAGTTGAGGAGCTCCTCAAGGAGGTGAAGCGATGAGAATTGTTGAGATCGATGGGAGCATGCTTGAAGGTGGAGGTCAGATACTGAGGATGTCCATAGCCCTGTCAGCTGTAACTGGAGTCCCAGTTAGAGTCTACAACATAAGGGCTAAGAGGAGGGATCCAGGCCTCAAGGCTCAGCACATGACGGCTATTAGGGCTGTCGCCACCCTCGTCAAGGCTGAGGTCAAGGGGTTGGCGTTGAGGTCTCGCGAGCTGTACTTCACGCCTAGAACCGTGAGCAGCGGCTCCTTCAAGTTTGACGTCGGGACAGCTGGGTCGACGACGCTGGTCCTCCAGAGCCTCTTGCCTACAGCAGCCTTTGCTCCATCCAAGGTGAACGTAGAGGTCGTGGGTGGCACCGACAACCCGCTGGCGCCTCCAGTTGACTACATAGGCAACGTGTTGAGGCCCATAGTGGCCAAGATGGGCTTCTCGTTTGAGATGAGCGTGTTGAGAAGAGGCTTCTACCCGAGAGGTGGAGGTATAGTTAGGGCATCCATGAAACCAGTGGTCCAGCTGTCACCCCTAAGGCTTAGCGAGCGCGGCGAGGTCAAGGTGGTCAGGGGCATATCCTACAGCTCAAGGCTCCCTGAGCATATAGCTAGGAGAATGGCTGACAGCGCCTCTAAGCTTCTCAAGAGCGAGGGGCTCGACGTCGACATTAAGCTCGAAGTCCTGCAGCCTGGACATCCCAAGTGCGCCTTAAACCCTGGATGTGGCATAGTGCTTTGGGCTGAGACTACCACTGGAGCAATCCTTGGGTCTGATAGCCTAGGGGAGAAGGGCAAGCCAGCTGAGAGAGTTGGTGAAGAAGCTGCTCAGAAGCTTATTGAGGAGTTGAGGAGTGAAGCTACTGTTGACAGCCACGCGTCAGACCAACTCATAGTTTACATGGCTCTTGCAAGCGGGGAATCCACAATTAAGACGTCAAAGCTAACCATGCACACGCTTACGTGCATAGAGCTCAGCAAGATGCTGCTGCCAGAGGTGAAGTTCAAGGTTGAGGAGGGCAAGCCCACGGTGATAAGGTGTAGAGGTGTGGGTCTTAGAAACAGGTTTCTAAGTTAATCTAGCGGGAGGATCTTGTCTACAAGCCACTTGGGGTCGAACGGCTGGAGGTCGTCGTACCCCTGGCCAACACCCAAGTAGAGCACTGGCTTCCCGGTGACAGCTGTTATTGATATAGCGGCTCCACCCTTAACGTCTGCGTCAACCTTCGTCAGTATGGCTCCATCTATGCTCACAGCCTCGTTAAACCTCAAGGCCATGTCGTAGGCGTCGTTGCCGGTCAGCGCGTCGACGACGAGTATCTTCAAGTCTGGCTTGGTGACCCTCGCTATCTTCCTGAGCTCGTCCATCAACCCCTTGTCCGTCTGAAGCCTACCAGCTGTGTCTATGAGCACAGTGCTTATGCCTCTAGACTTCGCGTGAGCCACGGCATCGTAGGCCACGGCGGCTGGATCAGCTCCATACCTGTGCTTGATGGCCTTGACGCCCAGCCTCGAAGCGTGAACCTCAAGCTGCTCCTCTGCTCCAGCTCTAAAGGTGTCGCTGCACGCGAAGACCACTGACAGCCCGTTCTTCAGGAGCATGTTGGCCACTTTAGCCACTGTGAGGGTCTTGCCGTGCCCATTGGGGCCTACGAACATCAACACGAAGACCTTGCCCTCGCCCTTCCTCTTCCTAGCCTCCTCGACTAGGTCTATCGTTGGAGCTGAGCTTAACATCTTCATGAGGGATTCTCGAAGGGACTTAACAGTAAACTTGTAGACGTCCTCACCCCTGCTTATCCTCAAGCCCTTCAAAGAGCTTATGAGGTCTTGAACAAGCTCCTCAGCGACTGGCAGAGCTACGTCGTTCTCGACAAGCAGGAACTTAAGCTTCTCAGCGCTAGACGAGAGGCTCTTCTCATCCAGCTCCTTAGTCGATATCTCCCTTATGAAAGCCTTAAGCTTGTTCTTAAGCGACTCGAACAAACAGCAGGTCAACCCCCTGAGGATGCTTGAGCCTCAGCCACCTTCCTAAGCTCAGGCTCAAGCTTAGCAAGCCTAGCCGACACGCTTGCCAGCTGCTGCTGCGTCTCAGCTATGACTCTCCTCAAGTCGTCGGCCCTAGACTCAAAGTACTTCTTGGCTTCATCAACAGTCTTCTCGACGACTATGTTCGAACCTATGTTCACGAGGATCTTCTTCGTGTCGGTTATCTTCCCCCTAGCGTAGGCGCTACTGCCCAGCATGATGAGGGCTTCGACCTCGTCAGCCGCCTTGCCCAGCTCCTCGAGAGCTTGAATTGTGTTCTCGATTTCGCTTATGGCGGCGGTAGCTATGTCGATCCTCTGCTTCAAGACCTCAGCTAGGCTCTGGAGGTACTGCCACTCAGCTACAAGCTTAGTCACGTCCTCACGTGCAATTCTAGGCCTATCAGCTTGACTCGCCAACTTCAACCATCTCCTTTACCTCGTCAATCTTCACGTCAAACCTTTTAAGCTTATGCCTACCGCCAAGGTTTGAGTACACCTTCTCTATGGCGTCCTCAACCTTTACAGCCCTCACGTCAATGGAGAAGCGCTCCCACCTATTCCTTATCTTCATCCTCCCAGTCACTCTAAACGTCTTGACGCTCATATCGACCACCTAGCTCAAGAACAAAACCTGCTCTATCCTAGCGAGCTCAGGCCCAGTCGTTGTGGGTGCTATAAGTGCACCGTTGGAGTTTAAAACCATTGCGACTCTCAGGAAGTGGGAGCCCATCATGACCGTCCCCACGTCAGCCCTAACCTTAAGCACTTGAGAAACCCACTCAACCTCCTCGTCGGAGGTCAGTGGGTGCAGAAGAGCCCCCCTATTGTTCGTAACGGCTACAGAGCCCACAAGCGATATGCCTCCTAGGCTACCCTTAACGACCTCGACGTCCAGCACGTCCTCTATCACCTTGACCTCATCCCTCGTGAAGTCGTTGTGGACTATGGCCGCCTTGTCGTTCGCCAAGATCATGTTGCCCAGGGCCGTCTTTATGGACTGGAGCACAGCCACCTCAACGCCTAAATCCCTCTTGAGCTGCTCAAGCTCCTCTGGGAGGGTGAAGAAGGGTAGCAGGAGACCGTGTGAATTGCCAGCGGCTAGTATGCCTATGATGGGCGAGGTCCCCACGTTCACCCTGTAAGCTGGAACCCCTAAGTTCTCCTCGAGAATTCTCTGAAACTTCTCGTTGGCGTCTCGAGGTATAAGCGCATACCTGTCAGTGGCTAGGCAGAAAGCACCTATGTACTCACTCCCATATAACGAGGTAAGCTCTATCGGCAAAAACTCTATCCCTCGCCTTGTATGAGGTCTACCCACACCACGGTCTCTTCTCCAACCCTGTACTTCGAGGCTTTAACCTTAACCCTTCTAGGAGGCTTCTTAGCTCCTCTACTCCATATGTACTCTGAGACCAAGGGGTCTAGCTTGACCACATCGGCCTTCATGTGCCTAGCTATGAAGCTCCTCATAAACCTAATAGCTCTAGCAGCCCTCCTCCACCTAGGCACTCTCAGAGCGATCTTGAGAGGTATCGTGTAGAAGCGCTCGAGCTCAAGCTCTCCCTCCTCTTCCTCCTTCCTAAGCGGCTTAGCCTCCTCTACCTCCTCTTCCCTCTTCTTTTTCTTCTCTTTCTTCTCCTTCTTAACCTCTTCCTTAGCTTCCTCACTCTTAACCTCCTCGACAATCTCCTCAGGGGCTTCAGGCTCCTCTAATTCGCGGCTGGACATGAGCCTCCACCTACAGCTTCAGCTTAACCCTCCTCCAATGCCTTAGCTTGGGGTGAGCTCTGAAGCGCCTCATGGTCTTGACCACCACCCACACGGGTACAGCGCTGTTCTGCTTACAGGCTTTAGCTAGCCTCCTCTTCCTAGCCACATGCTTATACCTAGCCAAGCCTAGACCCTCCTAATCCTAATCTCCCTACGAGATGGCTGAAGCATCGCCAGTATTCTCTTCAAGGTCTCATCAGTTATGGGGACTGGAACCCTACCGGATTGAGCTAGCTGAATGAGTTGATCTTCAAGTTGCTCGGCGAACTCGGGCTTAACCATCCTTATGTTGGCAAGCCTAAGCCTAGCTTCAGGGGTCAATATGGCCCTTAGGGTGGCCTGCCTCCTAGCCTCGTACTCCCTCCTAAGCCTCTCCTGCTCTTCAGCTAAAGCCATCCTCTTCTGGAGCTCAGCCAGCTTCCTCTGCTTAATGGCTTCAAGCTCCTCATCGGGTACTTCGGCCACCCCGACCACCTAGAGGTACTTCTTAAGCTCAGGCATATGTTTTTGAAGCTCCCTAAAGATTTTGTGGGCCAGCCTATCTAATAGAGACTTGCCCCTTGGAGTTAAAACTCGCCCCTTACTCTGCTTCTCGACTAGCTGAGCCTCCTCGAGCTGCTGTAGGGCCTTCCTTATTATGGCTCCTCCAGCCCTCCTAAAGTGCTCTCTACCCCTAACGCCAGGCCTCTGCCTATTGCCAAAAGCCGTCCTCAAGCTCCCCACGCCGACAGGCCCGTAGAGGTAGAGCTTCCTCAGTATAGCTGCGCACCTCACGTACCACCAGTCCTTCCTAGCTGGAGGCCTCTCCCTACCCGGGCCAGTCTTAACGAAGCTGGCCCAAGCAGGTGGCTTAATCACGTTTGAGTAGTTCTCCCTCAAGTACTTCGCCAACTCCTCTATCAGCATTGATGGGGGTACCTTCTGAACCTCCGACATACCAATCAACTCTGTGACGTTGAGCGATATGGATAGGAAAACAGGCTTATTAAAGTATTCTCCTCTTCCTCCTCCTATAGAGCACGGCGGTGTAGCCCCTAACCTCCATGGCGTCCACTTGAAGCCTCTCAGCCAGCCTCTCCATAAACTCCTTCCTATCCTCCAAGCCTTCAGCCGCTAGCGCGGACTTCAAAACCCTAACCTTAACAACCTCCTGCTCGTCAAGCCTCCTACTAATCTCATCCAGCACCGACTGAGTGAGGCCTTGCTTGCCTACGTTTACGTCAGCCCTACCCTCCATCCTCCTCTTGAGCTCCCTCCTTAAACCCCTAGGCACCCTTCAACCCCCTCAAGTTGAGCCTCATAACATTCCCGCACTCCAAGCAGGTGATGGCCACGTGGGGCTCCCTCCTCTTAGCTAACCTAACTCTACAGTTGACTCCTGGCCTAAGGAACTTGTAGCATCGATGGCAGAAGCGCCTCCTCAAGTCCCTTGGTATCCTAACCCTACACCTCATCGATATCTTCCTGGCGAGCTCAACGTACCTGTGAGATAGGCTGGGATCGACGTTGAACATGGCGTCAGCCATCTCGAAGAGCCTCTTAATCCTCTCAAGAGCTATCCTCCTTATCTCCCTCCTCTGCTCTCTACAAGGCATGCTTGCCTCAGCATTTTAAGGTGAAGCAGCTAGATAAACTTAGGCTGCAGCCGACAGTGGTCTCCATGAGATCTGGGTTTAAGCTAGCAGTAGTGTTAGCCGATGCCTCACTTGAGCTAGTCCCTAGAGAGGTCGCTAAGCACCCTGCTATTGAGAAGACCGCTAAGAGGAGGGGTAAGAGGCCTCTAAGCATGCTCCTAGACAAGTCCCTCCACTACCACGCGATGAAGAAGCTGCCGAACCAAGAGAAGAGGGGTAGACCGGACATAGTTCACCTATGCCTACTCGAAGTGCTCGAGTCACCTCTATGTAAGGAGGGCTACGTTCAGCCCTACATATACACCATAGGCGGATTAGCCATAAGGGTTAGGGGTGACGTTAGGGTGCCGAAGAACTATAACAGGTTCGTAGGGCTCATGGAGCAGCTCCTAGCCTTTAGCAGAGTGCCTCCTCAAGGCGAGCCACTAATAGAGGTCTTTGGTCGAGGGTTAAGGGAGGTAGTTGAGGACTTCAAGCCGGATCTCAAGGTGCTACTAAGTGAGAGAGGGAAGCGCATGAACCCCCTCGAGCTAGCTGACTTGCTGCTACAACGCAGAAGCATGGTTTTAGTAGGTGCATTCCCCCACGGAGACTTCAGCGAGGAGGTCTTAAAGGAAGTCGACGAGGCAGTATCCATATATGAAGAGGTGCTAGAGGGGTTTGTGGCGGCTTCAGTAGTCATGAGAGCCCTTGAGTTTAAGCTTAACTTGTATGGGCCAAAGCAATTATGAGAAATCTTTAAGTGTAAAGCCAAGTGTTCTGCGATTAGGCGTGGCCGAGGTAGCGTAGATTGGCCTAACGCGCCGGCCTGTACCACTAGGCTCACCCGCCTAGTGGGGGTATGGAGCCGGAGATCGCGGGTTCAAGTCCCGCCCTCGGCCTCCACATGGGCCGGTAGATCAGACTGGTAGATCGCCCGCTTTGCAAGCGGGAGGGCGCGGGTTCAAGTCCCGCCCGGTCCACCAACCCTTAAAATCTCGGGGTCGTTCAACTATTTAGTGGGAGGGCTTGGCGTGATCGTTGTTAGGGTTGAGAACCTTAAATCCTTCAGGTCGGTTGATGGCTCTGAAGTGGTTGAGGTTATTGGGGCTAAGAGCTTAGGCGTTAAAGACCTTAGTGTAGCCATAGCTAGAGTTGAGGTGGGAGGTAAGACGCTGAGGCATAGACATGACTTCACAGAGGTCTACTACATAGAGAAGGGTGAGGGAGTCATGCACGTGGAGAACGACAGCAGGATTGTTGGCCCAGGCGACTTCATACTGATACCTAAGGGGCACCGCCACTTCATAGAGAACATTGGAGACGCTGAGCTAGTCATATGGTGCATATGTGCTCCAGCATTTACGGTTGAGGGAACTAAGCTCGAGGAGGGTTAGCTCCTCTTAGCTAGGGATAAGAAGTACTCGTGGATCCTAGTATCACCAGTTAATTCGGGGTGGAACGTAGCCGCTAACATTAAGCCCTGCTTGACTAGCACTGGCAGCCCCTCGTAAGTCGCTAAGACCTCAACTCCACTGCCAACAGACTCTATGGCTGGAGCTCTTATGAAGACCCCTCTAAAAGGCTTCTCGCCTAAGACTGGTATGTGCAAGTCTACCTCAAATGACTCCCTCTGCCTCCCGTAGTAGTTCCTAGCTATCCTTACGTCCATGACCTTCAGCAGCGGCTGATCCACCTCCCCGACCTTGGCGTCGTAGACCTCCTTGGCGAGCAGTATTGCTCCAGCACACGTGCCGAAGACTGGTAGTCCATCCTCAATCCTCTTCTTCAAAGCTCCTAGTAGACCCTTTCTCTCAGCAACTCTACCTATGACCGTGCTCTCACCGCCAGGGATGACCACGCAGTCCAGCTTCTCTAGGTCTACTGACCTCTTAACCGCCTTGACGGAGCCCTCTAGGCCGAGCCTAGCCATGGCTAGCTTGAGCGCATCTACGTGCTCTAAGACATCCCCTTGAATTGCCACTACACCAGCTGTGACCAGCTCTACACACCCCTCAGCTGGAGCATCTCCTCTGGCTTAAGGGTCTTTATGTCCATCCCTATCATGGACTTCTTCTCTGAGACCATCTTGCAGGCCTCGACGACCGTCTCAGGGTCGTCCCAGTACGTTGTGGCTAGCACTATAGCCTTAGCCCTAGACTCGGGGTCAGAGGACTTGAATATCCCTGAGCCCACGAATATTCCGTCTGCGCCTAGAAGCATCATTAAAGCCGCGTCGGCTGGAGTAGCTATGCCGCCTGCAGCGAAGTTCACGACTGGTAGCCTGCCGAGCCTAGCGGTCTCCTTGACGAGCTCGTAGGGCACATCGTAGCTCTTAGCTGCATCTAGGAGCTCCTCGTCGTTCATGGCTCTCAGGGACCTAATCTCGCCCATGATGAGCTTCATGTGCTTAACGGCCTCAGACACATTGCCCGTGCCAGCTTCGCCCTTAGTCCTTATCATAGCTGCGCCCTCGTATATCCTCCTCAAAGCCTCGCCGAGGTTTCTAGCGCCGTTTACGAACGGTGTTGTGAAGAGCCACTTGTTTATGTGGTGCTTCTCGTCGGCGGGGGTTAGAACCTCGCTCTCATCTATCATGTCCACACCAATTTGCTCGAGGACCTTGGCCTCCATGTAGTGGCCTATCCTGCACTTAGCCATAACGGGTATCGTTATGTTAGCCATGACCTCCTCTATCACCTTCACATCGGCCATCCTAGCTACTCCGCCAGCCTTCCTCACGTCGTAGGGCAGCTTGTCCAGGACCATGACGGACACCGCTCCAGCCTCTTCAGCTATCTGTGCCTGCTCAACGTTAGTGACGTCCATGCACACACCGCCCTTCTGCATCTTGGCGAAGCCCCTCTTAACAACCACAGTCCCTCTAACAGGGGTTCTGACCTCTGATGGCAGAGATGAAGGGCCGTATAGCTCCTTAAGCTTATCCCTAGCCTCCAGCAGGCCGTAGAGGAAGTCCTTAAGCTCAGAAAGCTTATCCACTACTGCTCAACCCCTCACAACTCCAAGGTGATTAGTTGGGTAGAACTACTTATAAACCTTGATGTGCTTTAACGTTTCTGTTCAACACGGAGGGCAGGGTATGAGCCTCAAGGGGAGGAGCATAGCAACACTTCAGGAGTTTAGCCCTCACGAAATAGACTTGGTGATTGATAGGTGCTTTGAGCTCAAGAAGAGGTGGAGAGAGGGGGAGAGGAGGAGTAGCATTCTCGAGGGCAAGTATGTATGCATGTTGTTCGAGAAGCCCTCGACTAGGACTAGGATAGCCTTTGAGGTGGCTGCTTCGAGCTTAGGAGCATATCCCATCTATGCTTCAGCTTCAGAGACCCAACTCGCTAGAGGTGAGGCCATATCGGATACCGCTAGAGTGCTCTCGGGGATGGCTGACTGCATCATTGCTAGAGTTAGGAGCCACAGGACTATTGAGGAGCTCGTTAAGTACTCCACGATACCCGTGATAAACGGGTTAAGCGACTTACACCACCCGACGCAGGCCTTGACGGACGTCTTCACCATGTTCGAGGTTAAGGGGAGGAGGAAGCTCAAGGTGGCCTTCATAGGTGACGGCGGGGCGAACACGTGTCACAGCCTCCTCATATGTTGCAGCAAGCTTGGGCTTGACATGGCGGTCGCATGCCCCTCTGAGTTTAAGCCTAAGAGCGACGTGCTCGCACTCGCCCTAAAAAACGCGGAGAAGTCAGGGTCTAAAATTGAGGTTGTGGAGGACCCCATGGCTGCAGTTGATGGTGCAGACGTTGTGTACACAGATGTCTTCGTCAGCATGGGTTTTGAGGGAGAGAGGGAGAGGAGAATGAGGGTTTTCCTACCTAAGTACCAGGTCAACAAGAGGCTCTTAGAGCACGCGTCGAGCGACTACATATTCATGCACTGCCTGCCAGCTCATAGAGGCGAGGAGGTCACCGACGACGTCATAGACGACCCAGAACACTCAGCTGTGTGGGTTCAATCAGAGAATAAGCTTCACATGGCTAGAGCCATACTAAGCTTACTCGCGTGAGTGAAGAGTATGCTCAGGGCTGGCATAGCCATAGTGTGCTCTAAGAGCGACCCGGCCAGCATGAACATAAGGTCTAGGCTGCTAGAGAACTTCAACTTTAAGCCGTC
>Ga0164311_10000582_pt1 | contig 16371 bp, 14 predicted proteins | sample GuaBasSedimGuay2_FD_121796 | JGI IMG/M metagenome (GOLD analysis project Ga0164311, IMG submission 121796) | Subseafloor sediment microbial communities from Guaymas Basin, Gulf of California, Mexico - Guay2, Core 4569-9, 9-12 cm | ecosystem: Environmental > Aquatic > Marine > Hydrothermal vents... | reverse complement strand
CTACTATGATGACTGGAGCATTGCCGAATGTGAAGAAGTACCACTTGATGAACTCTATGTGCCTCTCAGGGAACCCTAGCTCTCTGAGCCTAGGCAGGATAGAGTAAAATGCCTTGCTGCAGACCTCAACTAGCTTGTCTCTAGCCTCCCCCTCCAGCACATAGAAGTACCATGGCTGCGTGTTCATGGCTGAAGGAGCCCAAGTGCACTCCTTGATCAGCTTCTCGATGAGCTCCCTTGGGACAGGCTTCTTCAGAAACCTCCTGATGCTCCTCCTACCCCTAACAGCCTCCAGTAAGTCCATGAGAGCCCCCAAGACCAGCAGCTTATTTCCCTTACGTGCAGCCTCTACTGCAGCCAGCCAATATATACAGGAAGCTTCTTTGCTAGCTATGCTTGCATCTGAAGCTGGCGAGAGGAAGCTGATAGAGGCAGCAGTGGAGGCGATAGGCAGGATATCAGCTCCACTGCAGATAGGAGACGACGTAGCTGTGGTAGATGCCGGTGGAATAGGCCTCGTGCTGAAGACAGACATGCTAGTAGCCTCGACTGACGTGCCTCCACAGATGGCCCCCTGGCAAGTAGGCTGGAAGGCTGTCGTGATGAACGTAAGTGACATGGCAGCTAAGGGAGTCAAGCCTGCAGCTGGAGTCCTAGCCATAGGGGTGCCGGGAGACTACAGGCTAGAGGACTTTAAGCTCCTGATCAAGGGGGCAAGCGACGCAGCCAGAGAGTACGGCTTCGAGATCGTGGGCGGGGACACGAACGCGTGCAGAGAGCTCGTCGTTGCAGTGGCCTTAGCTGGCGTTGCCAAGAGGATAGTGCCCAGGAGCGGAGCTAAGCCAGGTGACATCCTAGCTACTACAGGGTACTTTGGCCTGGCCTCAGCTGGCCTAAAGCACCTCCTAGAGGGGCTGCCAGCTAGGCCAGGTGACAGGGAAGCGCTAGTGAAGCCAGTCTTAGAGCCCAAAGCCAGGCTCAGGGAGGGTCTTGCCTTGGCACCCTATGCGTCAGCCAGCATAGACAGCAGCGATGGCTTAGCGTGGTCGGTGCATGAGCTAGCTAAGGCAAGTGGAGTAGGCTTCAGGATAGAGCACATCCCAATCGCACCTGAGGCAGCTAGCTTCGCTGAGGACAACAGCCTTAGCCCACTTGACCTAGCTCTCTATGGTGGAGAGGAGTACGAGCTTGTTGTCACGATCCCCCCAGAGAGCTGGAGCGCCGCAGCTAAGGCCGTGGAGGAGGCTGGGGGTAGGCTTATCAGGGTAGGTGTCGCAACACGCGAGAAGCACGTGGTAGCTGTAGTGGATGGTAGAGAGGTTGAGGTGGAGCCTCGTGGATATGAGCACTTCCTCACTTAGCCATTTGACGAACCCCGGAACTGCAGGAGCAAACTCTTTTAAGCAGCATGCTCCTGCGCCTGATGGCGGTGACCTACTTGGTCGGCGGCTACATGGGGAAGTTCGTCCGAGTAGACCTCACAAACCAGAAGGTTAAGGTCGAAAACCTGTTCGATTACCTCCCTGAGCAGGTTCTCAGGAGCTGGATAGGTGGCAGAGGGCTTGGAGTATACCTCATGCTGAAGGAGGTAGACCCGAAGGTAGACCCGCTTAGCCCTAAGAACAAGGCATTCGTCATGACAGGCCCAGTAACTGGCATCGCATCCGGCTTAGAAGCTGGGAGATGGTGCAGTGTAACGAAGTCCCCTGAGACAAACACAATACACGACTCCCAAAGTGGAGGAAAGTTCGGCCCATACCTGAAGTTCGCTGGCTTCGACTTCGTGGTACTGGAGGGCGCATCAGAGACTCCAGTCTACCTCTACCTAGAGGAGGGTAAGGCTGAGCTCAGAGATGCAAAGCACCTCTGGGGGAGAGACACGCACCTGACAACCAAGATGCTCCAGGAGGAGCATGGTGAGGACATCTCGGTGGCATGCATAGGCCCAGCTGGAGAGAACCTCTGCAAGATAGCGTGCATAATAAACGAGGAGGGCAGAGCAGCAGGCAGAGGAGGACATGGTGCAGTATGGGGCTCAAAGAAGCTCAAGGCCATAGTAGCCAAGCCAGGGCTGAAGCCTAAGCCAGCTGACGAAGAGAAGCTGAAGGAGGTCGTGAGAGAAGCACTGGAGAAGAAGAAGGCGAGTGGGGTGACAAACGAGGCTCTCCCGAAGTACGGGACTGCAGTCCTGGTCAACATAATCAACGAGGCCGGCATATTCCCGACAAACAACTTCCAGAAAGGCCAGTTCGAGCATGCTGCGAACATAAGTGGAGAGACCATAGCTGAGAAGATACTTGTGAGGAGGCAGCCATGCTGGGGCTGCGCCATAGCCTGTGGCAGGTGGACCAGGATAACTGAGCCGCCATACCAGGGTGAGGGAGACGGCCCAGAGTACGAGACAGTATGGGCTCTTGGAGCAAACACTGGTGTAGGAGACCTAGCTGCAGTCACCAAGGCGAACTTCCTCTGCAACGAGCTAGGGCTAGACACCATAAGCACAGGCAACGCCATAGCTGTTGCAATGGAGCTCTACGAGAAAGGCTACATCCCCAAGGAGAAGCTTGAGGGGATAGAGCTCAAGTTCGGGAATGAAGGCGCGCTAGTTGAGATGGTATGGAGGATAGCATACAGGTCAGGCATAGGCGATGAGCTAGCTGAAGGAGGCTACAGGCTCGCGAAGAAGTATGGGCGCCCAGAGATAGCTCCACAGGTAAGAGGCCAGTGCCTACCTGCATACGACCCAAGAGGAGTACAGGGCCACGCCCTAGCATATGCAACAAGCAACAGAGGAGGCTGCCACCTGAGAGCATACATGATATCACCTGAGATCCTAGGTGTCCCAGAGAAGCTAGACCCACTGAAGACGGAAGGCAAGCCAAAGTGGGTGAAGGAGTTCCAGGACGGCTTCGCAACCCTAGACAGCATGGTGGTATGCAAGTTCGTGACCTTCGCGTACTGGGTAGATGACCTAGCAAAGCAGCTTTCAGCCGTAACAGGCTGGGACGTAACACCAGAGGAGTTCATGGCCATAGGAGAGAGGATATGGAACGCTGAGAGAGTGTTCAATATACTCAGCTTCGGAGATGGAAAGGAGTACGACAAGCTGCCAGAGAGGTTCACAAAGACAGCTATGCCAGCTGGCCCAATAGCAGGCCACACAGCTAGGCTAGATGAGATGCTCCCAGAGTACTATAAGCTCAGAGGCTGGGTAGACGGCAGGCCGACCAGGGAGACTCTAGAGAGGCTGGGCCTAAAGGAGCTAGCAGACAGGCTAGAGGAGCAGGGCCTCCTTCCAGCCTAAACTCGCCCCCAACATTTTTTACCCCCCGCCTAGCTCCCAGCTTTCCATGAAGATAAGGCTGCTAGGAGGATGGTACCAGCCTGACTTAGGGCCGCCGGCTGAAGCTCACCTAGAGCTTACATCAAAGTGCAACCTCAGCTGCAGGTTCTGCTACAGGAGGTCTTGGAGCGAGGAGCTTGGGGAAATGGAGCTACAGCACCTCAAGGCAGCTCTAAGAGAGCTCCACGAGGCTGGAGTGAAGGTCCTGTGGCTGAGCGGCTACGGTGAGCCCACGTACTACACGCACTTCCAGGAGGCTGTAGACCAGGCCTCCAGGTGGTTCAAGCTAGGCCTCGTCACAAACGGCACCATGTTGGAGGAGTACTCGAAGCTCATAGCCGAGAAAATCAGGTGGGTTGTAGTCAGCATAGAGAGCTTCACAAGCCTATACCAGGAGCTGAGAGAGGGCGCAAGCCTAGCTAAGGTGAGAGAGGGGATGAGAAGCATCATGGAGGCAGCTAGCAGCGCTGGAAGGACCCCAGCTATATGGATTTCAATGATCCTCATGAAGTCTAACCTAAGTGAGCTCCCAAGCAGCATAGAAGAGGCCTCTAAGAGCGGAGCTATAGGAGTAATCCTCTCAAATCTCATACCTACGAGCGAAGCCATGGCTTCACAGGTCCTCTACGGATCAGACCCAGACAGCAAGGTGCATGAGGTGCTGCATGAGGCCAGGAGGAAGGCTATAGTCCACAACCTGAGGATAGTTGAGCCTGAGTTCAAGTACAGGACTGGAACAGGCAGATACTGCCCCTTCATAGAGAACAACGCGCTAGTAGTGAACTGGGACACTTCAGTCTCTCCCTGTCTAATGCTCTCCCACACGTATGGCATGTGGCTAGACGGCCGCCGCAGGACAGTCAAGAGGGCGGCTTTCGGGTCTATAGCTGAGAAGCCCCTGAAGGATATATGGAGCACCGAGAGCTACGTGAAGTTCAGGGTTCTAGTCAAGCTGGGGCAGTTCCCATCATGCAACGACTGCCAGCACGAGGAGTACTGTGCATTCTTCGAGACAACAGAGCACGACTGCTGGGGGAACTCACCGAGCTGCGCCTCCTGCCTGTACTACAGGAGGATAGTACAGTGCCCAATGAGGTACCTCGTAGAGCACGTAAGGCTCATCAGAGAATACCCGTAGGTGGCAACGCTTTTATCACACTAGCTCACGGATACTAGGGGGCTTATGAGGGTTAAGGTTAAGCTCTTCGCCACACTAAGGGAGTCTACTGGGGTAAGCCAGCTTGACCTAGAGCTCACAGGCTCTAAGGTGGCTGATGTCATCTACACGCTAGTCGACATGTACCCTCAGCTCTCAAGCATGCTTGACAGCAACGGCAAGCTGAAGAAGTTCTATAAGGTGTTCCTGAACGGCAGAGACATAGACCACATCAAGGGGCTTGATTCACCCATTAAGGAGGGCGACGTCCTAGCTATATTCCCTCCCGTAGCCGGAGGCTAGCTGCTCTAAGAGCTCTTCTCCCCTTCTTTAGACCTCTTCCTCTCAATCCACTCCTTAGCAAAGTCGGAGAGGCCGCTCAGGAACTCCTTATCCTCTCTAAGAGAGGAGAACTCCTCCATAGTGACCTCGCTTGGCTTCCTGATCTTGACCTCGATGTAAGGCGACATCGCCTGGTCTATGCAGCCCTTGACCTCATCAAACCTCTTGAGCACCGCAGTCTGCTTCTCAGGCCACAGGTTCTCCCTTATCCTCTCCACTATACCCTTCTCCTTCCTCTCCTGCTTCTCAGGGGTGCTCATCCTAGCACCACTAGCAGAGTCAAGTAGAGCGATGAAGCTATTAAATGTATCGTCAGCAGCGGGATGAACTTCTTAAAGTACTCTCCCGTCCTAACGATGATTCCCTCCCTCTTAAGCAGCCCTAAGGCTACAACCGTTGAAGGCGATGCAAAGGGCAGCATTTTCCCTCCTATATTCGCTCCAAGAACAATGCTCCAAGCAAATAGGTCGTGTTCTGCTCCGGTATTAGATGCCAGCACCCCAGTTAAGGGTATCATCGTGAGCGTAACAGGTATGTTATCCATCACAGCTGAGAGCAGAGCTACGATCCACATGCATCCCACTACAGCTATGAGCTTGCTGTGAGCTAGTAAGCTTGTTGCAGCTGACCCTAGAAGCTCTAGAGCTCCTGACTTCTCCAGCCCGCCTATTATGACGAAGAACCCTCCAAGGAAGAATACAGTGCTCCAGTCTAGGTCTCTGAATATCTCATCTGGGTCCTCTCCACCCAAGATCAACATGGCTGTGGCTCCAGCTAATGCTATCATCTCCAAGCTGACTCCGAGCTCTTCCTGGAGGAAGAATAGGACTATGACAGCTGAGAATATGAGCACAGACTTGTAGAGCATTCCTCTGTCTTCAACTGCGCTCCAGGGGTCTATGTCCTCTAAGCTAATCTTCCCCTCCTTGACCTCTACTGTTCCAATTAGGTAGAGCAGAGTGACAGCTATCAGAAGCAGGACTATGGGCATCATGGCTCTAGCAAACTCGATGAAGCCTAGGTTAAGCTCTGATGCGACTATCAAGTTTGGTATGGAGCTTATTGGCAGAAGCATTCCACCTATGTCAGTCATTACGGCTTCAAAGAGTATCCACTTCTCAATGTTTATCCTCACTCTCTCTGAAATTGCTAGCGTGAGAGACCCCATAATGAGCATCACTGCGATTTCATTGAGGAACACAGTTAATATTGCTGTAAGCAGCTGGAATGAGATAAACAGCCTACTGAGTTCCCCTCTAGTTGCCTTTACGACCCATAGCCCTATGAAGTGAAAGAACCTGGAGCGGCTCAGCCCCTCACACAGCACCATAACGCTTACTATGAAGATAAGCACGTGAATGTCTACGAGCTCTATGAACTCTCTTCCAGACATTATCCCCCTTCTCACGCCAAAGAACACTGTCAGCAGTAGCCCTAGGAGCGCAGCTAGGCTCCTATGGTACTTCTCTGTGATCAGTAACAGTACTACGAGCGCGAAGACCAGCAGGAACAGCGTCTCGTCTGGAACCAGCAACCTACATCCATGGAGCAGGAGGCTAGGTCTGGTATTAAGCTTTACTAAGAGCAGCTCTACACGTCGAGCCCACTACACGGCTGTATGCATCTCCAGAGCTGCCTGCTAGGATGCTTCTCACCTGCTCCATCACGCCTGAGAAGTCGAAGCTCTTAACGTCTTCTCTCCAGTACTCGACTGGGATATCCCAGCCTGATGGCCCTGCCTCACGTAGCAGGATGCGCTTCAGCAGCTTATCCCCCAGCGCCTCTTTGACTGCTCTGGTGAAGTAGGTGAGCATGCTAGATGGCGTGTAGCATATGCAGGCTAAGACACCTGAGTCACACCAGCTTCCCATTACAGTCGATACCTCACTGAGAGCTGAGCATATCCTGTAGGCATCATAGAGCTCCTTAGCCTCTACTAGGAGGAACGTGGGTGCCCCCACTCCCAGCCCAGTTAGCCCCCAGTACTCCAGCACAAGCCCCTGGTTTCTCAGCTTCCTGAGCCTCCTCTCTGTTTCAGCCTTGCTTACTCCAGCTAGAGCCCTTATCTTCCTGTTAGAGGTCTTTCCTATCCTGTGTATGAGCCTGAGTATCTTCAAGTCTACCTTATCAACCTGTATGCTAGGTGGATTAAGCTTACCTACTCTCACGCCAAAAGCCTGGTTGCTTGCACCCTGCTCTAGAGCCTTCTTCAAGTACATGTAGGCTTCACTCTGCTTCCCGTACATTCGCCTCTGCAGCATATGCCAGCCTGCTCTAGCCCTATGGAGCTCGAACTTGAACCCTCTAGCTTCGCTGGCCTCCTCAATGCTCTTCTTCAGCCCCTTCACGTCCCTCTCCCCGACGATGAAGACTACTACATGATCTTCCAGAGACACCTCACCCTCAAGGATCCTGTATACTACTGGGAGGTCAGCTAGCTCGTGTAGCGCCTCCTGCCTCAAGCCGCTTATCACAAGGAACATAGTCTGCAGTCCAAGCCTGTGTATGTTGACCACGCTTCCCTTGGTGTATATCCCGTACCTGAGGAGCTTTCTTCGAGCAACCTTGAACCTGTTCTTCGACTTCTCCTCCTCAGAGGCTTCTCCAGACAGCAGGTCTATTGCCTTGCTAAGCTCGTCCTCGCTCAGCTGCACTATGGCATCTTGAAGCGTGTCTACGACGACATAGTAGAGCTCCTCTTCCCTGACCACTCTCCCCTCCCTGGCCTCATCATTTATCCTCTTCAACAGCTCTACTGAACCCCTATCATTGTATGCTGCTGTCATCCAAGGCAGGAGGTATGCTGGAGCATAGAGTGCTCCCATCCTGGTCTTATGTCCTCTATAACATATGCTCCACCACTCCCTTAACGCTTCTCTGGTGCGGCCATTTTTCTCCATCTCCCAAGCATGCAGCCAACCTAAGTCTACTGTGATTTGGAGGTCCATGACTGCAGATGGTACAGAGAGCAGGAAAGCTTCCCTCCTGACTACAGCAGTAAGCTGGGGGCCACTTAGCCTGGAGCTGATGGCAATCTCGCCGTCATAGAGGAGCGCTCCAGCTCTCCTCCCGCTCACAGGGAAGTCCTTTAAGGTGACTCTCCTCAGCTCTCTGCCCTCAGCTAGCTCTCCTAGACGCCTCCTCGCTTGCTCAGCCTCTCTTTCAATAAGCTCCTCTATGGCCTTCGCATCCAAGTGAGGTCTAAGTGCCCCTAGCCTGCAGAATAAATACATTACCTGATCTACAGGCCAAATTGCTGTCTGCAGGCTAGTTGCTCAAAGGAGTAACCTCAATTAGCCTACTCGCCTCAGGATGCAGGTTGTATACTTAAAGCAATTGCGGCTTAGCTATGAGAAGCAGCAGATGCCATGGTAGGTCTCACATAGCAGGGATAAGCTTGAAGCCTACTCCTATAGTACTCTATTTTCCGTTTATAGACAATAGCATTCTATACATCACTTTATACGCTTCATTTAGCTGCTTCTCTTCCCAGGCTTTCTCTCTAGCTTTGATGACTTCATCTTCAACGTCCCTTGTATTCCCCAGCTTGTCCTTGAGCTTAAGCAGCTCCTCCACCATGTTGTCTATGATCTCAGGCATGTACCTGCTTTCACATAGCAGGTCTGCGTATAGTGATTGGCTCTGAGACAGCAGAGCCTTAGCTAGCGTGGCCTGAACCCTATAGGATGTTCCAGAGAGCTCCTCTAGCAGCTCCAAGCTGCTTGGAAGAAGCTTAGCTAGCATGAGGTTGAGCAAGTAGACTAGCGAGATTGTGTAGCTTACCGCTCTGTCATGGGACTCTGCATCTACTACCATGAGCTTGCAGTCTGGTAGAAGCTCTCTAGCTAGCTTAAGCTCCTCCTCTAAGCTCACCACTGGGACTACAGCCACCTTCTCCCCCTTAAGGGTGCTGACTCCAGGGCCGAAGAGCGGATGTAAGGAGAGAAGCCTCACATCAGGCCTCATCTCAAGCTCTACCCTAGCCTTGCTGAGGACATTGGACTTTAAGGACGTTATCTCAGCTACTACAGCGCCTCTTCTGGATAGCTTGATTGCCTTAGCAGTGACTTCTGGTGCAGCTCTCATAGGCACCGAGACCAGGACTATGTCGGCTTCAGCTGCCCTCCTGAGGCTTCTCACGGCCTCCGCCTTGAGCTCGCTGGCTAGAGCTCTAGCCTTTTCTGCGTCTACGTCGTATACGATCAGCTTAAAGCCCCTCTCCTTAAAGTACCTTGCTAGCCTGCTTCCCATTGCTCCTGCTCCAACTATACTGATCAAGTGCATCCCTCAGCTTAGCTAAGCCAGCCTTAAGCGTCTCCTCTCCAACGGAGTAGGTTATCCTCAGGTACCTGCTGTACTCTGCTCCAAAACCTGATCCCGGTGCTACTGCAACTTTGCCCTCGTGTAGCAGCCTCCTTGAGAACTCTGTGCCGGCGAACTCCTCCACCATAACCTCTGGGAACAGGTATAGCCCGCCGTCTGGCCTATAGTACCTGAGTGGAGCTGAAGCCAGCTCTGCTTCAGCTACCTCCAGGAGCCTCCTGAGCTTCCTCTTGTTTTGCTCGTCTGCCTTAGTCTCCAAGGCTGCTGCAGCTGCTCTCTGGATAAATGGCGGCACGCAAGTTACTGCTAGAGACTGCACCTTAGCTATCTTCTCCACCATGCTTGGGCTGCTGACTACTACTCCAGCTCTGAAGCCTGTCATCCCAAATGCCTTGGATAGCGAGGTCACATAGACTGCCTTGCTGCAGCCAGCTTGCAGCACTGAGCTATGCTCCCTGAAGCTGAGCCACCCGTAGGTCTCGTCGGAGAGCAGCACCGCGTTATGCTCCTCAGCCTTCTCAGCTATGTGCTCGAGCTCATCTCTGCTTAGCGCCCTGCCAGTTGGGTTGTCTGGGCTGCAGACTATAGTGAAGTCTGCTTCAGGGACCTCTGTGATGCTCCAGTCTTCCTCAATCCTCCTCTCAACTTCAATAGTGATAGCCTTTAGCCTAGCTGCTATCTCGGTGAAGGCAGGCCAGCTTGGCTTAAAGACCAAGACCCTGGAGCCGAGGCCAGCTAGCGCAGCCATGCTGGCATAGACTCCCATCTTAGCTCCAGGTGTCAGGGCTACGTTCTCAGCCTTGAGGTCTACTCCAAGCCTCTCACTTAGGAGCTCAGCTACCCTAGCTCTGACATCAGGGAGCCCAGCTGCAGGCGTGTACCTGAACTCCCCCCTCTCAATGGACTTGACTGCCGCCTCCAGAGCTTCTCTAGGAGGGGTAAAGCATGTTTCACCTATGTCAAGCCTTATGGCATTGTTTACCGTGCTTGCTTGCCTAACCAGGCTGTAGAACGGGCTTTCAGCCTCCTCCAGCGTGAAGCCTTGTGCTCTCCTCCCCTGTGACAGCAAGACCGCGAGGACTTCGAGTGCAAACTCCCTTGGAACCCTCGCTTCATCAGCTACCTTCACTGCTGCCTTAGCTAGCTCAAGCTCTCTCCTAGGGTCATATACGCTGAGGCCGAGCTCACGCTTAACTCTTCCAAGCTCTGAAGCCAGCTTAACTCTAGCTGCAGCCAGCTTCAGTATCCTGGTGGTGACCTCCTCTATCCTACTTCTGAGCTCTAGCATAGGCTTCACCTAAAACCGGAGGGATTAGGCCTGCTCTGATGGCGTGGTCTGCTAGGACTATAGCTGTAACAGCCTCGACTACTGGGGCAGCTCTTGGCGCTAGGCAAGCGTCGTGCCTTCCAGCTACCTTGATCTCAGCTGTGCTCATGGACTTCAAGTCCACTGTCATCTGGGGCTTAGCTATCGAGGACGGGGGCTTGAGCACAGCTCTGAAAACCACTAAGCCCCCAGTGCTGAGGCCACCAAGCACTCCTCCACAGTTGTTTGTCACCGTCACAACTCTTCCACCTCGTATGGTGTACTGGTCATTGCTCTCAGAGCCATGCATCTCAGCTAGCTTGAAGCCAGCCCCAAACTCAACGCCCTTCACGCCTGGTATCGAGAACAGGGCTTTGCTCAAGTCTGATTCAAGTGAGCTGAAGACAGGCTCTCCCAGCCCAGGGGGAAGCCCCTCCACGACACACTCCACAACGCTGCCTATGCTATCGCCTCCAGCTCTGGCTTCAGCTACAAGCCTCCTCATCTCCCTAGCTGCCCTGGAGTCTGGTGCTCTCATGCTATTGGAGTACACTATCCTCCTCAGCTCTCTGAGGCCTACAGCTGGAGGCTCAGCTTTAACCCGGCCAACCTGGGCTGTGTAGGCCAGGATCTCTGCTCCAAGCGTGTAGCTAAGCAGCTTCTTCGCTACAGCTCCAGCCATAACGAACCCTACTGTGATCCGCCCAGAGAACCTCCCTCCACCTCTTGGGTCGTTGAAGCCCCTGTACTTGACCCAAGCTGGGTAGTCTGCGTGCCCAGGTCTAGGCTTCATGGCGTTAGCCAGGTACCAGCTTGAGTCCACATCCCTGTTCTCGACCAGCATGGCTATCGGAGCTCCAGTCGTATACCCCCTGTAGACTCCTGAGAGCAGCTTCACCTCGTCTCTTTCAGCTCTAGCAGTTGAAGCAGTGGGGTCAGCTGGCTTCCTCAAGTCAACTTCCCTCTGGATGTCCTCTCTAGCTAGTGGGAGCCCAGCTGGGCACCCGTCTACAACAGCTCCTATGGCTGGCCCGTGGCTTTCACCGAAGCTCACTACAACAAACCTCTCTCCTAGGATGCTGCCAGTCACCTCACCACCTCAATTCTCCCTCCAAGCCTCATGACATCCTTCAGGAAGCTGGGATAGGAGTCTGCTATGCACTCGACTCCCCTGATCAGGGTGGGCTCATCTAAGCTGAGAGCTAAAGCCACTAGCGCCATCGCTATCCTGTGATCTCCCCAGGAGCTCAGTGTGCTCCCTCCTCTCAGCTCTCCCCCCTCTATCACAAGCCTATCCTCCTCAGCATGTGCTTCAGCACCGAGCTTGGAGAGCTCTGACGCCAGCGCTACAACCCTATCAGACTCCTTCACCCTAGTGTGCTTAACGCCCTCTAGGACTGTCCTGCCAGGTGCCTTGGCTGCAAGCACAGCTAAAGCAGGCAGGAGGTCTGGTGTGTCTCTCAAGTTCAGCCTAGCAGCTCTAGGGCTGAAGCCCTGCACCACGATGCTCTCCTCTCTGCACTCTATGTCCACTCCAAGCTCCCTGAAGCACTGTATGAAAGCTGAGTCGCCTTGAGGGTGGGCTAAGCTAAGCCCCTTCACCTCAACTCTCGACTCCGTGAGCGCTGCTGCAGCAGCTAGCAGAGCTGCCAGCGAGAAGTCCCCTGGAACCCTGAAGCCAGCTGGCTTCAGCAGCTGCTCAGGTGGCACAACATAGCCCCAACTCCTCTCCTCTATACACCCACCAAACCACCTTACCACGTGCACCGTCATCTCGACATATGGCTTTGAGACCAGCCCTACAGGCTTAAGCCTCACCTCCCTCCTAGCCCAGAGCGATGTGGCCAGGAGCGCAGACAGGAACTGGGATGAAAGCCTGCTGTCAACCTCAGCTTCTCCTCCAGCTAGCCCACAGCCTTCCACCACGACTGGCAGCTTCCCTTCTTCTCCAATAGACCATGCTCTCCCACCAAGGTCGCGTATCGCGAGGAGCAAGGGCCCCATGGGCCTCTTTCTCAGGCTTCTAGAGCCAGTCACCAGAGTGAAGCCGCCAGCAGCATGGGAGGCTACTGCAGTGATGAGCCTAGCAGTAGTCCCAGAGCTCTTGGCATCTAGCATGCTGCATGGAGCTCTAAGCCTCCCACCGAGCACGGTAATGTCTTCCGCTGCCGTCACTCTGGCTCCAAGCTTCATACAGCACTGCAGAGTGGCCTCTGTGTCCCTGCAGTACAGCGGGTTCATCACCTCAGACTCGCCTGCTGCCATCGAGGCCAAGACCAGAGCTCTATGCGTGTAGCTCTTGCTAGGTGGGGCCTTGACTGACCCAGATAGCTTGCTTCTATGCACTACAGCATCCAGGCTCCTCCCCTCAGCTTGGAGTTTACTCTAGTCGACAGAACCCTGTGGCCTGAGCCCGCCCACTCCTCTTTAACCCTCTCAGCTACACTGCTGCTGCACACCGCGTAGAGGCTTGGGCCAGTCCCTGAGACTCCAGCTGCCAGCGCCCCAAGCTCCATCGCCTTAAGCGCAGGCTTGAAGTCTATGCCCAGCAGAGACGAGACAGCTAACCCGTTTATCAGCGCTGCCTCCTGCCACTCTCCACTCAAAGTGAGCTCATAGGCCTTCTCGAACACCTTGCTAAGAGCCTTCATCCTCTTCACGCTTATGCTCACAGTATACAGCTTCCTCTCCGGTACAAGTATCACGACGCTTCTCTCATCAATGTCCCAGCGCCCGACGACCTCCCTGGCCTTGTTGTCTGTTGCAACAAGCCCGCCTAAGAGGGATGCAGCTGAGTCGTCTATGGCACCAGTCACTGAGACCCCTGCTCTGAGCTGGGCTTCAGCTGACAGCTCTAATACCTCAGAGGGCCTGAGCTCTCTGCCTAATGCAGCTGCAGTCGCCATGACTATAGCGTTGGCAGCTGCACTGGAGCTCTTGAGGCCTCTTGCAGGAGGTATCTCAGACCAGGTCTCTATGCGAGCTCCAGCCTCATGCTCTCCTAGCTTCCTGAGCGTGAGCTTAGCTGCCTCAATCGCGAGCCTCGTGCTCTCACCTGGCGTGCTAAGCAGCTTAGCTGAGAAGCATCCATCTGTCAGCTCCACCTTAGCCTCAGTCTTGAGGCCTACTCCTAGCGCAGCCCCCTTCCAGGCTGGTATTGCGTTGACTACGGTGACTGCCCCGTAGGCTCTAGCTGCTGCCTTCAAGCTCAGCCACCACAGCCTTCATCATCTCGTCTACTGGAGGCTCGAAGCCAGTCCAGATTCTGAAGGCTTCAGCTCCCTGAGCTACAAGCACCTCCACCCCAGGTATGCACTTTGCTCCAGCTGCCTCAGCTTCCCTGAGCAGCGGTGTCTTCAAGGGCCTATAGACCAGGTCGAGTACAGCCTGCTGCCTTCTCAGGAGGCTCCTGTCGACTAGAGTGCTCCTCCCATCCATGCCGACTGGTGTAGCGTTGACCACGAGGTCAGCTCTAGGGATGTGCTCTCTGAGCGCTCTCCTGCTGAGCTTGACAGGGGTAGCTGGCAGTCTCTCAGCTAGCCTCCTAGCTCTAGCTAGCGTCCTGTTGAGGACGATGACTTCAGCTCTAAGCTCAGCTAGGCAGTAGACCGCTGCCTTAGCCGCCCCGCCAGCTCCGAGGACTACAGCTCTGCTAGCTTTCACGCCAGCCTTCTCTAACGCAGCTTTCACGCCAGCTACATCAGTGTTGTATCCAGCTAGCTTGCCGCCTACGTTGGCTACGGTATTCACTGCTCCAACAGCCTCAGCTTCCCTGCTGACCTCATCTAAGTGCTCTAAGATGGCTTCCTTCAGAGGCATGGTGACGTTAAAGCCTCCTACACTCGGGCTCCTAAGCGCCTTGACTGCTTCAGGTAGCTGGCTGGCTTTGACCTCCATGAGCTTATAGGAGTACGGCAGCTTGAGCTTCCTGAAGGCCAGGTTGTGCATTAGAGGTGACAGAGAGTGGGAGACTGGGCTACCTATCAAGTAGAAAGCCTTCAACTCCAGCAGCCTCCATCAGCTCTATAAGCTCACCTGCTGTGAGCTGCCCTTCAGCTGTAGCCTCGCCTGGAAGGCACACGTATGTGTATGGTGCTCCAGCCATAAGGCACAGGACACGTGACAGCACTCCCATGCTGCCAGAGCAGAATGCTACAAGCCTCCCAGCTACCCTCCTGTACAGCTTGAGCACCTCCAGGTTGTCAGCTGCCCTACCTGCTCTCGGGACCACTTTAGCAACCCAAGCTAGCTCAAGCTCCCTTCTAGCTATGTTCTCGAGCTCTCTAGCTCCTGGAGTGTAGCTGCTGTGCCATGAGGCAACCAGCAGGACCCCCTCCTCTCTTGCCCTATCAGCTAGCTCCCTCCTCTCCTCAAGTGTGTGGAGCTCTATGTCAACTGCCATAGGCTTAGCTTCGATTAGCTCAAGCAGGAGCTTGGCTCTCTCTTCCTCTGCCATCCTTCTTGCTCCCCCTTCAAGCCACCTTCTGTACGTCAGGAGGATGTTGCTATGCTTGCCTGCTGCCCTCCTTGCTGCCAGCTTAGCTTCGCTAGGAGCCATGTAGTCCAGCCTCACCTCGACCAGGAGAGGCTTGTACACTTGAGCTTTCTGTACTCTAGCTAGAGCTTCCTCTTGGCTTTCTGCTCTGACCGAGATGCAGATCCTCCTCAAGGGCGTCACTTCTCCAGGACGAACTCGTCTACTGCCATGCCAGCATGCCTAGCCTTAGCCCCAGGCTTGTGGACTAGCACCTTGCTTCCCTCCTCTAGCTCTCTGACCGAGACAGCTTCTCCACCAGGGCTCACGAGGCACACTGTCTCAGCGTCCTGCAGGAGTACTGTGCCAGCTTCACCTGATGCCTCAGCTTCAACAAGCAGCATAGGCCTCTTCTCTATTTTCACTCTCCCGACCACAGCTCTCCTAGCTCTGCCTCTCCAGCTTACTGCGAGCACGCTGCTCCCGCTCCTGAGCTCAGAGAGGTAGCTGGTCCCTCGTAGAGAGGAGAGGATATAGCTGTGGACTGCCCCGGCATTAACTCGGAACGGCCTCGGCTCTATGAACGGGTTCTCCAGCGTCTCGCTGTGCACCAGGAAGAGAAGCGAGGCCTTGCTCCCAACCAGCATGCCCTCTCCCTGGGAGAGCAGCAAAGCTGTGTCCACACACGCTCTGTCTCCTAGGCCTGCCTCCTGCACGCGAACTACCTCAGCTTCCTCAAGCTTGAGGAAGCCCTCAGCATAGCTCTTCAGCTGCCTAAGCGTCTCCCTCAGCTCTTCAGCCGACTTTGCGGTCAAGACTACGGCGTCAACCCCCTTCTCCAGTGCTGAAAGCAGTGAGAGAGCGTCTCTCAGGTCCCTGGCTTCAGCGTAGACCTCGCACTTGCCTGCAGCTGCTGCGATGATGTTCTCAGCTGGAACCACCCTCCAGCTCTCTGCCTCGATGAGCAGGGCTTTGGCTCTAGTGCAGGCTTCAGCAGCCTCCTCTACGTCTAGGAGTGCTGTTGGAAGCATGTTTGCTATCACAGCGTTCACAGAGGGGTCTCTGAGGACTATCTTTAGGGCTGTAGTGTACCTTTCAGCATCTGTGTCACCTATGACATCAAGTGGGTTCCTGAAGCTGGCGTGTGGAGGCAGGATCTTCTCGAGCTCCTTTATCGTCGACGTGGAGAACCTCGCTAGTGGGACTCTGTTGAGCTCGCAGGCGTCAGCTAAGAGGACACCTGTTCCACCCGCGTTGGTGACTATAGCTGCTCCACCGTCTTCGGGTAGAGGCTGTGTTGCGAAGGCTCTAGCTGCATCAAACATCTCGTCGATCCTGCTGAACCTCAGGACTCTGGTCTGCTTGAATGCTGCATCATAAGCTGCATCCATCCCAGCTATGCTACCTGTGTGGGATGCAGCTGCCCT
>Ga0164311_10000581_pt1 | contig 16378 bp, 21 predicted proteins | sample GuaBasSedimGuay2_FD_121796 | JGI IMG/M metagenome (GOLD analysis project Ga0164311, IMG submission 121796) | Subseafloor sediment microbial communities from Guaymas Basin, Gulf of California, Mexico - Guay2, Core 4569-9, 9-12 cm | ecosystem: Environmental > Aquatic > Marine > Hydrothermal vents... | reverse complement strand
GAATCTGCTATAAATAATATAGGAAGTGGATGGTACCTTATTAAAGCAATTATCTTTTTCAATGGAACTATAAAAGGAAGCATGAGTGGCGAAGGACAGGAACTAACTTTGACAAAAAGCGGCCTCTCTATTACTAAAGGATATCTAGGACTAATGACAGGATGGAGCACTACTGAGAAATTTGACTTTAACTATATCCTAGTAAGACAGTATATAGATCCAGAGCCGAGCTATACAATCGGTCTAGAACAATTACCACCAACTACAGGCTATCAAGTGAGTTATCCCAATCCCTATGGATGGAGAGTATATGCTAATGGAAGTTATGCTGAATTAGTAAGTGAAGTGAATATAACACTTCCTTACACACAAGTCCTAGTGAAGAATATAACCTTTTATGCTAGAACAAACGGTACTGGAAACTATAGGAGGTTGTGGACTAAAGTATTAGATGAAGATGGAGCACTTATATCCGAGATCTCAAATGCAACAATTGATACCGCTTGGACAATAGTAACTATAAATATTAGTGCTAATATGAGTAATCTACTTACTCTATGGATTAATGCTACTGTAAATGCGCCTTCAGGCATTACGGAAGAGATAGAGATAAAGGACATTAAGATTTATGTAGAATACAAGGTAAAACCTAGCTTTGAGGTATTTCTCGAGCCTAACGTATCACACTTTAACTGTAGTTTATTGCACTATGTTGATCTAGGGTCTTCTGAGTACCTTAATATGAGTACGATTACCTTCAAATTAATAGATTATCTCACTCTAAATGCGGTAGATTATCCAACAAGTTCAACATATATAGGGAATGAGACTATCAATACTCATAACTACAAGGTATATAAGATTGATCCGGCAAACTATTCTCAAAACTTGCGTATATATGCTCTACTTGAAAATAAATTAACATCATTTGACATTAAAGTTAAAGATGTACCTGTAACTACTGCCCTTATAGGAGAAGTATTAACAATAACACTACCTCTTGAAGGAAATATAACAATTGAAGGAATCGGTGAATGGATTAATACAACAAAGATCAGCTTTGAACCTGAAAACACAGGAATATTCACTATAAGAGCCAATACAACAAAGATATCAGAATGGCGGATCGGATATGCAAAACGGACAATAGAAGTCAAATATGGTGAATTCGACGTGAAATTAACAGATCTAGATGGCAAAATAATAGACTATGAGGATATTACTTTAATTCTAATTAATAAGTCAAGTGGAGAGATAGTTAGAAAGATTACAGGAAGAGCATTCTTTAATTTCACTAGATTACAGGCCTGTAACTATACTATTAGACTTGAATTCAAAGATATAGCTCTCAAAATTAAAGATTTCACATTAAATATCACGACCGACGGAACTTTTCTCAATATCACATGTCCAGTAAGGAAAATACCGATGGATTATAGGGGCATCAATAGGACTACTATAGTAAACGATGGATTCTCTATAGCATCATTCTCTATAACATCAATTGAAGACCTCAATCCTAAGTATCCGTTTTCAAGAAAGAGAATCATCATAAACGGAAGTGGAACATTCAAGTTATATATCGACTATGTATCCGCACCAATACCCGATGGAGTAGCTGTAGAGAGTAATGTAACCGACTTAAAGTACTACTGGGACGGGAACTACCTTGTCTTGACGGGAACACTATCTAGTAGCGGTGAAGTTAATATAGCTGATCTATACGAATTGAAGCTTACAGTCGTAGACAGATTAAAGAGGTATTTACCAGTAGAACTGTATATCAATACAACTAAGTTCAAAGGATACAGTATATCTAAACTATTTCCAGTAGATGTTTACACCATCAAGATGCCATTCAAATGGAACGGGTTTGAGTTCTATACCTATACTGATGGCTATAATAGGACTGAAAGGAGTATAACTATGAATAAGAGTAGATCATTCACAGTAGAGTATCGAGTACCCACTAAGATCAACATAACATTTGTGAAGACAGGAGAGACTGAAGACTATATTACAGGCTACTTTAAAGCTGAACTCCTAGATTACTATGATGATCCGGTTCCGAATAGGAATGTAACATTAGTACTCGAATGGGAAGGAGGTACATATAAAAAGATTTTCATAGAAAAGACAGATCCCTATGGAGTCTTCACTACACCAGTACTTAGACTCTATAGAGGTGAGACCTATACTGTAAGCGGGTCATTCGAAGGAGACGATGTCTACGTAAGTACTACAACACAAACAGAGCTTCAAGTTGAAGCATTACCTGAGGAGGAAGTAGCGCCTTATGGTTGGGAGGTATATATAACATTCGCCCTCATAGGGGCAGTAGTAGTCTGTATTATAGTGCTGTTAGCACTCAAATTCTTCAAAAAGAGTATGGTAACGATGCCAAGAAGATACCTAAGAGTAGATAGTTAATTTTTACATGTGTAAAAAATAGTTTTTTAATCTACTCTCTTACTGTACACTCGCATGTATGGTGGAATTCATCTCTAAGCCTGTATGCCTTCCAGTGCATTCTTATAATTTCGTCCATCTTTTTCTCGATTTCATAGGGGATCCGTATTCCCAATTCCTTACAGAGTTGCTTTATTGTGAGTACACGACCGAAACTATCAGCGACATCTCCAAGTCCTATTGAAAGCATCCAGAGACTACAACCTTCTAAACTCCTTCTTACATAATCCATTCCAATCTCTGCATCTTTATATGCTTCGTCGACAAACTTTTTAATTTTCTCCAACAACTCCTCCTTTTCCCTTCTACTGAGCTCAACCGTCATCTTCTATCACCCATGACTAAGTACTTTCTCGGTTCAGTGATTAGTGCCTTCTTTCTCACTCTAATAGCTATTAGTATCAGTACTGTTATGGCTACGGCTACACCCGCTATCAGCATCCAGAACTCTGTAGTGTACTCCTTCACGAATATAGTATCCCCTTCAGCAGTAGCTTCCCCCTCGACCACTAGCGTCTGTTCGGGATCTACCTTGATAATGGCACCGGTCTCTAGGGTTATCGAGTAGTCTATTGAGTAAGTGAATATAGTATGGGTTCCGTTAAACCTCCTACTCCACTTCTCTAGTGGTATGTTGAAGGCGCTTAGATCCATCATGAACATTTTATGGAGGTAGAAGGAGTAGGGGCCATAGCTTACCCTCGCTACGGGTCTTAAGTACCTCAGTTTTGCGTTTATATACCTCCCCGTAAATGTAGTAGTACTTACACCAGAGACGACTAGCTTAAAGTACGAGGTCAGAGCTATGCTCTGATAGTAGACTTTAGCCTCTATGAGGTCTATATCCAGATCGACGAACTGTGAGGGATAGCTCTGGACATCGGTTATATTAATCCTCAGACGGATAACCCTCTCTGGAGCGTAGGTTGGGCTGATCGTGAGTATGGTCTCGGTTGGAGAGGTGGTATTAAGAGCTGAGGAGTCTAATACCGTATAAGTCCCGCTTATGAAGTTATAGACCTCTATGCTAGCCATATCGCTTACGGTTTTAGATAAGTTCCCTATGATCCTGAGTCTTATCTCACTGATCTTATCATATATAGCATCGGGGATCACGGTACTCGGAATCGTTATATTGTACTCTACAACTGTCTTCATAGTGTTAGTGTCATTATAACTCCTAAACCTCATGTAAGTACCATCCGCTAGGTCGGTGAGGTTACCCGAAACCCAAGTCCCCGTAACAGTCTTGTTGGCGTCCGGGTGGAGTGATACGTAGAATATGGCTATATCGAGGTCTAGGTCTATCTTAAGCTCCTCGACCACAGCCTTTTCATACCCCTTTACAGTCCTCAACCATTCCTCTAACTTCTCTTTAGCCCTTCTCTCTATCCTTTCGAGGTGTTCCTTATGCTTGATAAACGTGTTTATAAAAGCCCTATAGAAGTCGTAGGTGGCTACGGGTATCTTCGTTATATCGACTTTCAGACTAGCCTCTACGGTTATCCTATCCTTAGTGACCGCAGTCCTCACCCAACCAGCCCTGACCGGGGTGAGTAGTGTTGAGAGTAACAGTATCGTAGCTATCGCAACAACTACCCGACCCTTATTCAAACTATCACCATATTATGTAGGGGATCCAATTTAAAAGCCTTATCACCCTTTATGCTCATAGAAGAGGTATACGTCCCTTATCTTCGGAGGAGTTTTTGATGAAAAACCAAACGCCCTTAAGACAACCTCTCCCTCCTTAGCTAGTTCTCTTATCGTTACCGGCTTTAAAAATAATGACCGCAACGAAGCCTCGATTATCTTCTCCCTACGGTACGGAGACATATTTCTCCATTCCGCTTCTGTGCACCAAAGAGGGATCTCGGTTATTTCATGAGTAAAGCCCGGACAGTTGATCTCCTCTACAAGCCAGAGCCTATGGTTCCGCTTCTTTAAGGTAAGCTGATATTTACATACGTATACCTTCTCCTTTCTTTCCAAAGCATCACCCATATTATGTGCCTATTTCAATTTAAAAGGTTTAGGATTAGAATGGAGGTAGATGAATTATCGGAATGCCTTTACCTCCCTTAACATTCATCACTTAACGTCATCTCCATTCAGATTACGGCTAGGTTAAAAGGTTTCCCCTTTCCTGATAAAATACGTATTTGTAGTTAGGATGGAGTTAGTTAAGGGTTATGGCTTTCCATAACCCTATAAGCTTTCAATACTTTACATTATCTCCATTCTTATCCGCTTAAGAATTGGATATTCCTAATCATGCGTATATCTTTTAATATAAGAATTGGTTAAAAAATAGGGGTGAGTATGGGAGCTACTACATATATGGTACTTGGATTTATAAGCGTTGCCCTAGCCCTATACCTACTCAAGAGCTGGGTGGGGCTAGCCTTCACCTTTGATACCCTAGTACCACTAGCCTTGATCGGAGGGGGAGGTCTACTCTTTGGCCTAGCGGTTAGGAGGAGGAGGCTTGAGGCGCTAGAGGAGGCCGTTAGGAGTGTTAAGCTTGAGAAAACCATACCCCTAAGGCCACGAAGATACCTCAGGGTGAGTGAGCGGTGAAGGGGATAGTATACGGTACCTTAGGGGCTGTGAGTATAGGCCTAGCCGCCTTCATGGTATTTACGGCTATCTACACTACATCATTTATGTTATCAATTGAATTTATAGGGTGGCTGGTAATGAGTTGTAGCCTATTCACTCTGGGGGGCTTCGCCCTATCCTCAGCACTCAGTACTAAGAGGATATCAGAACTTGAAAGGGTGTTAGAGGAGGTTAAGAAGGCATCACTAACTCCAAGGGGGGAGGTACTATTCATCCCCTTTGATAGAGATATAATGGGAGCCTACCTCATGAGATCGGGGTTTCAGAGGAGGAGAGTGAGAAGGGTAGAGGGGGTTAGAGGTAGATGAGCGTGGCTACTGCGGAGGGTAGGGAGGAGAGTATAGTTGCCTCTATGGTCGCTGATGCGTTGGAGAAGTTCTACGTAGAAAAGGTACAGCCCCTCGAAAAGGGGATGAGGAAGATAGTTGAAGTTATACAAAAATTGTCTACTCAAGTAGATAAGTTAGGGGATGATGTAAAGCGCCTCTCTACGCTTGAGGAAAGGGCTATATTTAGTGCGGTAAAGGCGATTGGTGAAATCAAGATGGAGAGAGTCTTAAGTGATGTGGCTAATAGGATTACTAAGATGCCCTCCCTTTCCCCCGACTCCATCCTGACAGCGGTCAGGGAGGAGGTCGGTAAGGTTGTGAGGGAGGAGGTAAGAAGGGTGTTAGAATCGTTCCAACCACAGCTCGAAGTCGAAGTGCCGAATCACCTAAGGGCTACTCTAAGAAATCTCGAAGAAGTTACGAAGAGCCTCCTCGCTGGGTTCATGGAATTGGAGAAGTGTGTACACGGGCTAGAGGAGGATAGGACTACCCTTATGGAGGGTATGGTAGACCTCAAAAAGAGTACTGAAAAACAGATTAACGGACTCAGAGAGGAGATAGCGAAGCTCACGGAAACACTGAAAATGTGGACTGAGCAGGTAGTGAAGACCCTCGAAGCCCATGAGAGGATGCTCCACGAACTGAGGGGGATGGGGGAGGTTGGGGAGGAAGAGGAGCTCTAGCTGTTATTACACATGTAAAAACGGGGTGGGATGATGGCGGAGAAGAGTGTTAGGGACATGGTGTATGAGTACTTGACTAAGGGGGCGAGGGCGAAGAGGATCCCCCTAGAGTTGGCTAGGGTAATTGAGGCTCCTCCAGTACCCATAGCCCTTTCAAAGGCACTCTTCGGACTACCCGTTCTCGTGCCGGGTGAGACTCCCATATACAAGGGGTTATACGTTACCCATAGGGAGTATATAGCGCCTGAGGGTAGGGAGAACTGGGTGATAAGGACGGGTATATTCAGCATCCTAGCGGTCTTTGAGGAGAGGGGAAAACCCCACTACTATCCCTTCGCTGAGAACGGATTATTGACTGCACTAGCTCCCTCTATTCTAGAGTGGATTGAGAGAGGGTACGATGACTATGGGAGGAGGTTTGCCGGCTATTTTGAGGCTTCGGGGGACTTCAACTACGCTATTGTCGAGACCCCTAAAGACGATATACTCTTCATGGATAAGATCACTAGAGGGGAGCTACCCCTCATAATAGTAGACAAGTACAGGGTACTGCGTTCATCCCCTCCGTCTGAGTTCATAGATGAGTTCGCTTCTCTTCAATATCTCGTTAGGGAACTAACGAAGCAGAAGGCTGAGTACGAGAGGACTATAAGGAGGCTACGGTTGACCGTAGCGACTAGAGAGGCTGAGTATACGGCTCTGAAGAGGGATGTCGAGGAACTGAGGAACTCATTAATAACCCTACTCAGGGAGAATGAGAGGATGAGGGGTGAGCTTATGGATAGGGATCTAAGGGAGAGGTTTAGGATAGCTAGGTTGGACATGTACGATAGGATAGTGGAGGCATTCGAGAGGAACCTAGCGGAAATACAGGGGCTGATCTCTAGGGTAGTCTCAATAGAACAGGCGATAGCTGAAAAAGTGCCCCTACCACCTCCAGTACCAACAAAACCGCCGGAAGCTGAAAGACCTCCTGAGAAAAAGCCACCAGAAAAGGCACCGGCTCCTCACTACATAAGGGTACGTGAGGGTGAATAGGAGGGGTTCGTATAGTCTTAAGGGAGAGGGGTATGAAATGGCGGAGAGGCTAGAGGCACTTAGGAGTGAGCTCGAGAGCTACTTGGATAGGGTTAGGGATATGATAGAGAGGGCTAGGTCGTACTACCCCGACATTAGGGTAAGTGATATTGTAGGGGTTCTTGAGACGTTTGAGAGTAGGCTAACGGATCTCACGATAATGGTGGCCGCTACCTCTCCCGTGCGTTCGATATCGATATACCCGGTCTTCGAGGAAAAGGAACGGAGGTTGAGGAGGATCCTCGAAGAGCTGAAGACTGCACTTATGCAGAGGAACTTAATAAGGTCGGCATCACTACTATCGATACTGAGGACTAGGTTCTATGAGTATTTGAGATCACTAGCGTTTTTACTGAGAACCGCACCCACACCCCCGCCGGAACTCGAAGGGTTGCTCTCAATTCCTAAGGGGCTGTCCTCGGATGCCCTACGGGTGCTCTCATACCTGCGCTACAACCTAGAGGCTGAGCTCATGGAGTTAGCCACTGCTCTTGGGATGACTGAGGAGGAGGTGAACAGGGCGTTGAGGGAGCTCGAGGATAAGGGGTACGTAGATCTTTTTATGAGGGGTGGGGTAACTATAGTTAGGATTAAGGGTGAGTGGTAGTGAGTGCGACATCATTCTACATAATAAGCACATACTACTGGTATCATTATTGGAGGAACGCTAGGGCTAGGCTGAGGAGGTTGTTGAGGGCTTTTGAAAAGGGGCCTAGAGGTAAATACTACCACGTCAGAAGCCTACACGGTGAGAGGAGGCGAGAGAGGGAGGCTAGGGAGTATAGACTACCACCAAACTTCATGGGGTATATAAGGGATGAGAGGGGGATCTGGAGGCTGAGAACCCCAATCCTCGACCTCGAAGTCCCCCGTCCTCCATCGGTTGTCGAGAGGGTTGTCGAGAGGGGAGGTGCCCCATTAACTATCCACCTCACGCCTATTGATATTTCCTCTGAGAGGTTTCACGAATTCCTTAAGAGGAGTGTTGAGAGGGTGAGGAGGATTAGGAGGGCGATGAGATGACTGCCGAGGTAATCCTATACTACTCGCCAGACTGCCCGTACTGTAGGAGGATGGAGTCGATACTGAGGAGGATTCTGAGGATAGGCGGTCTCCATAGGAGGGTTAGTTTTTCAAAGGTCTGTATTGATAGGATTAACCCCTACTCCAACCCGATACCCCGTATGATGAGGGAGGTAAAAGAGGGGATATCCCTAGTCCTAGAGGGGGGAATTAGAAGGGAGAAGGATATCACGGATGAGGATATAGAGTACGCACACCTATCCCTCGTAAGACCCATAGTCGAGATAAGGGCGGATGGGCAGAGCATATACCTAGTCGGTCTCGCTAGGCTTGACGAGAAAGAAATGAGGAGGTTTATCATAAACCTAGCAACTATGCTCAGAGTCCTAAGTAGTTGAGGCTTAAGCGAGGGAATTCTTCATTATCGATCAGTGGGAAGAGCTCAATCATCTATCAGCGAGTGAAGATTCATCATCAATCGGCGATGTTAAGGTTCATCATCCCTCTATTTCTACTCTTTCACTCGAAGGTATCTTCTCCTCTTTCTGAGGAATGATTTCCACATGGGGCCTATTACTTCTGTGAAGTAACCTAGCGTTATAAAGCTGATCACGTAGACTGCGGCTACGGCGATCACGGCACCTATCGGGCTCACGAGGGGGAGTAGGAAGATGAAGAGTGGTGTCAGGCATAGGGATACTAACGCTGATACGACTGCGAGGATCAACCCCTTTAGAGACCACCTCAGTAGCTTGTGCATACTCCACCCTATACTAGGTGGGTTTGGGATAAATAAAGTTTTAGTAGAAAAAATTAAAAAATAATCAGCTTATAGACCCTTTAACCACTGCCAGTCTCCAGTAGTCTTCTCTAGCTTCTCTATTATATCGGTGGGGATATCGGTTATAGTCCCGCCGGGGACTTCTGCTCCTTTACCCCAGCAGGCCACTATTACCTTGTTACCGGGTAGCCTTCTCTTTCCATACCTCGTCCTTACTATGGGTATTCCACCGGCGGCTAGGCATCTATTTACGAACTCTCTGAGAGCACTCATCCCGCTACCTAGTACTCTACCCATGTTTTTACCACCGTACATTATTACAGCTTTATCCTTTATAAAGTTTTACTTCGCTCGCTCGCTCTCTTACAAAATAACCTACACTTGTAATGATATTATCGTAAATATCTTTTAATTTTCCTTTCCCTCCTCCTCTCTAGGTGTTTTAGTGCCTTGTAACATTCACTTTCAAGAGCACACTTCTGACAAGCTATGGGGGACAGCAGTCTTTTTAAGCAGTTCACGTATATCTGTACCCTTGCCTTCATTCTTAACTTCTCCAAACTCTTTAACCTCCTCTTTAGAACTGATAACCTCTCCTCAACCCTATCTCTAGCGACTCCCCTTACCTCCAATACACCACGCAGTCTTGAGATCTCTCCCTTTATTTCTCCTATCTTCCTATTCACATACCCCAGCAGATATATGCCTAGTAGATACTTTTCCTCCTTCGAGAGGGGCGGTGTTGGTTTTGCGATCACCTCATCTTCACCCACTACCTCCTCTACCCTACCTACTAACTCCTCTGCTAACTTCACTATTTCGCTTTCATCTTCTATTATCTCGTCCTCTACTCTAACCCACTTCTCTCTATCCATGTCCGCACTCTCATAAGGTGTTTTCTTAATTCTTCCTTATCTACCGCCTGAAGTTGTAATGATAGGGATATCATCCTCCTATAGATAGAGAGTACCAGTTCATCTATAGTGATAAGCCTCCCGAGGATCCCCCTCCTCAATTTTAAGTCTACAATTGATAAGTTGATGAGCTGATGCACCCTCCACAAGTCCGAGAGTATCGATGGTACTGTCGGTAGCGGTTTCAGTACCCCCCTCTTTCTCATCCTCGATAGTACCACATGAACGTAGTTTGGAGTAGTACCTACAGATTCAGCTATCTCCTTTGCACTAAACCCCTTTAGGTAGAGCTCAAGTATCCTAATGGACTTTGGAGCCTTCATACATGTGATAAGAGACTTATCACTATATAAGCTTTTATGTAGAACCCTCTTATCACTAAATGATAAGAGTACTTTTACATCACACTATATAAAAATTAATCGCCTTTCAGTATTTCAGCTAATGCTTTGAGTTCCTTAACAAACTCTGTAGGCATCCACACACGCATATCCTGAAGTTCTACTGTTTCTTCATCAAGCATTATCAAGGAACCATTAGCTGTTCCTCGTGCCAATATTCTATTACCAGTTTCATCAAATACCTCGAAATTAGCATAATACCAGCACGTTTCTTCACCTTCGGGGCACTCCCAGTGTAATGCTCCCATAGGAATTACTACTGTCGCTCCCTTGGGTAATAATCCTTCTCTTTCAAGGACATACTTAATGTTCTCCTCTATGCGATCATCTAATTCAGTTCCATAAATAGATGCCTCTTCCATAATATCATATAACTCAAAGCACACTTCTCTCTCATCGTACCCTTTAGACCTACCTATTCTCCCTCTAAATGATCTCATACTTACCACCTTACGTATATCTTATAATCTCTTTTCCTTATTAACTATTTGCATAGATAGCCATAAGATAAGTGAATCCTTCATACCCACTCGGGGAAACTAGAGAAGATTATAGTTTAAAAATACCCTCGTACTACTCTTATATTATTAGCGTTTAATTAAACGTACCATTATTTAAAAACCAATACAAAAATAGTCAGAAGCTAGCCGGGGATACTCCATCATCAGATCAGGTGTCGGGTATGCGGAGGTATACACACTATGGAGGTGTACACATGCATCATCAAAATAGTAGGGTAGGAGTGATATATAAAAATAATGATGCAAGATTTTTTGACACCTACGGTAGGGGTAACTCCAATCACCACTACAAGGTGAAGGGGTTTGTACTCAGACTAAAGATACTCGATATAGTGGCATCGGGGGGAAGTATAGGTACCCCCACTACCCTACTCCGTAGGATCTTGAACATGAAGTATAGGGTGAGTAGGCAGTTACTGTGGTACTACTTATCATCGCTGGAGAGGGATGGGTTAATATTCATAGATAGGAGGGGTGGTAGGATGGGCTACCTCGCCTTCATCACTGAGGAGGGTTTGGCTAGGCTCTCTAGGTGTAAGGAGTTGCTACGTTCTCGTGGTGAGGGTTGGTGTCAAAAAATCTGCGATGAGGTTGGCTCATGGTTTGTGGGGGGTCGGGGGAGTAGGGTATCTTTGGGGGCTACTGTTGGGACTGGGGCTTCTAGGAGGTCTACTACTGTTGGGGCTTCTTCGAGGACTGTTAGGAATACTGGGTCTGCTACTACTATTGATGGGACTACTGGGGTTGGGACTTATAGAAGGACTGCTGTTAGGGTTGGGGCTCCTAAGAGGGGTGTTGGTAGGTGGTTGTGTGGGCTTTTGAATGGTGGTGGGGTTGGGGTTAGGAGGGGTGTTCCTTCTATTCCGCCTTCGTCTCCTTGTGGGGTTAGGGGTGTTGTTGTCTTTGCTCCTGATGGTTATGAGGTTAGTGCTACTGTTGTGTTTAAGCGTGGTGTGGGTTCTACTCCTCTTGGTGGTTTTAAGAGGGTCATGTCGTATAGGCGTAGGAGGGGTGTGTATGCGGTGGATGTGTGTGATTCTAAGGCTACTCGTTCTTGGGTTGATTTCGAGTTCTCTGTTTTCTTCTCTTGGGTTAGGAGGGTTTTTCAGGATCTCTATCTGAAGTTTACTGTCCTGAAGAGCCTCGGTAGGATGTATGGTGTTGATTACTTCTCTGCTGTCCGGTACTACTGGGAGTGTGCTCCTACCTTCCCCATCTCTATCACTTTCGACATTACCCCCTATAAGCGTGGGAGGAGGCGTAGGCGTAGGTTCTTCACTAGGAGGGATAGGAGGGTTCTGGAGGATGTACTGACCCAGTTGAAGAGGGTGCTGGAGTTGGGTAGGGAGGGTGCGGAGTGCCTCGAGGGGGTTGATGATGAGCTCGTTCTGAGTGTCTTGAGGGGATCCTTGAGGGAGAGGTTGAAGTTCATCAGTAGTAGGGTTAGTAGGGCTGTCCAGCTAATCGAGGGGGTGGTCAATAGTGGGTAGTAGTGTCTATCCGTTTTTACATGTGTAAAAACGGAGAGGGGATATGAAGGGGATATGATCACCTAGCATTAATGCTGTAATATTAGACAGCTTGTTTTATAACTTCCTTTATTGTAGTCTCGATATCAGCTAGTTTTTCAGTAAGCCAATCCTCATATAGTTTCTCTAGCAATTCCTCAATAGGAGTAGGTCTCGTTAGTATGTCTCTCACCTCTTCTTTAATTGTATCTAGATGAGTTCTGCACACAGCATCTATAATATCGCTCCATTTCTTCCTTAGTATATTTAGGAGCTTCCTCTCTTCTGGTGTTAGATAGCCCATTCTCTCCTTACTTACTAATTTCAGTCTTAGGTTTCTAAGCGGCCACCCTACAGCTTCTTTACACTGCTCATAATCCATCCTCTCAATAGCATGTACAGCCTCGCTACCAATCCAATCTAGTATGCCTTTAATAGCGTTTCTTGTCAACATGTCTGCAAACTTTTCTTCTAGCATGTTAAAATAAATATGCTTCAGCCTTATAAGCTTTAACCACTCAAGCAACTTCCTGTCAATCCTCTTTATTGTAGCCCTGATGTCTACGAACTCTTCTACAAATATCTTCCGTTTTTACACATGTAAAAACGGAATAATGAGAAGGTATTTAAGTGATGGATGGAACAGTATGGAGATGAAGGTTCGTTGGGTAGGTGAGGGTTACAAGTTCCTTCTAGTGCTAGAATTAGAGAGGATTGAGGCTTTTGTGGATGATTTGAAGCCAGTATTAGAAGAGTTCGCTAAGGAGATGTTAGAGGTAGGTTTTCTAAGAGGGGATCTCTGTGAAAGGATGGATGAGCGTGTTAAAGAGTTAGCTAAAAAGCATGGTCTAAAGCTTGAGGAAAAACCGTCTTTCAGTTGGCTTATTAATGTGAAGTTTCCTCAGTACGAGATAGATGAGTTCGATGTCTGCATGATTAGGTGCAGTCTTGAGGGGAAGGTGGTGTCGGTAGTAGCGGACTTCAGAGTAGTGTTCGAGAATAATAGACCTAAAGTATACGAGCTCGAGGAGATCAGGCTCAGTGTAATTGACAATCCATTTGAGGATAGGTTTGAGGAGGAATACCACCCTGAGTACTATCCTGAATACTACCCCGAATACTTGGAGGAATATTAGGGGTTGGGTGAAGGTATATTGAAAAGCTTTTTATTTGTATAAGCCTCTTATTCTAGTGGTGGGTTAAATGGTAGAGGAGGTACCGATTGAGGTTGTGAGGGCGAAGGAGGAAGTACCGGTAAGGGCTGTTAAGAGGCCGGCGAGAGAATGGGAGAGGGAGGAAATGGCTAAGAGGAGGCTACTAAGAATACTTGAGAAGTATGAGAAGATAGCCTCAGAGTTGATGGAGTTTACTGAAAAGGCATCTGAGAGGGCTCAGGAAGAAGCTGTTAAGCAGGTGGGGGTTAAGCCCCCTATCCCTCTCACACCTTGGATCGACGGTACAGGGTGGATTGAAGCAATCCTGAATATGCATAAGTATGCACCGGAGGAACTTAACTCCTACAAGGTTCATAAGGACTTGGAGAGTGCTTATGCTGGTTTCTCTACGGCTTTTGGTAGTATCTTTACTACGAGGAAGCATTCTTTAACTGTGAATCCGAAGCGGAGGGAGAAGTATGAGGTAGTGCGGAAATATTGGCCTAGTATAGAAATCGCACTCAACTTTATTGAGGATATTCTCTTCTGGATGGGAGAAAGCATAGGAGAGGCGCTTAGAAAGTGTGCTGGGTACTTGGGAAATAATACGAGGTACTATAACTGTGTTGCGGATGTACTCGAAAGTTCCTTAAAAGATGAGGAAAAGGATATAGAGAGCAAGTTTAATGCACTTATGAAAGAGGAGAAAGATGAAGTGATAAAGGAGCTGAGAGACCTCTACAAGGCTCTCCTTAAGGAATGTGCAAGGAGATATTAAAGTCCATTTTTACACGTGTAAAAATCGGTTTAGAAATCAGAGGTATTGAGGTTTTACTAAAATCACTCGTGCTCATCAGATGAGCATCAAAAAGCCCAAAACTACTCTTTTACAGCGGGTGAGCACCGTGTTGCGATCTCGCTACCTACATATATCCCCTATATTTCCTATAGTATTGAGTGCTTTTGATTGAGCATCAAATCCACTAAAAAGAGGTCATTTGATGGAGCTGAGCGTGGTTTATCGAGCATCAGTACTCGGATTGAGAGGTCTTGGAGCACTTTTGAGAAACCTCATAGGTTCATCTTGAATGATGACCTCCCCTATAGGTTCTTAAATACCACCTATACTTTAGGTTACTAGGGTTTTAGGGTTTTCTTGAAAGTTACCCTGAATAACTTATAAGTTATCCCCGATAGCAAATGGTAGTAATTCTTAAATCGTAAGTGGTTAAATATTAATATTGGTAGATGTATGCTCAGGTATTTAACTGATGCACTAGCGGAATTGGAGGAGGAAGGGAGGGAAATAGCCTTCCATAGGGATAATCCCGACTACGTGGAGAGGACGGGGGAGTGGGTGGATAGGGTATATAATGTACTGGATAAGCTGGATTTTTACTTACGCTTAGTCCGCTCAGTGGGTAGGAGGGAGTTCAATAGTGTGCATGATTTCGTTAGGGAGTTGAAGAGGTACATAGAGCTACCTTATGAGGATATGACTACAAAAATACAATTCAAGGAAGTTATAGAGAAGTGCATCGAAGAGGGTAGAGCACCTAAAGACTGTACTGTCCCTCGTGGTTTCGTTAGGAGGATGGATTACATTAATGAGTCATCGAGGTCGTGTACCGGGGTAAAATGCACCTACCTCGCTGGTTTTATCGAACCCTACACCCTCTCGGCATGGACTAATGATTACACGGCGTGTATCCACAGGCTCGTAGAGCAATTGAGGAATCTCACGAGAGGGGTGAAGGAGAGGGGGTGGAAGTATATCATCTATGAGGATGCCAGCCCGGAGACTGAGAGGTTAGTGAAGGCGTGGGCTGAGGCGGTGGAGGAGTTCTGGAAGCGGGGTAAGTATAATGAGAGTGATTACAGAGCTCTCTTCGGGTACGCTTTTAGGGATAAGGTCGAGATAACGGTTGGTGATGCCCCTAGACACAGGACTCATATCTACATAGAGGATGGGAGGGTTGAGTACTACGATAGGGATAAGTATGTCAATAGGATCATGTACGAGCTCCTCTCTGAGTACGCCGACTGTGCGTGTAGGCTAGAGCACGATGGAGTGTTCTGTACTGATTGTGATCTCGAAAGGGCGGTAAGGATAATAGCCGGTGCTACGAGCTGTGATCATCGATTGCAGGAAAAGGGTCTATTTAAAAAGGAGAAGGTAGAGGAGGAGCTCATAGATCTCTTAATAGATGAATTGAAGGATATATTGGAAACAGCTCTAGGAGTTCCCTATCAATCCCTGCTCTAACGGTAGCCTAAAGTACTTAGTCCTCTTCTTACCCACCTCTACACACTCGATAGCCCCTTCCTTCACGAGCTCATCTACGAGTATGAGCACCCGCCAGTAGCTCAGCCCCGTACCCCTAGCGATATCTGATCTAGTCGCCCTCCTCGCCCTCTCTAGGTATTTTATAATCTTCTCTTTTTCCTCCATCTCCACCCAGTTCTATTGACTCAGTAAAGGTAAATAACACATGGTAGGAGAGGTGTATGAAAGTATTAGTTTAAGTTCCAACATCTTTTTATTTTATTATCTATATATAGTAAGGGATGTTTATGGAGAGGGAGGAGGAGAAGGTAGGTTTTAGGAGGAATAAGACACTCACTATAAGGTGGGATAGAGAGCTTGTGAGTGTGATCAAGTATGCGATGAGGGTATTCAAAACGAGGAAGATGGCGACAGCGGCTAGGCAGGCGCTAAAGGATTGGTATTTCATGAGGAAGAGGGGAACGCTTAAGGGTGCGGGTGAGGTACTAAGGGAGGTTAAGTTGCTCATAACGGCAGTCGAGGAGCTGAGGAGGGAGGTGGTAATGCTCAGAGAGGCAATAGAAGAGCATCTAAGGGAGCATGAAAAAGTTAGGGTCGGGGTAAAGGGGG
>Ga0164311_10000580_pt1 | contig 16400 bp, 13 predicted proteins | sample GuaBasSedimGuay2_FD_121796 | JGI IMG/M metagenome (GOLD analysis project Ga0164311, IMG submission 121796) | Subseafloor sediment microbial communities from Guaymas Basin, Gulf of California, Mexico - Guay2, Core 4569-9, 9-12 cm | ecosystem: Environmental > Aquatic > Marine > Hydrothermal vents... | reverse complement strand
TGCCGATGTAAACCTGATGGATGAGCTTAGGAAGATAGTCCGAGTAATAGAGCCTGACTTAAAGGTACTGGTTGTCGATGCAGTACTTGGGGAAGACGTCATTAATCAGTGTAGAGAATTTGACAGCAAGGTTGGCATAGATGCTGTGATAGTGACGAAGCTAGATGCTGTTGATACTCCCGCTGCCGTCCTGTCTGTTGCTGTTTCAGTCAGGAAGCCTATACTGTACCTGGGAACCGGCCAGAACATTAATGACCTCATGCCGTACGATCCTGAGAAGCTGCTAGGCATATTAATACCATAGCACCCTTGAGGTTAGGTGGTGGTTTGCAGCATAAGAGAGACCTACTGACTCTACTCCAGCTTACTCAAGAGGAGATTACCCAGATAATCCATGAGTCGTTCGCTGAGAAATCCAGGGTAAAGAGGGGAGAAGGGTATGTGCCCGTACTTGCTGGGAGGGCTGTATTCACGATCTACGAGAAGCCATCAACTCGGACTCGTGCATCATTTAATAGAGCAGCTAGCCTACTTGGCATCACAGTAATAGAGTCTACAAGAGAGCATATGCAGCTTTCAAGAGGAGAGACCCTGAAAGACACTGCCTTAGTATTATCAAGATACGTTGATGCAATAGCTGCAAGAGTACTCCATCACAGTACCCTAGAGGAGTTGGCTCATCACGCAGCTATACCAGTCATCAATTTGCTCAGCGACAAGTACCACCCACTTCAGGCTCTAGCTGATGTAATGACCATACTAGAGTACTTTCCTAACAGGAAGGTGAAGGTAGCTTTTATAGGAGATGGCTCCGCGAACACTTGTCATAGCTTGATGATAGCATGTGCCTCCTTAGGTATGGACTTCACTGTAGGCTGTCCCCCAGAATATGCTCCCGACTCTCAGGTCATCGCTGCAGCAAGGGTAAGGGCTAGGAAACAGGGATGCACAGTGGAGGTTGTAGAGTCTCCTGCTGAAGCAGTTCACATGGCAGATGTTATCTACACAGATACGTGGTTCTCTATGGGAGTTAAAGACATAGAGAAGAGAAGGGAAGCCTTCCCACCGTATCAAGTTAACTCTGAGCTGCTTGCTCATGCCTCAGAGGATGCTATAGTCCTACACTGCCAGCCTTGGTTCCTAGGCCAGGAGATAACAGCTGATGTAGCTTACTCTCCCAGATCTAAGGCATTTGAGCAAGCTGAGAACCGGCTGTACACGTCGATGGCTGTGTTAAAGTTCCTGCTAGCTGGAGGCGCAAGTCATACGTAGAAGACTTTTAAGCTGGACTGAGCTGAGAGCTAGAAGAAGGTGAGCACAGTGTCTGTGCCGCACAAGGTGCGTCTAAGGAGGCCAGTAAGAGAGTCGTCTCGTCCCCAACCAAGGCAGCTACCGAGGACGCCAGATGACGAGGAGCTCCTCAAGATCCTGGAACTCTCCAGGCTTAGGATAGCTGCCATAGGAATAGGAGGAGCAGGCTGTAACACCATAACACGCCTAGAAATGGAAGACTGCAGGGACATAGACACCATAGCAATGAATACAGATGCACAGCATCTCCTTATCACAAGGTCAAAGAGAAAGCTCCTACTGGGAAGAGAACTATGCGGTGGCTTAGGATGTGGTGGCGATCCGCTAATAGGAGAGGAAGCTGCTAAAGAGAGCCTAGAGGAAATAGAGAAGATAGTGGAGGGCTTAGACCTTGTATTTGTGACTTGCGGCTTAGGAGGAGGAACTGGGACGGGAGGGGCTCCTATAGTGGCCAAGGCAGCTAGATCAGCTGGCGCCCTAGTAATAGCCATAGTAACGCTGCCATTCAACATGGAAGGCCGCAAGAGGATGGAAAACGCTCTAACAGGCTTGGAGAAGCTGGAGAAGACTTGTGACACGATAATAATAGTTCCAAATGAGAGGCTCCTCCAGATATCTCCCACGCTAACACTAAGTGAAGCATTCCGTGTAGCAGATGAAATCCTAGTCAGAGGGGTTAGAGGCATAGCCGACACACTAACTAAACCTGGCCTAGTAAACGTAGACTTCGCAGACCTAAGGACGATAATGGAGGATGCTGGCCCAGCATTGATTGCATTTGGGGAATCAGACGCTGAAAACAGGGCTGAGGAGGCTGTGGCATCAGCGCTAAATACTCCTCTTCTAGAAGTGGACATAAAAGGAGGTAGAGGCGCCCTCATAAACATCACAGCAGGCCCTTCAATAACTCTGGAAGAAGTAAACCAAGTAGTCGAGTCAATTGCAGGAGAACTAAACCCTGATGCAGACATAATATGGGGTGCTAGAATAGAAGAAGATCTACAGGACTTACTGAGAGTTCTTCTCGTTGTCACAGGTGTATCAACACCATATATAACATCAAGAGTCAGAAGAGAAAAAGAGAAAACCGTGAGAAGGATACTTGATCTAGCTGAACTAGGTGTAGAAGAGCTATGAGGGGTGCTATAGTGAAGATTCGTGAGATCCTATCAGATATATCAAGGACACTGCAGGTAGCACGGAAGCCTACTAGAGAGGAGATATGGACGACTTTCAAAATATGCTTCCTAGGCCTACTCTTGGTAGGATTTTTTGGGTTTACAATTAAGTTCATCTCTACACTAATCCAAGCTGGGTAGTAGACATGATATTTGCAGTAAGGGTTCCAATAGGCCAGGAGAGAAAGGTAGCTTTAGTGATGGCTCAAACAGCTAAGCTAATGAACCTCCAAATATACTCCATACTCTACACGAGCAAGCTAAAGGGAAGAATATTCGTGGAAGCTCCTAATGTCTTCGAGGTAAGAAAGCTAGCGTCTAAGGTCATGAAGATAAAACGGATCCAAAGAGGAGTAGTAGAAGTAGATGAGATAGTGTCCTTAATAACAAGAGTACCTGAGATAGAAGTAAAGCCAGGCGATGTTGTTGAGATATTAGATGGCGCACTAAGGGGGGCTAAGGCTATAGTAAGGTCTGTAGACAAGCAGAAGTCTGTTGCTGAGCTCTCGCTTGTTGAGATAAGCCCAGCTTGGACGATAACAATAAGCCTAGATAAGATAAGAGTTCTTGAGCAAGCTAAAGAAGAAGCTGAATCTAGTGAGGTGGGCTAAACATGCCTCCATATAAGTCTGTCAAGTTTCTAATCGAAGGAGGAAATGCTACTCCAGGCCCCCCGATAGCTCCTGCACTAGGCCCACTTGGTGTCCGATTAGACCGTGTCGTCGCCGAGATAAACAAGAAGAGCATGGAGTTTAAGGGCCTGAAAGTTCCAGTAGAGGTAATAGTAGACCTCGAGACAAAGGACTTCGAGATAAAGGTAGGAACTCCGCCAACCTCTGCTCTCATCCTAAAGGAGCTAGGTGCTGACAAAGGGTCTGGAGAAGCTAAAAAGAAGTTCATAGGATCAATTACAATGGAGCAGGTACTAAGAATAGCGAAAATTAAGAGACCTCAGTCCTTAAGTAGGACATTTAAGGGGACAGTACTAGAGGTTCTAGGAACTTGTGTAAGCATGGGTGTGCTAGTAGACGGAAAAGATCCTAAAGAGGTGGTTAAGGCTGTAAAAAGCGGAGAGTTTGATGAGATATTAAAGGAGGTTGAGTAGCATGTCTCCCTTAAAGCTCAAGGAAAAAGACATTAAGGACGCTATAAGAAAGGCCTTAAACTCTCCTCAAAGGAACTTTTTGGAGTCAGTTGACATGGTTGTGGTTTTTAAGGGCTTAGATCTTAAAAGAGACTTATCTGCCAGGATATCCGATGTATTAGAGCTTCCTGTGCCAAGAAAATCCAAGAAGCCAAAAGTATGCGTCATAGGAACTGGAGGGGTTCTAGTAAGAGCTCGAGAAGCTAACGCAGACACCGTGCTTTCCAAAGAGGAGCTGGAGAAAATGAAGGATGACAAGAGGGCTCTAAAGAAGATGGCCCAACACCACGACTTCTTCATAGTTTCAACAGATGTAATGCCCATAGTTGGTAGAATCCTAGGGCCAATCCTAGGCCCAAGAGGAAAGACCCCTATTCCGGTCCGCTTTCCACAAGACGATGTAGCCACTGTAGTAGAGAAGATGAGGCGGTCAATAAGGCTTAGAATGAGAGATCAACCTGTACTACAGGTTTCTATCGGGACAAAAGACATGAGCATTGAAGACTTATACAAGAACTTCCAGGCAGTAGTAGAGTACCTGGCAAAAAAGTATCACAACCTCAACCAGATCATAAAAGACATATACCTCAAGACAACTATGGGCCCCTCAGTCAAAGTAGGTGCATAGGGTGCATTTAAATGCCTCAAAGTAGCGAACCAAGAAGATATCCTGAGAGGAAAGTGAAGACCATCCAAAAGATCCTAGAGCTCTCCAAATCTCACAGCTACATATCAGCAGCGGAATGTGCAGGTGTGCCAGCCAGCCTCCTCAAGAGAGTAAGACGTGAGCTTAGGGCAAATCATGCTCTATTGGTCTCGAAGAAGACCCTAGCCAGGCTAGCGCTGAGGAAATCCGAGAGAAAGGGCGTAGAGAAGCTGATAGAGCACTTTCCACAGACTCTCCTCCTGATATTCTCAAACACACCGCCATACAAGACAGCTGAAATACTAGATAAGTTCGAGGAGGAAATGTACCCTAGGCCTAATGAAGCAGCCTCAGAAGATATTGTGATAAAGAAGGGCCCAACAGCCCTACCTCCTGGCCCTGTCCTGACAACACTTAGATCATATGGCATAAAGGCCAAGGTAGAGAAGGGTAGGATAACTATTCTAGAAGACGCTGTGATACTCAAGAAGGGGGAAAGGTTCTCTAGAGGAGTAATAGACCTACTAAGGAACCTGGAGATGAAGACAAAAAGAGTAAAAGTTAAGATGAGTGGCGCAATAGACAAAGATGGCGCGTTCTATCCACCAGAGGTTCTTTACACCCCCACCCAGCAGATAGTGGACAGCCTAAACAAGGCCTATGAGTCAGTTGCTAAGCTAGCGGCTCACTTAGAACTACCAGTATACCCGATAATACCTCTTCTAGTAGCTACCGCAAAGTCTAGAGCAGTCCAACTTTCACTAGCAACTGGATGGTATACCAGAGAAACCCTACCTCTCCTCCTATCAGCGCTTGCAGCTAAGGCTAAGGCTTTAGCTGATGCCATAAGATTTTAATCCCAACCCTTCCCCTCCACCTTAGGTGTGATAAGATGTCAATGGAGTATCTGTATGCCGCTTTGCTCCTTTATGAAGCGAAGAAGGACATCAATGAAGAAAACCTCAAGAAGGTGCTAGAGGCAGCTGGAGTTACACCGGAGGAAGCCTGGATTAAGAGGCTAGTCAATGACTTAAGAGAGATAAATATAGAGGAGGTCCTTAAGGCTCCAATTGCAGCTCCTGCAGCTGCTCAGGCAGCTGCGCCAGCACCCGCGCCAGCTGAAGAAGAGAAGCCCAAGGAGGAAGAGGAGAAAAAGAAGGAAGAGGAGAAGGAGGAGGAAGCCCTAGCTGGTCTCAGCGCCCTATTCGGATAGCAGCCTCCAACACCTATATTTGGGGTCATTTTGCCTAAGAAAGAGCACCCTCTATCTAGCAAGGTTGAGGAAGAGCTTAGGCTCAGTTTCTTCAGGGAACACGGGTATCACAGGAAAAAGTGCAAGATCTGTGGAGACTACTTCTGGACTGCTGATCCTGATAGAGAAACTTGCGGAGAGGCTCCCTGCGACCCATACAAATTTATAGGCGGTGTCAAAGGTATCCCAAAGCTCACTCTAGACGAGGTTCGAGAGCAGTTCCTAAGATACTTAGAGAGAAGAGGACACACCAGAGTCCCACGAAGACCTGTTGTAGCTCGTTGGAGAGAGGACCTATTCCTGACAGACGCTTCAATAATAGCATTCCAGCCATATGTGACTGCTGGCATAGTTCCACCTCCAGCAAACCCACTGTGTATCTCTCAAGTCTGCATCCGGCTAAAGGACATAGATAAAGTAGGCCTCACATTCGGTAGGCACCTAACGATATTTGAAATGATGGCCCACCACGCATTTAACTACCCAGAAAAAGAAGTGTACTGGAAAGAGGAGACAGTCGATATACACCATGAGTTCGTAACAGAAGTGCTACATATACCAGAAGAAGAAGTCATCTACAAGGAAGGCATATGGGAAGGTGGAGGTAATGCTGGCCCAGACCTGGAGTGCATAGCTTATGGTCTTGAAATAGCAACACTCGTCTTTATGATGTATGGTGTAACAGATGAAGGTAAGTACTACAAGATACCTATAAAGATAGTAGACACGGGATATGGGCTAGAGCGGTTCGCCTGGCTCGCTGAAGGCTCGCCATCAGCATTCCCTCCAATATATCGCGAGCTGGTGGAAAAGTTTGCAAGACTGACTTCAACAACAATACCGCCAGCACATATACTAGAGGAGTACTCGAGGATATCCAGCTTAATGGGCAAGATAGAGGAAGGTAAGCCCCTAAGAGAACTCAGGGAGAAAGCCGCGGAAAGCCTAGGGATGTCCCCTACCGAACTAGATGCCATGCTTACCCCATTAGAATCGCTGTACACCATATTAGATCACACTAAGTGCATCCTCTTCATGCTAGCTGACGGCCTCATACCTTCAAATGCCAAGGAAGGATACTTAGGCAGGCTGGTCATCAGAAGAACCCTAAGCAAGCTATGGGCTCTACCAGAGCCTCCTCACCTAAGTGAGCTAATAGCGCTCCAGATAGGATTATGGTCTAAGCCCTTCCCCGAGCTGAGAAGGGAGGAAGATAGGATCCTTGAGATAGTAGAGATCGAAGAGGAGAAGTTCAGAAATCTCTTAAAGAAGGGCTCAGCAATCGTAAAGAGGCTGATATCATCTGAGCCCAGCATCACAGTAGAACACCTAGTAGAGCTTTACGACTCCCACGGGATACCTCCAACCCTAGTATCCAAGATAGCAAAAGAACATGGTATGATGGTCACCATCCCAGATAACTTCTACGAGCTAGTTGCAGCAAGGCACTATAAGCCAAAGGCTCCTCCTGTACCTGAAGAGGTAAAGTACGCTAGCATAATCCAGGAGCTAAAGAAGTACCCCCCGACACGTAAAGTCTATTATGAGAAACCCTACCTCTCTGAGCTTGAAACAGAAGTCATAGCAGCGACCCCAGCTGGCATACTACTCAAAGAGACAATATTCTACCCAGAAGGAGGAGGACAGCCATCAGACAGGGGCTTCATCATCGTAGACGGCTTAAAGATCCCAGTCAAATCCGTTAAGCTCATAGGAAACTGGGTTCTACATGAAGTCGAGTCGTCCAAGCCGCTTTTCAGTAAGATGAAGGTAAAGTGCACAGTGGACTGGGACAGACGCATATCTTTAATGAGGCAGCATACCGCAACGCACGTACTCTTAGGTGCGGCAAAGGAGATCTTGGGTAGCCATGTCTGGCAGGCGGGATCTGAGCTTGGAGCCGAGGAAAGTCGGCTGGATATAAGCCATTATAAGCCGCTCACTACAAGCGACTTAGAGAACATAGAGCTTCTAGCAAATAGGATAGTCACAGAGAATAGGAGAGTAAACGCGAGGTTTGAGAGCAGAACTGAAGCTGAAGAGAAATACGGGTTTGAAATATACCAGGGAGGGGTTGTCCCGGGGGCAGAGCTCAGAATTGTAGAGGTGGAAGGCTTCAACATCCAAGCATGTGGTGGCACACACGTAAGCCGCACAGGAGAAATAGGCTTGATTAAGGTGCTGAGGGCTGAAAAGATCCAAGAGAACGTCATACGTCTTGTATACTCCGCGGGCCTTCCTGCAGTAAAGAAGGTGGCTGAAGTCTACTCGAGTGCAGCAGAGGCTGCTAAGCTAGTAAACAGGAGAATAGAGGAGATTCCTATCGCCGTTCGTGACCTGGTATCAAGTGTAAAGCTGCTGAGAAGCGAGAACAGAAAGCTCAGGGTCAAGCTATGTACCACGTCCATTGAAGCAGCTCATCCATCAACCATAGGTGGGGTCAAGATCTTAGTGGTTGAGGTAGAGGAACCAGAGGCTCGCATACTAATAGACTCAGCAGACAGCTATCTAAGAACCCACAGGGAGAACGTGGTCATAGTACTTTGCTCTAAAGCTGCAACTGATAGCGGGTATCCCACGGTAGTTATGGCCGCAGACCCCCTCAAAGAGAGGCTGCCTGCTGATGTAGTCGTTAAGGAACTCTCTAGGGTAGCTGAAGGCAAAGGAGGAGGATCCAAGAAGTTAGCGCAGCTAGTGACACCCTTCCCCTTGTCGAGGCAGCAGATCCTAGATGTTATAGCCAAGGTTATGTAATGATAGTGCTTGAGCCTCCTCCTTATCCTCTTGCTAAAGCTGCCTCGGTGTACCGTAGCCTACTGGAATCTGGGATGACTGTAGACCAGGCCTTAAGGCTCGTAACTAGCATGACGAGCCTAAGCAGATCATACCAGAAAGCTCTCAGAAGAGCAATACACCCCTTAAGCTTTGCTATGAGCGCCATATGTAAGAGGCTGCTTCTATGCGAGGTAGCTGGCCTCGAGCTTGCCATAGACGGGTTTAATGTTCTACACACAATAGAAGCTGCATTAAGGAGAGAGCCACTGTACCTAAGTGATGACCTGATGCTAAGAGATACGCTGGGCCTCCATGGGAGGATTCACATGGATGCTGCTTTTGACAAGGCTATAGAGCTGATGCTACTATCCCTAAGCAGCTCCAAAGTAGAGTCAGTATACTTCTTCTTTGATAAGCCAGTCAGCAAGAGTGGAGCTCTAGCAAGCTATATAGCATCTAAGCTGAGGAATTTAGGTCTAAGGGGAGAGGCTAGGGCAATAAACAATGTGGATGAGGTTGTATCTGGGTTTCCAGTGGCTGCCTCAAGTGACACTGTAGTAGTAGCCAAGGTAGACCACGTTCTGGATCTCCCTGCTGAAGTTCTGTCTACAATCTCTACTCCTGTCCATGTGATCTCTCTAGTACCCGAGTCTGCCTCTCAAGTATCTCCTTCTGGTTCGTCCGCCGGCCCTTAACGCTACTAAGACAAGTGCCAGCGACAGCACTACCAGGACTACCAGCATGCCTGCATGGAACATCCTGACAGACTCTGGAACCACCGCCATGAACTCTATGCTGACATTTCCAACAATCTCATACTGTTTAGCTTCTCCTGGCCCCATGTAGGAGCCCTCAAGCTGGGTGATGCTGAAATTCCCTGTGAGAAATGGTCTAAGCGTCACGGTAATGGTTTCCTTCTGGTATGGTGCCATCTCCTCGACTTCAAACTTCAAGATGTTTCCTTCTGTCAGCTCGACAGGGCCCCCTTGAAGATACACATCTAGCCCCTTTGGGAGTTTGATCAACAGCCTTACCTTCTTAGCAGGGCCATTGCCCATGTTCACGACTTCAAACCTGTACTTGTATATTCTGTTCGTGATAATCACCTCGTCAGGCTTCTCTATTAGGTTCACCCTTACATCAGGCTCCACTATAGACACCATTCCAGCCTCGTTGCTCTCCTCTATGTACTTGCCTCCTGCCTCATCCATGTACTCAACTACAGCTCTTCCAATAAGCACGTTCCCTGCTGTGGTTGCCTTAAGCCTATAGGTCATTTCCACTTCCTCTCCTGGATTAAGCTTTGGAATAGACATCTTAGTTTCTCCCTTAACTAGCGTAAAGTACTGTGAAGGGAAGTCATCCACCACTTTGACATTTAAAGCGACTCCATCTCCTCTATTCTTCACGGTTACAGTGATGCTAAGCTCTCCACCCACTCCTGTCCACAGGCTTGACACCACTTTAGACACATCTATCAGAGGCTTTCCTGGCTCAACTACATCAATTATAACAGTATAGGTCTGGTTATAGTAGTCTCCTTCAAGATCAGAGTACTCGATGCCGATATAGATCGTGTACCTAGCTGTTGTGACTGTTGGTGGAATCTGTGCTATGAACTTAAGAGGCCTTATCTTCCATCCTGGAAGCAAATCCGCATGCTCGCCTGTAGTTTCATTTATCAGGTAAATGGGCTCAGACAGGTATCCTGTGACTTCTCCTAGCTGAGGGTTGACAAAGACTAGCTTCAGATCTGAGGGTTTAGCCCATACTGTTATAGCCGGCTCGACAGCTACCCCTCTACCGCGGTTTTCCATGTGGAAGGATATACTTACTCTCTCACCAGGCTTTACCTTGATGCTGTCTGGTATTACTTTGGCAAACACGTTAGGCTTCTCGACTACAGTCCTCTTTTCTCCAACTTCAATGCTGATTATGTAGGATTCCTCGCTCATTCCTGTTCCTGTAACTGAGAAGAAGTCCATATAGCTGACTATGAACATGAGGTATGTGGCATATGGTGTTGTTTGAGTAATCACCTTGATTCTGTACTCTAATGTTATTGACTCTCCTACATCAAGCGCAGTAGCTCCCAGAGGGGCTCCTGAAAGGAGCGCTACCTCCCCACTAGCTGGAAGGATTAGCTTATACTCAACGCGATCTAAAGGAGTTGTTCCAGCATTCCTGACTATTATCTTTATCTCAGCTTCCTCGCCACTTTCTCTAAGAGACACTCTTGAGGGAGTGATTTCGGTTTCAACCTTATACTCCACCTTGTATATGGAATCATATATGAGTAAGTTTACATAATCAGACTTCTTCTCTGAGTCATAGCCTCCACTAGTTAAGTTCACTACAAACTCACGGTTGGCCTTACTGGGGATGTACCATGGGAACGGGTTATATCCTCCAGCATTATCAACTTCCTTCAGCTTCCTTCCAGAGGTTCTATTGTACACTAATAACCTATCTGCCTTCTTAACCCCACCCAGATACACTGCTTCGTACTCTATGTAGTATGGGCCTATATAGAATCTCGTTAACCCAGTATTTTGCACCTGATTCCTATCGTACAGCTTTATCCTATAGGTGTAAGTCTCCTGTCCTACACACCAGCCCACATTGACTATAAGTTGAAGTATAAGGATCACCAGCAGCCCTGCAGCCCCTCTTCTCCACAAGGAAGAACCCCCAACTACAGCCTCTAGACTGGATAATAAACATTAGCCAACATAGTGTCGTACCAGTTTTTTGCGTAAGCCTACTAAAACTCTAGAGTTCAAAGGAGTATCGTCTTTTTTCTAGGCATCTCTGCCGTAAAGTTAATAAGCCTCCTAAAGACCACTTTATCGGGCCCATAGCTCAGCTAGGAGCTTTAACAGCTAGAGTCAGAGCGCCGGCCTTCTAAGCCGGAGGTCGCGGGTTCGAGTCCCGCTGGGCCCGCCTTACCAACATCTTCCTCCCCGCTAATCTACCCTATATACCTGTCACCTAACAGTATCCTGGCCACTTCATAGTCCTCTATCGGTATCCCATCTGCCCTGATCACTGTAACACTCCTCTCTACCTCCTCTATTGTGCTACCACTTAGCCACATTCCCGCATAGATGTCGCTTGTACCTGGGAGGATCATAAGGAGAACCCAGCCACTTGGAGACTTCTCGTATCTTGACACTTTAAGGATATACGGCCTGCATAATGCCAGCACTAACCTATCTGTAGTAGATCTAAGCTTCATGTAGCTATCAGCTTCAAGTACTATAGTTCTGTTCTCAGGTATAACGAGTATCTTACACCCTCTACCTCCTGAAGCAGGCCCCTTGATCACTATGTAGGAGTAAGCTTCTGGTGGCTTCTCTTTATCTAGCAGTCCTCCCCCTATTTCAGCTTCAGATATCGGCGGCCTCGTGACTCTAGCCAAGTACTGTACTATATCTGCTGCTATAATCTGCATTTCTGCCCCTCCACTGCTGGCATCTTTGGAGTAGTAGCAAATTGCAATCAGTTTCTCTCCTTCTATGCCTGAGCTTCTTCTCCTGTGAGTTATGATCAAGGTTGCTGCCACAGCAGCCACTAAGATTACCATACTGGCCTTAAGAAGCTGCCTGCCATATCTCCTCCTCTTGAGCTTAGCCAAGCCTAGATGCCCTCCTTGGCCTCCTTATTCTCCTCCTTTCACGTCTAATTCTCCTTGAGGCCTCTCTTCTAGCCCATACTGCGGCTGCAAGCAGGGCTACTATAGCTCCTAGCGATATTCCAGCATATATTATCCACTTAGGCATCTCCACCCTGATAACAACCTGGGCTGTGGTATAGTATGTTGGCAAGCTGTTGTTTTTTGCATCCAAATAGTGTGTTTCAGATACGATAACAGCTTCCTGGGTTGGTGGCATAAGGAATTTCTTGCCGCTTACATTTATCTCAAAGATCTCACAGTCTCCTGGCTCTAGCTGGCTGGCTTCAAGCCTTGTTGAAGGCTTATGGCTCTCAGCTTCTAGCTGAGGCGTCCAGCTGACGTCTATAGACACATCTTTGGCTAAGGAGTTCCCTATGTTGCAGACTTTGATCTTCAGCTTAGCATCCTGCCCCCACTTTACACTACTTAAGTTGGCTCCGGTCTCGGCATCCTCAACCCAGGCTTCTACCTTAAGGAGAGGCCTCTTCACTGATAGAGATGTGGCTGCTGTGATGTTCATGGGCTCTCCAAGGGCATTAGTGTACATTAAGGTGGTCTTAGCTAGCTCTACTTTGCCAGGTGGAGCTTCTCTTAGCTCAATCTCGTATGTGAACACTTTCTCTTCTCCAGCCTTAAGCTCGGCTATGCTAAAGCCCCCTACAAAAAGCGATGGAGGAGTATCCTTGAAATCTGCTACCACAGCTCCAGAATAGAGCTCCTCTCTTATCATGATGTTCTTAGCCGAGACGTCTCCTGTGTTTTTGAGGAAGATTCTCACTTTAGCTCTGTCTCCAAGGTCAACTGTGCTAGGCGATACCTGCTTGCTGAGAGCTATCTTGGAGTTCTTAACTACCTCGAAATCCAGTGTGGTCGTGTAAGCTACCTTAACTACTCCAAAATGCCTCCTCTTAACCCACACTACTATCTGGACTCTATGTCTCTGCTGTATCCCCTCCTTATGCTTGAGTTTAAAGCTAGAGACTGCCTTCTCTCCCGGCTCAAGCTCACTTGGAGGCTTGTTCCGTGCTGCTAGTACGAATTCGTTAGGGTATTCGACTTCAACCTCAAGAGCCTGGCGGTACTCTGCTCCATTCTCGACTGTCACGAATACTGTAAGCTCTCCTCCTTCGACTATTATAGGAGGCTTGGCTAGCTCATCTACACCCTTTCCTGTGAAGGTGACTGTGGCATATACTGTTATGGCCTCATAGTAGTCAAACAGCATTGGGAGAACAAGTGCTGTTCTGAAGACTCCTCCCTTGAGTAAGCCATTTTCCTGTGTAGACACATAGAGGATTATGTCATCGAGTGTAAGCATCTTAAGCTCTTTGCTTTCTATCATTCCGATGAATGCTAACCTGCTAAGCGCCCATGCCAAGTGAATTTTATCCCATTCGTCGCTAAACTGGGAGTAGCTGTTCACTACCCACCTTTTTGCGTCTCTAAGCAGCTTTTCGTCTACATCATATCCTAGCATCTTAGCTGAGCAAAGGGAGGCAAGAGCATATCCTGTGCTGACTCCTGTTGTCAACCCGGTCATTCTTTCATCAGAACTCCAGTATACTCCATTTGCAGTCTTCTTGGTGCTTTCCTTGAGAAAAGCTATGGCCTTGCTTATAACATCTCCGCTCACCGGGATGCCCCTTATTCTAGCCTCAAGCAAAGTGTGCAAGACTACTGCAGTCAATCCAGGGTCAGGCTTCCTGTAATCTTTATTTGGATGTCTTGGAAATGCCCCCCATCCTCCGCTTTTATCCTGTAAGCTACTTAAACCTGCTGCAGCATCTTTAGCTTCCTTCTCCACACCAACTATCTTGCTAGCTCTGACTAGTAGGAGAACTACATGGGAGGTAACATACGTGTCCTCTACTCCACCTGAGAATGGGCTACGCCACCCCCTCTCTACACGATTACTTCTAAGTGCAAGCTCAACTATCTTCTCGAGAAGCTCCTTCCCCCTCTTCTCACGCTCAGAGACACCTGGCATGAACTCAGCGTTCTCAAGACAAAAACTAAGAGACATACCAATCAGGATGTTCTCATAAAACCCAACTTCTCTCTCTTGGGTCATTGGGTTCATAATTTCATAGAGGCCTGGCATAGTGGCGAAGTACTCATAAGCCTTCTCTATAGCTCTCAAGATGTCTGACTGTGCTTCCCCTAACTCATATGGTAGTGTAGAGAGAGCCAAAATCACTAACAGCACTATAGGCAGCTTTCTCAAGGTACCTCCCAGCAGTTGTAAGCTCAGCCCTTAAAATAGGTAACGCCGCAGATTAAGAAGAGAACTTCAGCTGGAATCGAAAACGTAATATAAAAGGGGGTGGGGCTAGCCGCCCAGTGGTGTTTCCTTAGGCGCTGGTCCGATGCCTACGAAGACTACTCCCGGTGGTGGAGCAACCGGAACAGGTATTGGTATTCCTGGCACTATGCCCAGTACTATTACTGCTGGTGGCTGGGTGTTTCTGCCAGCCTCCCACCATGCTGATGCTGTCTCTCTGAGTATCTTGGTTGGGTCAGCTAGCGCTACAGCTGCAGCATACGTTCCGAATCTGTCACAGCCTGCCACTACTAGCACTGGTACAGTTGGGTCTGGGTTCCATGGGTTCTCCTTAGCATACTGTACTGTCCCTATACCTGATGTCACCTTAGGTACATACTCTACTGGCCAGCCTAGTGTTGCTGCAACATCCTCTAGTGTCCATACCTTGCCAGTCCAGTCCTGCACCTTATCGGTTCCTATGAAGGTTATCCACAGCTTGCCAGTGTCGTTCAGCTCCTTAACGTAGCTGTTAACTATAGGCCCACCGACCAGTATCAGTGCACAGCTTGTCTTAGCCTTCTCAGCTGCCTCTGTCCCAGCTATGTAGACAAATGGTGCATGGAAGAAGCTGAATACGTCCTCTCCCTCGAAGATTATGTCCTTCTCACTTGGTGGAGTGATGTCAGTGTAGTTCTCGAACGATATCAGTAGTGTGCCAGTGTATTCTACCCCTGGGCCACCGACAAACTGGTCGAATATCCCTGCAAATGTCCCAGTGACATCAGTTCCTATTATCTCCTTCAGTAACTTCAGGTCTACTAGCAGCACCCTGTGTGAGTAAACTGGCCCTATGAAGGTCTCTGGTACTGTCATCCATGAGGCAAATGGCAGCCCTGTCTGTGGATCTATTGATATGCACTGAGCTCTGTCACTGCCCTCAGGCTTCACATACTCCGAGTTGTTGTATATTGCAGTGTAATAGTTCTGTCCGTCTACTTGCCCAGCTAGTGTCCAGCTGTTCCACTCCCATGGGTAGAACACATAGCGTAGTGGCACCCACTCTTCTAGCTTATACAGCGGCTCCTTTGTGTCTATTGTGGTCTCTACTACCTCATAGATTGTTGCCTGCCACTTAAGCTTCTCCAATGCCATGGGTTCTGTGACCAACCCCTCTTTCTCTGCTGCCTCTGCTATGTATGGTAGGTTGCCGAAGAAGTACCTCCTGCCATCATATACCTTAGTCTCGTTTAGCTGCCATGCCATCCACTCTGTCGTCTTCACATAATCTATCAGGATAGCTCCAGTGTATATGCTGACATACTCCTCCTTTATGAGCTTCTTGCCCTCAGCCCAGACCCAATGGTGCGCTCTCACCCAGTACATTGGAGGTAGCTCTATCGGTATGCCCTCCCATCTCCACCATCTGCGCCAGGCTTCTGGTGAGTAGAGCCCACATGGAGCCCAGTAGGTGTCTATCCCATATGCATCACTGCCTAGTAGGAGGAAGTCTGCTGTCAAAGTGTAGTACCAGAAATCTCCTACTTCTGTGTCATATGTCTCAATGTAGTCTGTGCCTTCCTCTGTCCTATAGAGGTTACCTCCCCAGCCCTCTACCATATCTGGGCCTGGGAATGGCTCACGTACTCCATTGCCATTAACATCTATCCACTCGTTTCCTGGGTTGTCATCGCTCCAACCGGCTGAAATACCATAGCTGTCCTCTGCTATGCTTAGGATGTTGAGAGCTGGGTTACTTACATGCTTGTGGATTGGATAGCTCTGCACCCATACATACGCACAGTTTGCATCTGGACACACTTTTGACACATGAATGAAGAGTGCTGCGGGCCCCAGATCCAGTGGTACTACTTCAACGTGAATCTGGCTTATGTTCTGCTGCCAGCAGTCTACTATCTCACCCTCTGGGCTTATTAGGGCGAAACTCACTATGTGGTTCGTGCTCTCCAAGTCGTCAGCAAAGTCCTCATTTATCCTGATGTTAGTTATCTGTAGCCTGTATCCTCCTGCCCACTCTATCTCATACTCAGATCCAACTAGCCATAGTGCTCTTGGCTCATAGAATGCAAATGCCCAGTTCCTATCTATTACTGCAGCTGGATCCTGGTAGAACATGATATTCCCTGCCCATGGCGGG
>Ga0164311_10000577_pt1 | contig 16426 bp, 28 predicted proteins | sample GuaBasSedimGuay2_FD_121796 | JGI IMG/M metagenome (GOLD analysis project Ga0164311, IMG submission 121796) | Subseafloor sediment microbial communities from Guaymas Basin, Gulf of California, Mexico - Guay2, Core 4569-9, 9-12 cm | ecosystem: Environmental > Aquatic > Marine > Hydrothermal vents... | reverse complement strand
GGATCATAAGCCATCAGACATCACCTCCCAAATCTCTAACTAAACCTATAACAGCTCTATCAAGATAATGTCTTCCCTCCAATCCATACTTCTTAATATGCCAATAAATTCTCCAAGCCGCTTTTCTAGCCTCATCGCCTGTCTCTCCCTTCTTTCCTATAACCCATTCCAATAATTCATCGTAATTTGGAGCATGAGGCTCAGCACCATAATTCATTATAGGGGCGTGTTTGGCAGTTAATCCAACTTCCATCTCAGTATCAGATATTCTTCTCTTCCCTATACTTCTAATCAAGCGTCCAGAAGCTATCAGATCGGCCATGTGAATCTCATGCCTTATCCTTTCCATCAATTTATCGGCTAGTCTATCCAATATTTCCATCATGACTCGCCTAACTTCACGTCTATCAAATTCTAATCTAATCAACTACATACACCTCTGTATATCTATCAAGAATCTCATGAGCTTGAGTTCTCCACATCTCAATCTTCTCCCTCGCAGTTATAGCACCTTGACCAGCTCCTTCTGGCAATAGGAAAACATAATCTCCAGATTCAACCAATTGAGCCGCAACCAACAGAGTAGTAGCCATCCTAATCGCCTCTGGCACACTCGTCTCTCCATACCTATATTTGATCCTCAAGATGTAACCTCTCGGAAACCACAGCCACCATATCCTTCTAATATACAAGATCCCATTATCATAATCAAGCCAGAAATCTCCATTCTCGGCCTCTGTCTTCACTCCAAGCCATTCTTCCCACTCTGTCCCATTAAACACTTGAAGACTATCTCCCTCATCTGGATCTAATTGCCTCACCTTCCTATGTCTCAAATAAACTCCCGTCCCAAGATACCACCATGCTCTCCAAGTAGCTCTCCGCATCTTGTGATATTCATATCCATTCGTGCTTTTCTCTCTCCAAGCATGTCTCGTATATCTATCCACATAATCCTCCATCGCAGAGATTATCTGCTCAACTTGAGCCTTAGTCGGACTAGAATCCTCACCAAATCTATCTACATCTAAGCCGAGAAACGTCGCAACTCTATCAACAGTAGTATAAGTTCCCATCTCATCACACCTCCGATACGCTGAACATCTTGCTCACTATAAAATCCTTCCCAGCCTTCGTCCCCTTCCAAACGATCTTCCAAGTCCCAGAAGTAGCGGTCTCAGGCAACTCAAAATCGAAGAAATACACTCCATCGCTCTCTTTAGTCATATCACTCTCAGTCTTAGTAGCAACGAGATCTCCCGCTCCATCATATATCTTCGCCTCTTGGCTGTCTGGATCTAGAGCATTCCCATTATAATCCGTCCACGTATTCTTGAATCTGACCGTATCTCCCAAATACGGCATTACTCTTCTACCTCCACCTCTCCTCTCCTCTTCAGAATACTTAAACTTTTCCTTATCACGGTTATCGTTATAGTCCCAGACCTCTCAAGAAGCGTTATAGCTCCCTTCAAGAAGCGTCTAGCCAGAGTTATGAACTCCTTTACCTCGGTTATCTCCAAGACCTCTGAAATCACCTTAATTATCGCCCTAGCAAGGCTGGATAAAGCCTCTTCAAGAACGGCCACTGTCTCACCAACAACACAAATCATCTGCCTAACACGCAACTTATCCTCCAAAATGGCGACCGACTCCACAACTTGACCTATTATCGTCCTAAACCTTGCCGAAGCCTCATCAATATCTATCATCTCTCCAATAACTCTGATCACCTGCTTTATCCCAAGCCTAGACTCAATAAGGGATAACGTCTCCCCAACTACTCTAGCCAGATTTCTAAACCTCAACTTCATCTCCAAAAGCTCAACAACCTCATCATGTATTCGAGATAAGCTCAAGGCTATGACCTTGGCCTCTATCAACTGTATTTCTTCACTTATTATCCGCATAAGTCCTCTTACATAATTCTTAGCTTCCTCGACAGATACACTCTCAGCAAAATGTCTCGCAAGCGATCTAGCCCTAGCCTTCACCTCTTCCAAACTAACAACCTCGGCCATGAATCTGACAACAGCCCTAGCCCTATTCTTAACTTCAGAAATCCCAACATTCTCAGCAACAAGTCTGACGAGTCCCATCACCTTAACAAAAGCTTCCTGAATCGAAATACTCTCAGCCTTAATTCTCAGCAATCTAATAGCCCTAGCAATTCCTTCAGCGATAGAGACCGCCTCATCAACAATTTTAACTATTACCTTCGATAAAACTTCAGTTACAGATTCGGGAACGTTTATCGTCTCAGAAATAACTCTCGCAAGACTCCTTATCCACTTTACTGATTCTTGAACACCAACAATCTCATCTTTTATCCGTGCCAAATTAAGCACCCTGAGCCTTGCCTCAACTAATGAGACAATCTCTCCAATCTTTCTAGTCAAACTCCTAATCCAAGATGCGGCTTCGGACAACTCTATTGTCTCAGTCAAAACCCTTATCCTCTCTCTCACCCATTTAGTTAATTCTTCAAGAGATAACGTCTCACTAACTACTCTAGCCAACTGCAAAAATCTATCCTTAGCCTCACTCACAGAAACAGACTCAGAAATAACTCTACATAAGTTCAAGAATCTAAGCTTCGCCTCAGTCAAATCAACAGTCTCTCCAATAGCTCTAACAATATTTCTAGCAACGCTCTTCAACTCAGATAAAGATACTGTTTCAGCTATCAACCTAACGTAGCTCATCGCCTTGGCAAGAGCCTCAGAGATATTGACTGTCTCGGCGACCTTCCTGACAAGTCTTCTCAACCAAAGTCTTCCCTCTCCTATCGAGATCGTCTCGGACAAGACTCTCGACAAATATAGAATTCTCATCTTAGCTTCTGTAATAGATAAAGTTTCTCCTCTAATCCTATTTATAAACCTGCTTCCAAATCTTCCCTCGCTAATAGCCATTTCCTCTATAAGGACTCTAACTAAATCCTGTCCCGCCGTCTCTTCACTTCCCCAGTCTCCATGGCTTGGCTCGGGATCAATATACTTGCGGACAAATATAAGATCGTAATAAGCTTCTCCTGCCTGAGATGCTCCACCATGAGCGAAAAATCCTGCTCCACCAGAAGTATAGCTCGTATCATTAGCGGAGATCGTCTCTCCTTCCAACGTCACCTTGAGCAATCCACTAGACAATCTATATGCCTTTATCTTAAGCCATGTATTATAGCTCTTAGATCCCCCACTAGCTAGGGTTCCCCACGAAGATCCATTCCACTTTTTGATGGTAAGACTTCCCGAATAAATGCCCAAAAAGTATAGAGTATTATTGCCAGACTGATAATCTATGGTCACGCCCACGTGATGAGCATAACCAGATTGCATCTCATTACGTATCCATGCCTCTATCGCATAATCACCCACACCCGGAGACTGATGTAATGCTTGCTTAGACTGACCTCCCGACTTAGCATCGAATATGAGTCCATAAGATCCTTCATACTTCACAGAAGATGTGGTCTCAAAATCTCCATAAGATGCAGATCCATCCACTTGGCTTTTAGTCCAATCCGAACCAATAGATCCACTCTCCCAATCTTCATATACTAGAAAAGTATCCGATCCACTACCCGCATAAGTCGCATCGCTTTTCCCATAATAGATATAGATGGTGGCCGAATCGGGATCAGATGGGATGCTCGGCACCTTCACCCAAAATATCGCATAGTCACTATCGCTCTTCTCTTCCATCCAATAATCAAGAACTGTCGTTCCATCGTCATCCGTGAATCTTACATCGCCGAAATCGCTCCTGCACTTCTCGTTCAAATATACATCTTCTCCGCTATCAGTTCCACTTCCATAATGAACCTTTATCCTGATCTGGTAATCAGTAACAGATCCGGCACTAGATCCATTTATCTCATGACTCTTCCTATATTGCCAACCACTAAGCCAATTAGATGTTCCACCCTCAGATCCACCAACTCTAGTTATTTGCTCAGCTAAACTAACAGTCTCATTAATCACTTTCTTATAATCCTGCCAACCATAGCTGAAGTTTTCTATTCTGGTATCAGAATCTCCAAGCTTAATTCTAGCAGTCAGAACGGTATCATCTCCCGGCTCAGCATAATACTGATCTATCTTCCAATAAACATGCCAAGTCGCCGAACTCAACTTAGTAGCTTCAAGCTGATTCGTGATCCACTTCTCATCAGTATAACTCGTCCCACTCACTCTAATCTCTGGATCCGCCTCAATAGCATCAGAAGTATATAGAGTCTTGGCTGGAATCGAGCAAGTATCATCAACCAGTATAGTTCCACCAGAATCTCCAGAATAGCTTTTATAAGCATCTCCAAGCTCAACTTTAGATCCATCTGAATGCCTTATGTAAAAGTGAATGTAATAATAAGCCACACTCCCCTGATTCCAGCACTCTCCAGTATATACGGCATCAGTTAGACTGTCCGTAGAGGTCGTCAAGAGCTTATATCCACTCAAGCCATTAACAGTATGCGTATCATTTCTGAAATATCTGGTCTCGACGGGATCTCCGCTTCCATCTGCCATGGATTTAAACGCAGGCCAAGCAGGCTGATCTTCCCAACACCTTCTAAACGCCTTATACTTTCTGACAAACTTGACAAATTTTTTATAATCGAGAATCTCGACAAGCTTCCCATCCTCAAGCTCTCTCAACACCTCCTCCAACTCATCCTCCTTCAACCTCACCAAGGCGAGAATGGGCTTCTTAGAATTTGGATGATAAGCAACTGTATAATTAGCTCCAATATTCCTCTCCTTCAAAAAATCGCTAAGTATCGGTCTATACGGATTTTCCTCGCTTCCGTCTCCAACTACGGCACTCTTGATCCATAGAACCATGCCATCTACCTCTCCCCCTCTTACCGCATCAGACTATTTAAGATTTCATCTAAAGATTCTCTTCAACCTATCGAGAATTGATCGCTTGATTCCTATCTCAACAACTCTGATTCTCTCTCCATCTCTCTTTATAACTGCTACTCCGCTCTCGGACATACGTATCTTAGCATTCTCTCCCAAGGCAAATCACCCCTACGTTCCATTCATCGTGTGATTCACAAACACCTTCAAGGTATCATTCTCAGTCTTATCAAATGACGAAGTAAAGTTGAATCCAGTCAATATCGGGCTTCCAGTTCCCGGCGAGGCAACAGTTATCACAGCCTGATTTATCCCAGTAGCAGAGAAGTCCGTCTTACCCCACTCAAACTTCCAAGTAACAACATCGGCTCCCGCTCCAGTATTATCGGCATCATCGTCATTAGTCTTCGGATAGCCTGAGCTTACGGTCTTCTCCGATCCAGATATTGGGCTTCCAAGATCATCGTAAGTGCTTGACTTTCCCCATGTAGGCTGAGTTCCATTTCCGAGAACCATCGTATTAAAGTTATTGGTCGGCGTCTCTCCACATGCCTTCTGGGCATACCATTTATCTCCCTCATCTGTGACTATGTTCTTGGCAAATAATACTTTCTTAGTGCCATCAGCCTTTTTCAATACAGCTATTACATTCCACATTCCCATTCCAACAACACCTATCAAGATAGATTCTCAGAAGTTCTTAAGTTTTTCCCTCCCCTAACGTCTTCTCAACCTCTCTCCATAGATGCCTCATCAATACTATCCAGCCTAAGAGATAGCTGAATACTCCAATAAGCATACATCCAACAATTATAAAAGTCATTCCAATATCAAAAGCTAGAGTCCAATTAGTATGATCTACTCCACCTGAAAAAAATGGAAAAGGGAAATAAAACGAGTCCCATGATTTGCCTGCTTCAAGCCACCATGCCATAGTATTAGTAAGATCCCATATCAGCCATAATCCAGCTATCACTCCCGCAACGCCTATCAAGATGCCTACAACGGCTATCACTATAAACGTCCTCCACATCAGAACCCCAACTCCTTCTTTATGTTCTTGGCCTTTATCCCATATCCATCTCCGCCACTCGGATGGCCTGCAAACGTCAATCCGAGAATCCCATCGGCACTCTTCACGGGCGATCCAGAATCTCCGGGCTTCGTCTCATTACTGAAGCTAAACACATCTGTAAAGGTCAATATCCTTCCATCTCCCATATTCACGTTTATCGTCGCACTCTCAAGCTTCACTTCTCCCTCAGTTATCCCCGTAGTTCTAGATCTCTTATACGTCTTCATCCCTGTCTTGGGTTCGACTATCTTCTCAAAACTGTGGAAATATCTCCCAACCACTATTCCCTCGCTCAACTTTATCTTGCTGGCGTCCACCTTATTGGCAGGCAACGGCACTCCCAAGAAAATATACAAGATCCAATCCCAAATGCTCGGACTCCTCCACTTCACGGTCTTTATGCACTCTCCGATCACCTTGCCATCCTTCTCAGTCAATACCTTCATCCCGACCTCTGGGATCACGTGCTTGTTCGTGAAGGCGATCTTGTCGCCAATAGCAAATCCGAGACTCCCAGCCCACTTCCTATGCTCTGGAGTTATCCCATCTCCCTCCCAAACATCAGCCTCTTCAACAAACACATACTCCTCACTCGAATCAACAGTAGATCCAAAATAAGTGTAGAAATTACTCAGACCTCCAAGATCGTCATCATCCATATAATACTTGTCTCCAACAAATACTATCTCCTCTTCCATGAAAAATTCAACTTTATCTCTCAAGAAACTTGGCAAAAGTCCTCTTATCGAATCTTTTAAGTTATCGAAAAAACCAGCATCATATTTCTTCAAGCCCTCAAATTCTTTATTTATCCCGATAAGCAACTTCTCTCCATCCCAAGCCATACTCGTTATCAGACTCGTGAACCAAGAGGCAAATCGTCCAAGAAATCTCTGCCTATACCAATTCCATCTCCAACACAATCTCAAAACAAGATATTCGATTCCAACATCAACATATCTTCCAAGAGCCAGACCGACGCCGAGAGTTATTATACTCATTCCCTGCTCAAAAGTAATTATCTTAAATCCCATCAATACAAATGCTCCTATCAATAAGATCAACGCAACAAAAAATGTAGGTTTTGGCTCTCTCATCTCAAATCACCTACTCCTTCGTCATCCACACATATCTATCTGCCCAATCATTATTCGCCTTAACCATCCAATAGCAAGCCAAGATCAACGCCACTATTATCAATCCAGAACCTATTAGAACAAATCCGGGATCAAGCCAATAAATCGGGACACTACTGTAAATCTCTCTGCCTATCAGAGAATATCTATACACAGGAACATAATGCGTTGCTTGACTACATTCAATCTTCATCTCTCCACTTGGTAAGGTCATCGGATAGCAATACAAGTCTGGGACTGGATGAAAACCCCCATGCTCTTCAAGTCTGTATGCGTATCCCGCTGGAATCATTATTACTTCATGATGCGGAGCCATCATCAAGAACGCCAGTCCAAGCGTTATCAGAGCAATAACAGCAAACACCTTAGCACTTAAAGCCCAAGCGAAAAATACTCTAGCGGTTTTCTTAGCTACTACTGTTACTCCAGATTCTTTGTTCGTTATTTTTCTCAAGAATAGCCCTCCAAATATGGTCGTCAAGGCAACGGCAAGCCAAACGATGGCTACAAGAACCCAACCGACCTCTATCATTCTTTCCCATCACCTCCTCGCCAATTACACCTATCTGCGAGTATTTATACATTTAGAACCCACTTAACAGGCTTAAGAGATTAAGTCCCAACAACTGAACTAAGCACGATCCTATCAGCGTTCCAAGGCTGAACTCTAATATATCTCCAACATAATCCGCTTTCTTTTCTTTTTTCTTAAAACAGAACTCTATTAGTTCGTAAATAAAAAAGATGATTATTAAAAACCAGAAAAATGAGGCTAGGATTCCCAGAATCGTATGGCCAATACTATACCAGTCATCAAACACCTCTACTCTCAAGGATCTCATCTAAGCTTATGATTTTATCATTTTTAAGCATTACTAGACTAAGCCATCTTATCGTAAACAATATATCATCTATACTTCCCTTCATAAAGACTTGATAAAGAAGCTTGAGAACTCGCCAAAAATAGACTCTCTTACCGCTCAAGATCTCAGAACATAGACATAACACTTTATCCTTCAAACTTATGAACACATCACAACTGATTTCTCCTCCAAAAGTAAAGGCAAATCTCCCTAAAAATTTTCTAAAGAGAGGCGAGAAAACTGGAGACACATGATCGAGATCTCTACGCAATTCTCTCCACAACATTTCAGCCATAAATTCATCCCCAACGGCCAAACAATATAATATGAGCTTTCCACAAACATCATAAAACTTAATTCTATCTTGAGAAAAAAGAGTAGAGAGTTTATGGGCAATCTTCTCAACTTCATCTGCTCTCAGCTTTCTCTTCATGGCTTCACCACCTTGCTAGAACCCCATTTCCCTCTCCTCACTCCTGCTCTTAAAGATCTCCCACAGAAAGGGCATCTATTGAGATAAGGCAACGGAATCGAAGGCTTAAAGGATAACCCACATTTACAACAATATTTCCATCCATCGTTGTATCGAGGTCTCTTTCTCACATAGATTACTATCTCGCCAATCAGATACTTCCTCTTTTTCTTACTCATCTTGGATTTTCTGCGAACCATTTTCTCACCACCACATACATCAAAACTAATATCACAAAAGCCCCTATCTCCCTAATCAACTCAAGATCCATTCTATCGCCTCCTTACATTTAGTAATATTCATCCAACAATCCTTAACCCAATTAGTTATCGCGTCCATAATGCTCAACATCACTAGAACAAACGCTATCATCGCCAACATTAACAACATTAATTCCAAGATCGCCCTAGCCTCTTCCCTCATACTATCCTCTCCCCATAGGGTCTTAATGCTCGATTCTTTCTCCCTAATTTAGTCCATAAGCATCGAAAGCAAGCCCATGCCTGAGATACCATTATTCCACCGCCAATAAAATATCGTCCACAAACATCGCACTTGGCCAAACCTCTAATGATTCTCATTCCCAATCGCCATCTATCTCTCTTCCAATCCCAGTCTCCACGCTTCATACACCTCGGACATATCACCAATTGACTCGTAGGAAATACAAAATCTCTACGCCCACAAATGTTACAGATGCCAAAATGTGACCCCACTCCATCTTGGACTAATGGCCTCTTAATCTTTAGAACTCTTCGATCCAGCCAATTCATTTTTTCTCACCTTCGACAACATACTTTATATCAAATCCTGAAGCGTATTCCTCTATATCATAAGACTTCACTATTAATTTAGATCCATCATCAAATCTAATAACTAAGATATCTCTAAAAGCACCAGTAACTCTATCTTTATCATCACTGATTAAGATCGCTGACTCAATACATTTCCCTTTAAGATGGTCAAGATATTCTATATTCAATAGGCTACACCTCCTCCAAGAAGTCTCTCCTTACCACCAAATAAAGCCTCACCCGCTCCATAGAATACGCCAAACATGAAAACCATGAAAATCAACTCTTCATCGTTTTCGGCCATTTCAGCAATCTTCTCTATCGCTTCACTTATCTTCTCATGCTCATCCTCAAGAAGCTTTAGAAACTTTTTCTGAATTTTCTCGCCATCAACACCAAAAGCAGAAGTAAGCTTAAGCTCATCATGATTCAACTTCAACTTTATCGTCTTATCACCAATAATCCATCTCAAGAGGTCTTCGATCTTCCCCTCATCACAAGACTCCCTCGCATAATTCACTATCGCCAAAATTTCCTGAAAATAGTTTACGTATTCATTCTCCTCACTATCTTTCTCTAACTCTCTCCACCTCTTCCAAATCTCCTTTTTATTCCTCATCTCCCTCACCTCCCATAACCCATAAAGCTATTGCCATGACAAGAAAATATGTAGCCATCTGGACATTTTTGAGAACTGCGAATTCAAAGCAAGAATAGATAAGATCGGTGAGAGCCAAAATTCTACAAACCAATCTAAGATTCCTGAGCAATCTCTTCATTCTCCCAACCCCGCCTCTCTCCTTTTTCTATTAACGAACTGCCTTAAAAGTTTCCACCAACTATTTTGATAACCACAGGAATTACAAGTAATATAGATCCACCATCTCTGCCCATTCTCATCCTCAACACCACCAGAGTGGCGATAAAATTCGATCCTTCCATGAAGCTCTTTTCCACATCCAATACATCTAAGCTCTCCTCTAGACATCAAATCGTCCAAGACCTTTATCACTACCTCAAATCTATCTCCAGTTCCCTTATTGCTCATCTTTCCCACCTCTCTCAGATAACTCTCTAAGAGCTACAACAAGATTCTCGCATTTCTTATTTAGCTTCCTTCCACACTCAACAACCTCTTCTATGAATTCAACAAGTTTTTCAAGAGACGCTCCAAACACATCATCAACTCCCTCTCTCAAAAACACTTTAAGATCGCCAATTGTCTCAGAAGGGATTACTGGTTCAAAAGCTTTAGGCGGAGTAATCACAGCATACAATCTGCCAATACATTTCTCAACCTTGACATCAACGTATTCAAAATATTCAAATTCGGCCTTCAGAGTCCTCTTCAATTCATCCAATCGGAAATCCACAATCATCTATTTTCACCTCCCTTAAAGAATTTAAACAAACTCACAAACACATTCTCACCCCCATTTAGAGAAATAAAGGGAGTGGAGGCATGTTTCAGCCTCATTACATACTCACCTCCATTAAGAGTCTTAGCAGTTTCATGGGCAATAGCTTTAGGTCATACATGGATATGCCTATTGATTTTCTTATTCCAAGCCTCTCTTTCAAATTAGATGAGAATTTGGCAACTGCCTCTGGATTGCTTGCTATCGCTATTCCTATCAACTCTATCCCACTTCTAACATATTTCTTAATCATGTCTCTTGCTCTCAACTCCTCATAATACGGCTCTGGATAACCATCGGTAAGTAATATAACTATCGGGTTCTTCAGCTTTTTTACAACGGGATATAACTCGTAGAGAATTGTTCCTGTGGGAGTAAGTCCTTTGGCTTCGACTCTAGCTATTTTCTCCATTACATTCTTTCCCCATCTCTCATTAAATCCCTTGAACCTTGGAATATAAAGATGATCATACTGTCTATATCCAGTAGCATCTCCTCGAAATCCATAAACAGCAAATCTAACTCCAAGGAAATCTAAGGCATCGCCAAGAGATAACAGAACTCGCTTATACTCTCTAATAAAGGCATCAACGCTCCCACTCAAATCAATTAGTAAGACTACTTCATATCCACCTATCCTAGTTCTCTCCTCTCTAAGAAAAGGCTTATTTCTATCAGCAACATAACTCTCAACATCGAATTCTTCTCCCACTCTGCCACTCTTCTCAAAAAACTTTTTCTTAACAAGCTTCAATTTCTCTATAAGGCTCTGAGATAATCCCTTATCATAAAGGAATTCAAGATGGACTTTGCTGGAATCTTTAACCTCTCTGACTACGGACTCAGCATCAATCATCTTTTCATCTTTAGACCTCTCCGTAAGATACTTGAATTCTCTCTTAATTTCTTTGCTTCCCTTCAATAAAGCCTTAGCAAGCTTGGCGAGATCGCCTTTATCCTTAAAATCTTCCGCTTCTCCCATCAAATTCTCATCCTCTTCACCTTCATCAAATTCACTTTGACTTATATCACTATCTTTATATTTATCTAGCTGATCTTCAATTTCCTTCTCCAAGGCTTTTTCGGAGAAATCTCCTTTCTTGGGCTCTCTCGTAAATTTCTCAATTCCTTCAACATCAAGAGTTCCCCAAGTTCCAGCTATGACATCATCAATATTAATGTGGTAAGCAAATTCGTTAATGGCATGAATTATTGTCTCAGAAGGATTATCGAGAGCATTTTTCTTAACATAATCAACAAGATCCCTTATCCATTCTGGAACTTCAACATCGCCAGCAACTTTTCCAGCTAATACAAGCTCTCCAAACATCTCAAGCTCATTCTCAGGAACTTTAAGAATCCTCGAATAGATGGCTCTACTAAATAATCTCTCAGCCTTCATTCCTTTATACATCCTTGTTCCCAACTCTTCAATCCTATAATCTTCAACGATATTAGCAATAGATCTGGCAAATTTGAGAAGATTGCTATGAAGTTTTTTGCTATGAAGTTTTCCACCTACACCTTGATTACTAATAATTGCCTTTACTCTATCAAATACCGCTTCAGAATTAAATAGTATATGACACGCTTCGTGGAATAGCGAGAACCTCCACAATCGATATTTATGATAATCTCTCAATCCCTTTACTGTCTTCATAGTTCCAAAATAGGGCATGGTAATTTTATGAGTTATTGACCTATATCCGTAGAGTCTTGTAACATTTGGAATCTCTGAGCCTGAAGATATTACAACAACTGTCTTAGGATCATCACTCCAAATCCTCGCTAAGAATTCTGCCAGCTCCTTCAACTTTACTTTATCTATCGCCATTATTGACCTCCCTCCAAGACAGCGTATCCAAATACACTCCCTATGAACTCTTTAACCTTCTTCATCTGGAATTCGCCGAACTGCCCATATACATCCAAGAACACCGACTTCAAAGCAGTTTTCTTATCAACACCACTTATCCTTAGCTTGGCATAGGTTAACGTCTCTCTGATGCTAGGAGAGTAATCAAGCTCTCCTGCCTCAGCGGATCTTCTAAGCTTGTTAGCTAGTTTTATTACATCCATGATCTCGTCTTCAATTTTGTCTAAATCATCGCCTAAGTGGGTCTTGAGAATATTGTATTCAACATCAGGCGAAGGATAATCCATGTATATCCGAATAGGGAATCTCGAAATCAATTGTGGTGGCAATTCCTTCGTGCCGGCATGTGTTAATGGGTTAATTGTAGCTACTACCCACCAATCCTTGTGAGCCTTTATAACGAGATCTCCCGCTTCCTTCAACGTCAATTGTCTCCTATCATCTAAAGCCTCATCCAATCTCAAGAGAACATCTGCTTCAGCCGCATTAAGCTCGTCTAGATACAATATTGATCCTTCTTTCATAGATAACGGTATTACGCCCAATTGGAACTCGGTTGATCCATTATTCAAGCTCATCATTCCAAGCAAGTGATGCTCCCTCGTCCTTAGAGAGAAATTGATCTCCCTCAATCTCTTCCCTTTCATCTGAGCAAATTTCCTTACCATCGTTGTCTTTCCAACACCTTTAGCTCCAATTATAAGCACATTCAACTTCAGTCTATATGCTTTCTCCAAGACATCCAAGAAGCCACCATAGTCATAAAACTCAACAGGTTTTTCTCCTTCAACGAACTCAACGAGCTTTTGCTTCTCAACTTCTTCTTTCTTCTCTTCATCAACTTTGGCCTTTGATTCGATAACGAACTCGTCTAAGGGTTTGGAATATAGACGTTCATAGCAATCCTTACACAACTTCGCTTTAAACTGGCTCTTCCCCGGCTCGATATTAGCCACAAAATCGCCTTTCATTATCTCTCTTCCACAAACATCGCAAGTGTAGTTTCTCCTCGCCTTCACTTCTTCCTCACCTCATCTCTCAAGATCTCAAGTATAGAGAGTATAGCACATTTGCCTGTATCTCTATCGAACCATTCACAGACATCCATAATACAATCCTTCTCCCTCAAGGGACACAATCCTCTCCTTATAACGGAAATCATCTTCTCCATCACTCCTTCACCCCATAAGCCAAAAGAATAACACCAACATCTATAATCAATAGACCTAGAAGCAAGTTAATGAAGGAAATATATCCGCCGAACACCAAGGTAAGGTAAATAGCAATCTTAAGAAGCTTACTCTTAATCTTCATTCAACCACCTCCTCGAAATCTTCTACAAGCTCCCATTCACATCTTACTGGTTTGGCCTCTGGAATATCGCTCTCATCAATCATCTTAATCCATTTGCCATAGTTCTTAAAGATCTCAAAATATCTACCTTCTTCTATAAAGATCGTAAGCTCATAAAATCCATTCTTGTAGGCAATCACTTGAACCATGTTTTTATCGAACATATTTGTCTGTCCAAGCCTTCTTATCGCTTCATATTGAGCTATTATCTTCTTAATCTTCTCAACGTCCATCTACTTCACCTCCTAATCATTAAACACTACTAAGATTATTAGATCTTTGACCTCATCGCAACATCCACGCCAGAAGGAAATATCTCCATCCTTTGGATTCTTTGGAAACGGCATCAATTCATGCCATTTACCACAAACGGGACACTTCACTCTAAGAATCTCCATATCATCTTTGACAACAGTATAAACCTCTACTAGACTACTGATTTCGGCAACCAATCCTTCGACCTCTGGAGTATAAGTCCAGACATCATTCTTCTCTTCCTCTGGAGGCTTCCAAGTCGCCTTATCATCCAAGTCAATCATGGACATCTACTTGTTCACCTCCCTCTTAAGATCTCTTATCAAGTATTCGATTTCATCAAGAACATCGTATTCATCGAAATCCTCGCCATAAAAGAGACTCTTTATCTTCTCCAATCTAGAGATAATCTCCTCAACACTCATCTTTTTCACCTTCCTCAACTTAAATCGCTGAGCCATTAGAAATTCATCGCCTCTATAAAAGATGTGCTCCCTGTTTTTCAAAATGGAAATAATCTCTTGCTCCCTGTTTTTCAAAATGGAAATAATCTCTTCAGAACTGAACCCGCTACCACCTATCAAGGTGGGGGTAGTTAAAACAGGGACTTGGGTGCGGGTAGTTCCCAAGCCCTCATCTCGGATCTCTTCTTGCCTTCTCATCGGTCAGAAGCTTCTACACATAGTATATAAATCCTATAGCTGTCGGAAACTCAAGGTATTACCCAAAAAGCTTTATATATTATTAAATCCGAAAAAATCCCCCTAGCAAATCAAACAAACTAACCCATTCGCTCTCTCACCTCGGCGTGTAATTCCAACCCTCACATCAACGAGAATCTCTCTTATCAGCCCTCGGTAATACCCAGCATGCCTTAGAAGACACTAGTAATAACTTTTAGTGCCTAACAAGAGAGTTTGAACCATTTCCGATGCCTAAAAACACTAACAACGGCTAAGAGTTCTGGAGGATGCTTTTACAACCTAGCCTCTGCTAATAGACAACTTTAAATCCTAAATGAACAACAAATACTTAAACACTTCCACAAGAAACCGAAACGCTTAAATCAAATGCCTTCCAAACACTTTTTCACCAACAAAACCCCTAACCCCTTCAACCCAAAAACCATTCTTCAACCCAACTTCTCCCCCTTCACGCTCAATCTTCATGGGAAACAAAAACGTGGTGTTAATTTTTTTGTATTTTATTGGATTTTATCGCTTTTCTAGGGCTCTACTCTCTATTCTCTCTGTCATTCACAGACATCTCGGCCTCGGAAACGGGCATCACAAGTCATACAGGCTCCCATAAACTATCGTCCTCGAAAACTCTCTTCCAATACCTCCTCTCAAGATCTTCAACATCCTCCCTCTCAACCTTTCTAGAACGCCTCTTCTCCAACTCCTCAAACCTCTGAAAACCTAGAGAAATCAAATATTCAACTGCCCTGCTCAAATTCATGCCATTCCTCGCCGCAAACTGCTCCAACTTCTGGAGAGTAGATTCGCTCAACGTGAAGCTCTTAACAGGCCTCTTCCTAGCAACCTTTTTCTTTCCCATTACTTAACCCACCTCAAGAAATCTTCCCAAACTGAAATAGTGACTCCCCTTCTCTCCAAACTCGCCAAATAAACCGCAATAGCCAACGCATCAACAATATCATCTCTCCTGCCAGGCGCTTTCTTAATCCTCAAACTGCCATCACTCCTATATTCAACATCATATCCCTCAAACTGAGACGCAATCTCGGAATCATTCAAAAGATAAATCAACTTGTTCTCAATCGCATCGTAAAGAGCCTTATACACTTCTTCACGCTCTCTCCCCGCAAACTTGACTCCAACAACCTTTCCTCCAAAACGCTCCCTCAAAATATCCAAGACACCCGCTCCCAACTGAGTCTCATCAACTCCAAACACCTCTGGATCATATTTCTCTATAAACTTCGTCGCCCAGCCAATAATGTCGGCAAGATTCTTCTTATACCTCGTCTCATAAAACATCATCTCAGCTGGAACATCTCCCCACCTCGCATACCTCGGAATCCTTATGAAAACAATACACGACTCATCTTCTCCAAGCCTAGCAACATCTAATCCGCCGAAAATCTTCCAACCCTCTTCCTTTCTCAAGATCCTCGTCCTCAACTTCATCAAATCTCTAACTTTAGCCAAGTCAAACAACTTTCCCGCTCCAGCGTCAAACTCTGCCTCATACCAAGCCTTAAACTCTGAAGGAGTCATGCTCTTCCTAGCAAACTCAACGATCTCTGGCCTCAAAATGCCTGCCTTCACGCCATCTTTCCAAGTAATCTTCTTC
>Ga0164311_10000576_pt1 | contig 16432 bp, 18 predicted proteins | sample GuaBasSedimGuay2_FD_121796 | JGI IMG/M metagenome (GOLD analysis project Ga0164311, IMG submission 121796) | Subseafloor sediment microbial communities from Guaymas Basin, Gulf of California, Mexico - Guay2, Core 4569-9, 9-12 cm | ecosystem: Environmental > Aquatic > Marine > Hydrothermal vents... | reverse complement strand
TCTTCGCCGCCAAACGCCAGCTTCACGCTCTCAGGCATGTGTTTATCAAGAATGCCGATAGCCTCGTCGGGATGCTCGTAGGCGAATCTTTGCGCTCGAATGAAGGCGCTCACGACGGCGCTCACGACTTCGGGATGCTCCCGCAAGAGGTCGCCACGCACCGTCACGACGCAGCACGGCGAATGTTCGTAGCCCTTAAGCTCTGCCCACTCCTTCGAAATCCAGAGGACGGGGATGCCGTAGCCCTGTTGAATCATGAGGTCGTCAAGCTCGGCGCCTATCACCGCCGCATCTATTACCTTGGAACGTAGCCACTCCATTAGAACGATGCCGCCTGTCTTGATCTCGACGTCATGCTCAGGGTCTATACCGTGCGCTAGGAGCCAGTCCGTCATTATTGTCCACTGTATGGAACCGGGACCGCCCCAGACGCCTATTTTCATCGGTCTGCCTTGCTCCATCTCAAATTTTAAAATCGAACCTGCAGGGTCTGAATAATTCCAGTAAAAGTCGGGGACGCCGTCCGTCGCTCTTATCGAGAGCGTTGCGATGTCCATGCCGACCGCCGCCACGACCTTATGCCCCTTCTCGTATTCGTTGGCGATTGTCGAGATTGCGGGGGCGACGCCACCGACCGCCACGTCGATTTCGCCAGCTCTGAACGCCTGAAACTCCTTGGCGCCGCCGCCCGTGAAGAGCATCTCACTGACCGGAACCCCAAGCTCATTTTCCAACCAGCCCTTCTCCAGGATTATGGGGACGGCGACGTGCTCGAACGCCGGTTGCCATCCGATTTTCAACTCTGTGAGCCCTGTCGCTGGAGATGTTGCCGGGGAAGGCGCCACCGGTGGTGGCGTCCTCTCCACGCAGCCAAGCGTAAAGGATACGAGCAGGAGGGCGGCTACCACCACGAATCTTACACGCATCATCATTATAAACACCCCCTCTCATATAAATGTTCGCCCCGATGTGCAATTATTTGCCTAATTGGGAAAATTGCAGCAGCGCACACCTTTTTCGGCAACTTGTCAATTCAACTTCTCCTCTGACGTCCACGGTAGATAAAGGAGTATCAACGTGAGCACGTATGCGATAATGACCGTAGGCAGTGCGGCGTGCATGCCAAAAATCTGCGGCGGCTTGTTGAACAGCATCAGGACCGTCAAGACGATGCCGAGCACGCTCACCGCGAGCATGATTGCGAAGCCTGCTCGTCTCTTCAGCTTCCTCCGCCGTGAAAACCATGAAACGAGAAGCGGTCCGATGTAAAGGGCGCTGGGCGCCAGAAAGAGCAGAACGAGCATGACGACTTCCTCTCGAATTGTCAATGCGAGGAGCAAGCCCAAGAGTCCAATCACGATGGTAATGAGCCTTGAGATTTTGAGAATCTTTTTATCTGAAGCTTGAGGGTTTATGAGCCGCTGGTAGAAGTCCCGGACGAGCATTGTCGTGCAGGAATGAATCCAAGAGTCGGTACTGGACATGCACGCTGCTATGATGGCGGCGCAGAAAAGTGCGCCCACAGCAGGCGGAAAGACCGTAAGCATGACCTGCGGCACCGCAAGTATCGGCTCGGTGTTCGGCAGCAGTACTCTGGCGAGCAGCCCAGCAGAAACCGCAAAGAAGCCTATCGGGAAGATTAGCAGCCCGGCGATGACGCCCGCCTTCGTAGCGTCCTCAGGCGTCCGCACCGCCGCACATCTCTGCAGCCACGGCTGGCTGACGTAAACAAACATGAGTAGGCACGCTACGTAGGAGCTGATGCGCACGGGACCCGCAGCAGTCCAGTCCCAGTAGCTCGGCGGCAGTTGCGAGAGCTGTGATGAGAAGCCGCCGGTGGCGATGAGCGCAGTGAGCAGCCCCAAGCCCGTATATATCACAATCATCTGAAGTGTGTCCGTCAGCGCCACCGCCCACATCCCGCCGATGAAAATGTAGAGCGTGATTATTGCAGCGGTGACCACGATGCTTATTCCGATGTCCAAACCTGTCATCGCAGACAGAATGGCGCCGGCAGCCAGAAATTGTGCTGCGACCGCCGGAATGAGCGACAGTATCATTACAAGGGCAACAAGCGCCCGAGCTTCGACGCCGTAGTCCCGCTCCAGCACCTCTTGCAGTGTTATGGCGTTGGTGCGTCTGAAACGAGCGGCGGCGAGCCACATGCTCAAAATCAAAGCGACGCCGAGAATCAACGGGTAGAGCACCCCCGAGATTCCAACTTTGTAGCCGAGCTCGCCGACACCAATCGTTACGCCGGAGCCGACGAGCGTCGCCGCAATCGAGAGCGACGCCACCCACCATGGAAGCCGCCTGCCGCCCACGTCGAAATCCTCGGCGGACTTTGTCAGCTTCTTCCCATAAAGCCCGATGAGCATGCAGACGCCCAAATACGCCACGACTATGGAAAGCACGATGTTTTGCATCCTTACATTAGGACGCCTCGTGCGTTTATATATTTGTCGTTATGTGCAATATAGAGTCTTATGGGGCAGTAAGCAGCTGCCCCGCTCATATTTACCATCCAAAACATTTTTAATTGCGAGAGAAGAAGAGGACGTGATGAGAAATGGCGAGGATTTACGCAAGACGTAGGGGGAGATCGGGCTCAAAGCCGCCGTTGCGGAAGAAGCCACCAGAATGGTTGCAGATTACGCCCGAAGAGATAGAAGAGCGCATCATCGAGCTATACAAGCAAGGATACTCGACAAGCGTCATAGGGATGGTCCTCAGAGACTGCTACGGCGTGCCCGATGTCCGTTTGGTTACTGGCAAGAAGATGACTCAAATTTTGAGAGAATACAACGTCGCCTCTAAAGTCCCCGAAGACCTGCAGAACTTGATAAAAAAGGCTATACGGCTGCGGAAGCATCTGGAGCTGCACAGAAAAGACTTGCATAATAAAAGGGCGTTGCAGCTCACAGAGTCGAAGATACGGAGGCTCGTTAAGTATTACAAGCGTAAGAAGGTGCTGCCGGCGGACTGGGAATACAAGCCTGAGACTGCGGAAATCCTCCTTAGGGCATAACTTCAAAACTTTTAAATGTGTTGCGAGTAGAATAAACGGTGGTGGTGAGATGAACCCGTATGCAAGCCTCTTGGGCGGGCTGCTTTTGATGGCGCTCGGCGCCTTTGGCATCTATGTGTTCAGGCAGCAATTTTTAATGGTGCTGGAGGGCGTCGTGGGCGTTGCAGTGCTGCTCGTCGGCGTTATTTTCCTGATGATAGGCGTGAGTGACGTCAGAGACAGGTTAAGAGAAAAGAAGGAAGCGGCGGCTGCGGACACCGGTAGTGAGTAGTGGCGAAAAATGTCGGCGAAACGTCCTTTAGAGGGAGTTAGAATCATAGACTTGACGCAGTTCCTCCCAGGACCCTATTGTTCGATGCTACTCGCAGACCTCGGCGCTGAGGTCATAAAAGTTGAGCGGAAGGACGGCGGCGATTATGCAAGGAGGCTCCCGCCGCTCGTAAAAGGGGAAGGGGCGGGCTTCTTGGGAATGAACAGGAACAAGAAGAGCATCACTTTAAACCTGAAAGCCGAGAAGGGAAAGGAAATATTCTACAAGTTAGCGAAGGGTGCGGATGTCGTCATGGAGGGCTTCAGACCAGGCGTCGTTGACCGTTTGGGCGTTGGCTACGGGGATGTTAAGAAGATAAACCCCAGGATCATATATTGCTCGATTTCAGGATTCGGGCAGGACGGCCCTTACAAGGACGTCGTCGGGCATAACATAGACTATTTATCATATGCGGGCGTTCTCGGCTTAAACGAAAGGCCATGCTCTGCGAGCTTGCTCATCGCAGACCTCTGTGGCTCGATGTTCGCCGCTTTCTCCATACTGGCGGCGCTACTTTACAGAGAAAAGACGGGGATGGGCACTTACATCGACGTTTCCATGGTTGATGGAGTCCTTTCTTGGATGAGCATGCACTTTTCCGCATACTTCGCAGACCGCCGTGAAACGATGCCTGAGCACGTCGTCGTCGGCGACTCGTTGGGTTACGGCATCTTCGAGACGAAAGATGGCTATATCTCACTTGGCATCGTCGAGACGTGGTTCTGGGAGAATCTATGCAAGGTGCTCCGCCGTAACGACCTTATCAACGACCAGTATGCGAAAGGCGAGCGGCGGGAGCTCGTTTTGAATGAATTACGACGCATCTTCAAGGAGAAAAGCAGGGACGAGTGGGTGCGCATTTTGAGGGCGGCAGAGGTGCCGTGCGCCCCTGTTTACAGGCTGAACGAAGTATTTTCAGACCCCCAGATCAAACATCGTGGTCTGCTCACAGAAATAGAGCGGCAGGGAGAAAAGCTGAAACAAATAGTTTTCCCGATAAGATTTTCGGGATTTGACTGTCGTGAAATAAGAACGCCGCCGCCGGTGCTCGGCGAGCATACCGACGAGATTTTAAGGGAATTAGGTTACAGCGAGGATGAGATGAAAAAGCTGAAAGAAGAAGGAGTTGTGTAGCCTTTAGAGGGAAGTGCCGATGCCGCTGCTGGACGCTGTAGTCGAGAGGGTTACGGGGTTTGACGCAAAGAGGCTCGTTGTGGTCCCGTTAATTGTGTTGCTGCTGGCGGCGAGCGTGCTTGCATATTCACAACTCGCCTTCGGGACGCCAGTCAAGCTCGGCATGGACTTCACGGGCGGCACACTCGTGAGAATTACGACGGCGGAGAGCAAAGACGAACTCCTTGCAAAATTCTCAGAGTTCCCGAACGTCATCATCCGAGAGGCAGGCGACGAGAAAATCTTGCAGTTCGGACCGATGAGCAATGAGGAGAAGGAGAAACTCATCCAGCTCGTCACCAGCTACCCCGATTACGAAATAAAGGACGTAAGTCCGCTGTTCGGCAAGGAAGCACAAGCACAAACGGTCAAAGCGCTCGTGATTGCGTTCTTGCTGATGGCGATAGTCATTTTCATAGTTTTCAGAACGCCCGTGCCCGCCGCAGCAATCGTTTTCTGCGCAGTGTCCGACATCATAATCGCGGCTGCATGCTTGAATTTAGTGCGTTTAGAGCTTTCCTTGGGAACGGTCGCTGCGCTTCTCATGCTCATCGGCTACTCCGTGGACAGCAACATACTCCTGACGACAAAACTCTTACGCTCAAGTCCCGTGACGGGTAGGAGTAAGAAAAGCGGTATGCTGAAGGTTCTTGAGAGATTAAAGGAAGCAATGCGAACAGGGCTGACCATGACCTCGACGACGCTTTCTGCCATCTTCGCAATGTTCGTCGTGGCAGCGTGCATGTCCTTGTTTTCGGAATACTATGCGCCGATACCGCTGCTCAGAGATATTTCCATCGTGCTCATCTTCGGGCTTTTTGCAGACTTGATGAACACATGGATGTTCAACGCCGGCGTCCTCCGCTTTTATCTTGGCGAACGGGCGGCTGCTCGTGCGCCTGCAGAGCGGCGGAAGGGCGCAAAAACAGCGAGAGTGGAGAAGGCGGCAAAGCCGCAAAGGGGAGGTGTGCGGCGTGGTAAGTGAGCGTGGCGGCTTGCTTAGAGATGTGCGGGTGTTGGTTTTCTTGGTTTTTGTGTTATTGTCGTTGTTCGTGATTTACGTTTATCCGCCGCCACCCGTAGGGGCAGGCACTAACGGGAACCTGAAATTTGGTTTGGATTTAGTCGGCGGCTCCTACTTGCAACTGAAGCTTGAGGGCGTTCTCGTGAAGGTTGAAGCAGACAAAGGCGAAATTATAAAACACGAGATTCTGGGACTTTTGAGGGGGAGAGGCGAGAACACATCCGTAGAAATAGTGGCAGAGAACGAGACCGCTGTGGTTCTTGAGACTGCGGCAATTCTAACCAATGAAGAGCTTGAAGCGCTGAATATCGGCAGCATTTCCATCGAGCGGTTATCGGCGCCGCCGGAAAATGTCACGGAAACTGGAAACATCACGAGAATTACGATAACGGCAGATGAGGGCTATGTCGTGACAAGGTATTTGGAGGATGCATTGGGTGCAGATGTTGAGCCTGCAGTTTATCGAGGCGTCGAGATTTACGAAATAAGGAAGCTCGTTTCGAAGGAAGAGCTGGAGAACGTGCTTGATGCTGTGAATGCGAGCATCGGGCGTGACGAGCGTGGCATGGAATTTTTTGTGGAGGGCGTGACGCCCGGAACGAGGGATTTGGCGAAGGAAATCATGGAGACGAAGCTTAACATGCTGGGGCTGCGGGATATTCCGATAAGGACGGTCGGCACCGACATAATCCTGATAGACCTCGCAGGCGTGGACATAGCAACCGCCCGTAAGCTCATCGGGAAGCCCGGAAAGTTCGAGATAAGAATACAGACGGCAGGTGAGGCTGGCGAAATCAAGAAGGGCATGCGGCTCGAAGAAATCAAAAACATAACGGTGCACGTTCTTTACGGCGACGAGGGTATTGCGAGCGTCGGCGCCATACCGCAGCAGCGACGTAGCGACGACGTCGAGCGTTGGGGTGCGCCATTCACGTTGACGAGGGAGGGCGCCGCCGCCCTGCAGGATGCATGCATAAAATACGGAGCGGTGGATGACCCTGAGCGTCACGAGCTTGCGATGCTTCTTGACGACGTTGTAATATACAGTGCGCCGCTTTCTTCAGACCTCGCAAACGAGCTGAAGACACGTCCCGTTTATAACTTGATTGCGGAGACCGGTGAGGGCGAAGATGGGCGACGGGCAGCAAAGGAGCTGATAATCCACCTGAAGGCAGGGGCGTTGCCCGTGCCCGTTGAAATCATAGGCTCGGGCGAAGTTCCGGCGCCGCTCGGCGAGAAGTTCCGCCGAGAGGCAGCTCTCGCCGCCGCTCTTGCCTTCATGCTCGTGGCGCTTGTTGTTTACGTGCGTTATCGGAATGGGCGGATCGTGCTCCCGATGCTTATGACGTTAATTTGCGAGGTCATTATCATTCTGGGCTTCGCAGCTGCCACCGGCTGGCAGCTCGATCTGCCAAGTGTCGCCGGCATCATCGCAGTCATCGGAACCGGCGTCGACCAGCTTGTCATAATCACCGACGAAGTTTTAAGCGGCGCCGCTGCAACGCCACCGACGCAAAAGAAAAAGGGAAAAACGCCCGTAAAGGTCTACCTGCGACGGGTCGCTGAGGCTTTCAACATAATATTTGCATCTGCGGCTACGACGGCGGTTGCGATGCTCGCTTTAGCGCTCATGGCGCTCGGCACGCTCCGTGGCTTTGCAATCATTACCATCGTCGGAATACTGATAGGCGTGCTCATTACAAGACCCGCGTATGCGAGAATTATACAAGAAATCGCCTGACCCCACGCATGCAGCAGTGGCAAACACTCTGCACAGGTGCGTCTAAGGTAAGGGACTAATATTTAATCCTCCCGCCCTTAAACCTAAACTCTGGCGCTTCCTTTTCGATGTCGAGTTTCCTTTCCTCTTTGCGTTTTGCAATGTGGAGGTCTTCGATTTTGAGTATCTGGATGGCGGCGGACGTCGCGCACATGATTGCCTTCTTTTTTATCCTCAAAGGCTCAAAAATTCCAGTCTCGAAAGCGTCCTTTATCTTCTTCTCCTTTGCGGAAATGCCCGCATTTCTGTTCCTGTCGGTATGCTCCGCCCTTAGCGCGACGAGCGTGTCCATGGGGTCTAAGCCGCAGTTCTTTGCAAGCGTCAACGGTATCGTCTCGAGAGCGTCCGCAAATGCGTTGACGGCGAGTTGCTCCTTGCCCGGAAGCGAGTTTGCAAACTTCCGAAGGTGTTTTGTCACCTCAATCTCAGCGGCGCCGCCCCCCGGCAAGACTTTGCCGTCCTCGATGGTAGCGGCGACGCAGTGCAGCGCACTTTTGACCTGGCTCACCACGCCCTCTAAAACTCTGTTGGACGCCCCTCGCAGAATAATCGCAGAAGCCTTCGGATAGGGGCAACCTTCGAAAAATACGTATTTCTCATTGCCCACCTCGACCTCATGGACGAGCTCTGCGTATCCGAGCTTCTCAGGCGTCAAGTCTTCGACGTTCTTCACGATGTCTGCGCCGGTCGCCCGCTTCAGCCGCTTGAGGTCTGTATTCTTCACTCGCTTCAATGCCATGACCCCTGCGTCCCTGAAAAGGTCCAAAGCCTCGTCGTCAACGCCCTGCTGGCAGCACAGAACATTGGCGCCGCTCTCAACAACACGCTCGACAATCTCTTCGAAGAGCGCTCTTCGTTGCCTCATGAAGGTTGAGAGCTGTGATGGCGCCGTTATCTTCACGTAAACGTCCTGCTGGCGTCCTGCACGCCGCACCTTCGACTTCGGCTCCTTGTGTTCGATAGGGTAGTCGAGCAGCGCTATTTTTGCGCCCTCTATGCGTTTCGGCAGGTCTCCAAGAACTTCGCGGTCCACAACTACGCCGTCGAAGAACTTCGTGTCGTAGACGGCGGCGCCGGTCTGCGAGACGAGCGTCACGTCGTCCACGTCTATCGGACGCACGTCCTCAATCCTACGAACGCTTCGCACTATTATCTCAGCGAGCTTACGTTCGTCCCAATAGTCGCTCTTTTTCAACGCAGAAAGTGCTACGTTCTCCAGGATGCCATCGCTGTTGACGTCCACGGTCCTTGCCATCCCATCCAAAATCTTAAAAGTCTCTTTGAGCGCCTTCTCGTAGCCACTGACTATCGTGTTCTGGTGGACGCCGCTGAGTTTAAGCTCGTAGCCACGCTTGACAAGCTCGCCGATTAAAATGAGGACCGTAGCGACGCCGTCGCCGGCGTCTTGCCCCTGTGACAATCCTGCCTCTATTATCAAATCTGCAGTCGGATGCCCATATTTCAGCTCCCTTATAATAGCATAAGCGTTATTCGCAACAAGGTCTGGCGCCTTGCCCTCTAAGGCGCCCTTCATTATGAGCTTTTTCGAGCCTAATGGTCCGAGCATCGGCTTGAACATCTCCGAAAATGCCGCACATACCAGAACGTTCGCCTCCTGCACCTCCTCCGGCGGCACCTCCCCCGGCGGCAGCTCGATTTTTGCCATGTCTCTTTTTATAAATTAGCTTTAAGATTTAAAGAGCATTGGCTTCTCTTTACACTTCAATAGCCTATCAGTCAAATAACTCGCCATTGAACTGGCGTCGGACGCTAATGCTCAGCACGTCCTGAACGCCGAGAGCCGTAAAGCGCCTACTATGCATCTCTCCGCCTGAATCCCGCAGCGTCGGAATGTCGTTTCACGAGCGCCGAAAGTGTCTCGCTATACCAGCCTCGTTGCACAAATCTCGGATATAGCGGCAGACGCTCCCTGAGCAAGAACGGCTTCACCGCCGTCGCAAGCTCCTTCTCGCTCGGCCATGCCGCTTCGGGGTTGATAAAGTCCAAGGTAACTTCGGAGATTCCGCCGAGGTCCGACGCTCCCAGCTCCAGAAACTCACGCAGCCGCCTTGGCGGGACGAGGTTCGGCGGTATTTGAATGGCAACCTCCGCCGGTAATATTCGGCGGGCGACACTTACCGCTCGCTTCAGCAGCTCGACGCTTGGCGGCGATTCGTTGCGCATTGGCGTATTCGGTTTCGGGCGGAACGGCTGTATTATCACTTCCTGAATGTGCCCGTATTTCTCATGAAGCCGTTTTATAGCTTCAAGCGAGGCGACGATGTCCGAAAACGTCTCGCCGATGCCGACGAGGATTCCCGTCGTGAACGGTATTCTGAGCTTCCCAGCGTCTGCAATAGTCTTAAGCCGCAGTTCTGGCTTCTTCCCCGGCGACCTCTCGTGCGCACGCACGCAGGCGATGGTCTCAAGCATCAAGCCCATCGACGCATTTACGTCCCTCAGAAAACGCAGCTCTTCATAGCTGAGAATGCCGGCGTTCGTGTGTGGCAGCATGCTTTCATGGATGGCAAGCTCGCAAAGCGCCCGCAAATACTCAAGCGTCGAGTCGTAGCCGAGCTCTTTCAGCCAGCTTTTGTAAGGAGGAAACTTTGAGTCCTCGGGCTTCTCGCCGAGCGTGAAGAGCGCTTCGACGGCGCCTTTACGCCGTGCCGTCTGTAGAAGTCTTAAAACATCGGCTTCGCTGAGCAGGTAAGCATCCTCGGGACATCTCGCCTTGAAGCCGCAGTAGGCGCAGTCGTTCCGGCAGACGTTAGTTACCGGTATAAAAACGTTTTTTGAGAACGTTACGCACTTGTTGGCTACGCAGTCGGTTGCACATTTTTTGGATACATAATTGCTGTTGTATCTGCTGCTTCCAGTCGGCATGTCAATGCTTCCGCCGCCGCACAGTGATTGGTATCACTCCCAGGTTGAATTCCATAATCGCATTTTCGATAGGGTCGGTTTCGTTGGTCTCGATGAGCACGGGCGCCCCCATTGCGATTTGCAGCGCCCTCGCTCCGATTATCCTCGCCTTCTCATACTTCGTGTATTTCCCTTTGAAATAGCTTTCCTCGCCAGTCAAGCGGCAAACCTCGCAAAAGGAGTAAATGGTGGGGTCGCTGAGATTCGAACTCAGGTCCCGGCGTCCCGAACGCCGAAGGATGGTCCAGGCTACCCCACGACCCCTCACAAATATGGAACAATCTCATTTATTAACTCTGCATGCGTCAGCAACATCCTCCTACAGCAATATCTACGAACGCCAAGCTCGTCAAGCACTGTTTTCGGGTCTTCTCCTTGTTCAGTCCGTGCCTTATACTCTTCCCAGACGTCCGCAATGACCTTGCCGCACGTGAAACACCGCACCGGAATCATAATCTCACCTGTAAGTTCTCACCTGTAAGATTTCTGTCGCCTCGCCCTCGCACCACGCCCGCCGTATTTCTTTGGCTCCTTCCTTCGGGGGTCGCTTATCAGTAAGTTTCTGTCGTATCGCAAGAACGCCTCTCGAAGCGTCTCACTCCCAGTCCACTCCACAAGCCCCCGTGCGATTGCCGTCCTTATCGCCTCGGCACGCCCCATGAAGCCACCACCTTCCACCCGCACCTCTATATCAATCTTGGGCATATCTCCGTCCAGAATCTCAGACGCTATCATTATAGGCTCCAAAATCTTCTCCTTTACCACCTCCGGCTGTATGGCGTCGAGCGCCATTTTATTTATTCTTATTACCCCTCGCCCCTCTTTTATCGTCGCCCTTGCAACCGCAGTCTTCTTCTTCCCTACGGCGTTTACAATCCGCTGAGGCATCACACTCACCCCTTCGGCTTAGTTAGTGCCATTACTCCCTCGGCTCGGACGCTCTTTCCTTTGGCATCCATCCCAAATGCTCCGCAACTTCTCCCAACCTTACAAACTTCAAGTGCATAAGCCGCCCTGCCATATCCGCCTCCTCAATCCTTTCTTTGGGTCTATCAACATATTCCTCAGGCACACCTATATAAACACGGAGCCTTGAAAACGCTTTCTTACCCTTTGCTTGTTTATAAGGAAGCATGCCCCTTATTGTTCTTCTTAAAATCCTATCCGGCATCCTTGGGAAATATGGTCCCTTTTCTTTTGACCCTCGGTCCCACTTTTTTTTATAAGTGGCAAGCACCATCTTGCGAGAGCCGCTAATCACCGCCTTTTCAGCATTCACTATCGTAATCCACTCGCCGTTTAGCAGACGCTTCGCAACGACACTCGCCAACCTACCCAAGATGTGCCCGTCAGCATCTATTACCTTCTCCTCGCCCGCATCTGCCATCTCAGCACCCCTATGCTATTATCCGCACGTTTGAACCCTCAGGATTCTCTTTCATGAGTTCTTCTATGCTCATGCACCTTCCGACGGCGTTTATGCTCTCATAAGCGCTTTTGCTGAAGCTGAGAGCGGCGACTGCGACCTTACGCTCAAGCTTGCCGCTGCCCAGCACCTTGCCGGGCACTAAAATTATTTCGTCGTCCTTGGAATACCTGTTTATCTTACTGAGGTTCACCTCCGCATATCTGCGGCGTGGCTTTTCAAGACGCTCCGCAACATCCTTCCAGAGCGCCACGCCTTCCTCCTTCGCCTTCTTCTTCAGCTCCTCTATCAACCGCACCGTCCTGACGTTCTTACTTAAGACTCGCCGCCTTCTCCGCATCACTTTTCCCTGAAGCGATGCAGATATATAAATATTGTGTTCGTGACGTTGAGAGAATTGAAACTCCCTGCTGCAAGCGCTAACTACAAGATAATTGGGCATCAAAGTAGCTACATGCCGATGCAAATAGATGAGGAAATAAAAAAGAGGGAGGACGAGTTGCTAAATTTGCTGAAAGAGCTCGTAGCGATTCGGACGGACGTGCCGCCGGGCGAGAATTATGAGGAGATTGTGGATTTTCTTATTTCGGGATTGGGGGCTCTTGGTTTTAAATGCGAGAAGATTAAAATGCCGCAGGACGTTTACGAGGTGAGGCAGAAGCAGGAGTGCCTGCGGGGCGAGCGGGTGAACCTGCTGGCTCGGCGTGACGTCACGGGCGGCACGAAAGCGAGAGAGCGCCTTACTATTTATACGCATTTGGACGTCGTGCCTGCGGGCGGCGGCTGGCGCACTGACCCTTTCGAGGCGACGGTGCGTGATGATAAGATTTACGGGCGTGGCGTCGCTGATTCTAAGGGTGCGGTGGCATGCCTTTTAACGGCACTAAGCATTACTGAGGAGTTAGAACTTGAGCAGAAATACGATTTGGAGGTAGCTTTGACTACTGATGAGGAGGTGGGCCCGTATTCGGGGCTTTGCTATCTTGCGGATGCAGGGTTCCTCACCGGGAAATACTTTTTATGCATGGATGGGGACAACGATGGCGTCTGCGTGGCGACGAACGGCGTTATCGTCTGGGAAGCGAGGGTTTTTGGCAGGTCCTGCCATAGTTCATTCTCTTTTATAGGGGAAAACGCCATAGAGAAGGCGAACTTGCTACTGAACGAGCTGTTGCGGCTGAAGGGAGTCGTTGAGCGGCGAACCTCGAAAATTCCTTGTAGCCAGTTTTTGAGGGAGCTTGCGGGCGTCGAACGCATGCGGGCGGTGTTCAACGTCACGATGATAAATGCGGGTATTAAGGAGAACGTGGTCCCTGAGCGTTGCGAGCTGCGAGGCGACCGCAGATATCTCCCGGAGGAGCGGCTTGAGGAAGTTTTACGGGAGCTTGAGGAGTGTTTCAAAAAGGCGACTGAGAAGCACGGGATAAGGGCGAGATGGCGGTTTAAGCCCCTTTATCCGCCGATGTTCACAGAACCAAGCGAGAGCTTCGTGAGGGAGGTGCGGCGGAACGCTTCAGCGGCTTTCCGCAGAGAAATGGATGTCATCGGAGTGCAAGGGAGTTTAGATGTCGCTTACGCCGTTCAGAAGACGGGGCAGAAGGCATGTGCGTTCGGCGTCGGACGCTCCGTCGAGAGCAATGCGCACGCTCCCAACGAAAATGTCCGCCTCGAGGACTTGCTGAACTACACAAAATTTTTGATGCTTTCGCTGTTCAACTTAGACCGAGATGATTAGGAGGTTTCGAAGGGAAGACTTGCCGAGAATCCTTGAAATAGAGCGAGACGCATTCCCAAAATCGGCTTACAGCAGATACACGTTTCTATATTATGCAAAAACAATCCCCGACAACTTTTTAGTTTACGAAGACGACGAGAGCGGCGAGGTTCAGGGCTATGTCCTTTTCGACGACGATGGGCACATAATTTCGATAGCAGTAGCGAGGGAGCATCGCCGCCGTGGCATAGGCACGAGCCTTGTGAGGGCGGTGCTGAGATCCTCGGGAGGAAGGGCGTTCGTGGAAGTGCGAGAGAGCAACATAGGTGCGCAGAGGTTCTACGAAAAATTGGGGTTCAGGCGTGTCGGGAGGGCGCCGGGATACTACGAAGACGAGGATGCCATACTCATGGAGCTTGTTGCCTCGCCGTCGCTCCCTTGCTGAACGACGCTTTTTATTCGTATCATATTTCGCTTGAGGCGGTGCTTGCTCCCCATTATCGAAAGGACTTTCTCGATAGCAAGCTTCTCACTAAGGCTTTCCACCTCCTTACGGAACTTCTGCCATTTCTTGCTTGCCCGGAACTCTCCCTCTACTAAATACCGCGGCATCGAAATTCATGAGACGAGACATTTTAAGAAGTTTTCGGAAAGAGATTTCAGTATGAACCCCTCCGCAATCAGTAAGCTTGTCGTCGCATTTTCCGTTGTAGGAATAATTTTTCTTTACTGGATTTCGACGCTCGTCGCCCCCGTGAAAGTAGGAATAGAGGAAATACCGAATTATGAGGGTAAATACGTGGATGTTGAGGGAGTTGTTTCCGATGTCCGTATCGTGAGCGGGGGTTCTTGCGTGCTGACGCTGCGGCGCAACGGCTCTTCCGTTGATGTCTTCGTGAGGGGCGGCGAGGGGCTTGATATAGGCTACGGCTCTGAGGTGAGCGTCGTAGGCGTCGTCAGGCTCTACGAGGGCGAACACGAAATTTTAACGTCCGCAGACCGCGTAGAACTGCTGAATTCGAGCGAAGTTGTATTCGTGCCGCAGCTGGCGGCGTTGCCGCAGGAATACGTCGGCGAGCGAGTGCGTGTTGTCGGCACAGTCTCAAGACTCTACACGAATGTGTTCTACTTGGAAGGCGGCGGAGCCGAGCTGAGAGTCATGGCAAACGCCAGCGTGACCGAAACGCTGGACGAAGGGGAGAAAATCGTTGCGGACGGCGTTTTTGAATACGACGAGCAAAGCTTTAGGTTTGAGCTGAGGCTCCTCGCTCTGAGTTGTGAACAAATCAAGTTGTGGAAGGGAGAGGCGAATTTGGGAAGCATATAAATTAAAAATAGGGAGGGAAGGCTTTTATCACAACTAAGTCGTGTAGCAGCGTTAGCAACTAATATTTGGCTCTCCAGCCGTGGTCCACAGCCATGGCTCTCCGCCGGCACTTATGGCAGAGCACGCGGATGATGTCGCTCCTGTCGATTTCCTTCGCCTTCGGCGCCCTCGTCGGCGTCTTACCCAAGGCTAAATCCTGCATAACCGCCACGAGCGTCGAGTTGCTCAACGCTAATTCCCCAAGTTTCTCTGTTATCCATTTTAGGTGTTCCAACGTGGTTATCGGCGTGCCACAAATCTCACAACACACCAGCGTCCGCCGGATTGACGTCAGCGCTTCTTCCTTTGCAGTATAAACAATGCTGTATTCTGTCGTCAGCTTTATCGCTTCGACCGGACATCTTTCAACACATTGCCCGCACATGATGCAGCGTCCGTAGAAAAGCTCTATGATTCTGACGTTACCCTCATCTGTCAGAGTGAGAGCGCCCGTCGGGCAGCCTTCGACGCAGGCGCCGCAGCCCATGCACTTCGCCTCGTCGAACTGCGGCTTGCCCCTAAAGCCATCAGGCGCCGGCGACGGCTCAAAGGGATAACGAACGGTGTAAGGGCTACTCAAACTCGACCTTACGGCTTCAGCAAGCTCCCGTATTTTATAAGGCAGCTTCATGTCACCACCCCAGCACCGGAATTAACGCCCTCGTAAAATCAATAAGCGCCAACACGAACACAAATCCCCAGAAGAACCTCAAGGCTTGGTCGATTCGCAGCCTCGGGTTCGCAGCCGCAACCACGGCGATGACGACGACCACGAGCACGCATTTCACGAGATGCACGAGCACGTCTACCACGTAGTTCCCGGTGAACGGTCCTGCGAAGAACAGCGAGACAAAAAGACTACTCAGCGCAAACAGCAGCATCGCATGCGTCAGCTTGAAAATCCCAAGAAGCCTTCCTGAATACTCGGTGTAAGGACCTGCCATGATTTCAGTCTTCGCTTCTGGAATGTCGAAGGGCGTAATCCCAAGCTTTGCAACGACGCAGATGAAAAGGGCGACGGCGGCAAGCGGATACCTCAGGAAGTTGAAGCCCGTGACGCTCTCCATGAGCAGGGAGTTGACATCAACGCACAACGTCAGGACGGAAAGCACCAAACCAAGCTCGTATGCAATCGTTAAGCTTATTTCCCTCGATGCGCCGATCGCTCCGAACGGGTTTGCCGACGACGACCCGCCGATTATGATCGCAACGCTTGGAATCGTCAGTAAGTAAATTAAAACTATAACGTCGCCAAGGAAGCCGAGAGCCGAATTCTTTGCGCCGACGGGAATCAGCAGCATTGCGAGCGTGACCGCTGCTAGCGCCAGCACCGGCGCCGTAACAAACATAAATCTATTTGCATTCTCTGGGACTACACTCTCCTTAGACAGCAACTTGATGACATCCGCAAACGTTTGATATATTGGCGGACCGACCCGCCACTGGAACCTCGCCAACAGCTTCCTCACCAGCCAGAGGAATAACAAACCTACGACTGCGGTGAATATGAAGCCCGGATATACTAAAAGATTCAATAACACTACTCCAGCGTTCAACGCACGCACCTCCTTGATTTTTTCCGAGAGAGGTAAACGAGAGCGTCCCAGCTTAGCGTTTTCGGCTTCCCGCCGCTCGGGTCGACGATGGTGATGCGGTCGGTGCAGCTGAAACACGGGTCGATCGCCG
>Ga0164311_10000575_pt1 | contig 16433 bp, 14 predicted proteins | sample GuaBasSedimGuay2_FD_121796 | JGI IMG/M metagenome (GOLD analysis project Ga0164311, IMG submission 121796) | Subseafloor sediment microbial communities from Guaymas Basin, Gulf of California, Mexico - Guay2, Core 4569-9, 9-12 cm | ecosystem: Environmental > Aquatic > Marine > Hydrothermal vents... | reverse complement strand
TGATAGAAGTCAAGGCATGGCTTTGTCAATTGATAGAGTGGATAGTGTTGATTTAGTTACATATCCAGCAGCAGGAGGCAGATTTTTAAGAATGGTGGCATCTAGGCTTGCTGCCAGTATTGGAAAGCAAGAAGAGGGGCAAAAAGAAGGATTAAATAGAAAAGGAGGTAACAGCATGAACCCTATGTTACTGGCAATCAAAGGATGGAAAAGTGGTCTCCAAGAGGGACAGGCGGTAGAAGCTACTGATGATGTAGTTTCTGCAATCTTTGGCAATGTATTGGATGAAGAAGTAATTAAAGAGTCTCGTGACGAATTAAAGGAGATTATTGCTCAATGTGTTGGCTTTTTAAGTGAGGGAAAGGAAGAGTTAGCCGAAGCCCTTATTACAGGGATTGTTGAGGCTAAGAAGAAGAAAAAGAAAAAAGACGAGTATCCTACTCCTGCGGAAAAATATCCAGCACCTCAAAAGGCTTCTACTCAAAACGAGCCTAATGGTGATATGGAAGAGGCTAAAAAGAAAAAGAAAGATGAATATCCTGCTTATCCTGAAATTCAGAAGCAGTCCCAAGACCTAGAAGCTCTCAAGAATGAGATTACCAGATTGAAATTAGAAAAATACTTAGAGGAAGCTCTTAAGGAGTCTGGTTTAACCAGCGTATCTAAAGAGCAAATCAGAAACATGCAGTTTAGTTCTACTGAAGACATAGACAAGGCTATAGGGAATATGAAAGATTTAGAGGCCAAGTTTATGCAGGAAGCTGGAGTTTCAAGCAAGGTTGAAGCAGGTAATACAGAAGGTGAAAAAGTATTGCAAATGATTGAGGATGTATTAGAAGGAAAATCTCATAGCATCAAAGAGGCTTATATCAGGTTTACTGGTGATAGAAAGGTAACTGGTTTAATTAAGGAATGTGCAGGAAGGGGTAAAGCAAGGATTACTGAAAGCTTGACAACCTCTGATTGGGCAGAAGCTTTAGGTGATACTTTAAGACGGAAACTTATAAAGGAATATAAAGTATCTGGATTAGATGACTGGAAAAAGATAGTATCTGATATTGTGCCTTTACCTGATTTTAGAGACCAGCACTGGATTAGATTAGGTGGATATGGTGAGCTTCCTTCGGTATCTCAAGGTTCAACCTACACAGAACTTACCTCGCCTACTGATGAAGAAGTGAAGTTATCCGTAAGTAAATATGGTGGCCTTGAATCGGTCACTCTGGAAATGATAAAGAATGATGATATTCTTGCAGTTAGACAAATTCCTAAACGGTTAGCAAGAGCTGCTGCACAGGCTCTCTACAATGCCATATTTGATGACATCTTAAAGGATAACGCAACAATCTATGATAATGTTGCATTATTCCATGCAAATCATGGTAATTTAGGTTCTACAGCTTTATCACCAACATCCTTTATGGCAACCAGAAAAGCGATGGGACAGCAGACTGCTTATGGAAATAGCGAGGAATATTTAAATCTATATCCCAAGTATTTGATTGTACCACTTGACCTTGAAGATACAGCATTTAAGCTTTGTCATTCACCTGTGTTTGTAAACACTGCGACATATTATTCTGGTGGTGGTGCATCAGAAGCTGCAACTACTCCTAATATTGTGCCTCAGAAATTTAAAACTGATTATATTGTAGTGCCTAGATGGACAGATGCTAATGATTGGATTGCTGTGGCTGACCCGAATATGTGTCCTACAATTGTTGTTGGTTTCTTGGATGGCAATGAAGAGCCTGAAATATTTATCCAAGACCAGCCTTCAGTTGGTAGCTTATTCTATGCTGATAAGATTGTTTACAAGATTAGGCACATTTGGGGCGTAGCGGTATTTGATTACAGGCCGTTTTACAAACATGCTGTAGGTTAAAAATTAACGGCATAATTAACATAAGGAGGTAACAATGGCAAAAATAATAGCAGGTGATATTCCTTCTCATACACAATCGGTATTGTTTGAGGTAGCAAGTAGAGGCACGAATGCTGATACCGATAGTAATCTTATGTTTAGAGCACCTAATGATATGAAGGTGAAGAAGGCTTATGTTACTTTCAAGAGTGCTTTAACTGGTGCAGATACAAATTATTGCACTGTTAGATTAAGGAATTTGGGCACAAATGGAAGTGGCACTACTGATATTGCAACTTTGGCTTTTACTTCAGGCGTAACTGCTTCTGCTAAGGTTCCCAAAGCATTAACTTTAGCATCTGATGTAACTGTGGATGAAGGTGAAGTTTTGGTAGCCCGTATTGACCATGAGGGTTCTGGTTTGAAATCAGATATAGCAATATTACAGGTAGATTATACTTGGGAATAATTAAAACGGAGTAGCCTAGTCTGGACTAATTGGCAAAGACTTCTAATAGCAGAACTAGGCTACTTCACAAATAAATAAGGCTAGGTTGGCTTTTAATGGCACTAGCAAACTTTGAATATATTAACCCATCTCCAACTCTTTTCATTGTTACTGGATGTCCTCGTTCAGGAACTACCTTTCTAATTGAACAAATCAAAGAACATCTCAAAGTGCCAGTGTTGGGATATGACGACCTAGGTTTGCACAGAGAGTGGAAGACTGCAATAGCAGCTAATTCCATTCTCTTAGGAGATATATTTGCAGATTTAAAACCAGAAATACCTAACAATGTTAACATGGAAAAACAATTTGAAGAATTTAAGGAATTTCTTGTATCTAGTAAAGACGAATTTAGTGAACATCCAATGTATTTTTTTAAAGACCCAAGGATTTGTTAAACATGGCCATTCTGGATGAGATTATTTGAAATTAGGATTATTCATATAGTTAGAAAGTTTGAAGGTGTTTTTAATAGTATTGACCAAGTAGATAATGTTGGTGGTAAAGAAGTTAGGTTTAGATGGATTAAGCCTAAAAATCAGTGGAAAATAATTTGGGAAAATCATGTAAATAAAGCTAGAGAAAGTAATGAATACCTACCTTATTTAGAGATACCATTTGAAAGTTTTATTGAAAATCCTAAGCCTTGGATTGAAAAGATTGCTAACTTTGTTAAAGCTCCTGAAAAATGTTTAAATTTAGGTAGTGGTTTAGCACCAAAAGCAGGAGAGGAATGGGTGAATTTGGATTACAATGCTGATTATATACCACCTGCTAAATATGGTGTAAATGGAGTTGTTGCAGATTTGGAAAGTCCATTGCCTTTTAAAGATAATACCTTTAGTTTCATTCTTGCAAACCATATCCTTGAACATATCAAAAATTATGAACAATTGATGTGTGAGATATATAGAGTATTGAAAATTGGAGGCAGATTGATAATTAGAGTTCCTTATGCGTTTTGCCGTGCTGCAATTGCTGACCCATCACATGTAAGACAATTTGTCCCTGAGTCGTTTTTTCACTTTTTGCCTGATAATATAGGGCCAGTTGCAAATCGTAAGTTCTGGGGAACATTTAAATTAATTGATTTAGAAATAATTAAGCATGACAGACCAGGGATAGATAGGGGTGAAGTCGGGAGCTTCTTTACTGAAATATATTGTGAATTAGAAAAAATACCAAAGCAAGAGCCACCTAAACCAAAATGGATTGAGAGAGACGATGAGCAAAGGCAGGGCAATAATATTTAGAGGATACATGGCTATTGGTGATGCACTTTATACTTCTGCATTGCCTAGGTTAATGAAAGAAGATGGTTATGAACAAGTAGATGTTGCTGTTTGGCAATCAAACCAGCATGTATTTTGGAATAATCCTTATGTTGATAATATTAGAGTATTCCCAAATGATTTAACAGAAACGGAATTTGAATATTATTATAATAAATGGAATGAAGAATATGATGTTATTGTGGATTTAAGGTGGACAATAGAAAGCAAATATTTATTTAGAACTGATGCTCCTTTGCCACCGATAGAAGAAAGAAAAGAGAAAAATAAGGGTAAGAATTATTATAGAGTTACTATGGAAGTTGCAGGATATAAAGTAGATAAAGGCAAGCCTGAATTATATTTGTCTGATGAGGAAGAGAAGTTACTTAATGAATTTAAGAAAGAGAATCCTAAGTTTGTGATTTGGCAGTTATATGGCTCATCCAATGCAAAGCAATTGGTAAGAGCACCGATATGGATTACAGAAATTATGAAGCAAGTGCCTGATTGTAAACATTATTTAGTAGGTAATGCCCATTTTAGCACCAAGAGATTATTTGGTTCAGATAATGTTAAATGTGTAGCAGGTATTTGGGGGTTAAGAACATCTATGCTAATGTGTAAGTATGCCAATTTAGTAGTTGGGCCTGAATCCGCTATAACCAATGCTTCGGGTGCTTTTGATACGCCTAAGTTTATAATGTATTCAGGAGTATTACCTGAAAATCTTGGGGGCGATTTTGAAAACCATTATGGTTTCTGTCCTAAATGTGAATGTTATCCTTGCTATAAAATCAGTATCAGCCCAAAAGAAGTCTGGAATTTGAAAAAGAGAAAACTTGCTTATGCAAATATGGAAGAATGTAGAGTTAAGGACCCATTTGATTGTTATAGATATTTGGGATTTAAATGCACATTAAGCCTTCCAGAACAAGAGATAATAGAGAAGGCTGTGGATATTTTAAAACATAGTTAGGAGGGAAGAATGATTGGTGGAGTAACCATAGAAGAATATGATGCTTATGATAAGGAAACAATTACCGTAGGCTCAACAGCAGTGGGCTTTACAAGTAGTAAAATTACCAACTGCAAAGTTGCTTTCTGCACTCTTGACCCAGATGGTGGAGCAATTAGATATTGGATTGATGGTTCAACACCAACTGCTACATCAGGACATTATGTAGCTGCTGGAGATAGTTTTACCATTGTAGGAACTAATAATATTCGGAATTTTAAAGCAATACGAGTGGGTGCAGATGATGGCACACTACAATCAACATTCAAGAGGTAGGAGAGAGAATGCGAATACCAGCTAAGTTAGAAAATATAAATAAAGTTTTAGAGCAAATTAAAGCAGATATAAAAAATCGTATTCTAACAGCAGGACAACGAACTACTGAGCAAACAACTCAATTAAGCTGGGAATTAATGAAAGAACATGCACCAGTGGCTTCTGGTAGTCTAAGAGGTTCAATAGGGAAAAGAGTTATTTATGGTTACCCAATAATGTTTGGCATATCAATGACTGGATTATCACCAAGAAGAAGTAGTGGTAGGGAAGTTTCAACTGGATATGCACAAGCAGTTGAATATGGAGTGCCTGCTGGTGCTTATGGGTATGAGCAACATGGCAGGAATTATTCAGGAGTGCCACCTTGGGGTAAAGGCTCAAGATTATATGAATGGGTTAGGCTCAGAGGTTTATCTCCTGCTTTGGCTGTTTCTGCTAGAATTGCTCGTAAAATAGGACGGAGGGGAATTACGGCAAAGCACTTTATTAAGAAATCTCATTCAGTCTTGGTAGGTAGATTACCAGATGTGGTAAGAAGAATATTTGATAAACATTTGCATTTTTAGAGGTAGGTTGGTGTTATGAGCCTAAGCACAATCAGAAGTGAAATTAAAAGTATTATGGAAGATATTTCTGGAATAGGCAAAGTGTATGATTATTTGCGTTGGGATGAAAGTAGCTGGGAAGGCTTTTTCAATTTATTTAAGACCGATAGCACTAAGCATGGTTGGATGATAACCAGAATAAGCACAACAGAAGATAGAAGATTTGAAACAGAACATAATTTAAGGCATTATACCTTTAAGATAATTGGTTTCTATCCGTTGAAAGATAAAAGTGCTACCGAAAAAACGTTTCAAGATTTGATTGAGACAGTATGTGCAACATTTAGAACAAATTATAATTTAAATGGGACTTGCTTAGACTCAGACCCACCAGAAGTAACCATAGTAGAAAATCGGATATATGGTTCTATCCTTGCACATTATACAGAGATTTTATTAAGAGTTAGAGAAAGAATTACTTTGTAAGGAGGTTAAGATGGCAAAACGATTAAGATTTCAAAGCAGAGCAGGAGGACATTATTCACCTACTCCTGCCAAGGCAAACAAAGAGGTTAAGATAACCAAGATAAAAGAACCTAAACAAAATATTAAAGGCAAAGGAGGTAAAGAGAAATGAGCTTACTACTTAGAAGGAGCGTTTTGTTAGGCAAGGTTGAGGATAATTATGGAACGGATGCCTCTCCTACAACTGCGGATGCAATTTTATGCGCAGCTCCTACTGTAACTCCAGCGGGTGATTTATTAACGAGGGACTTTGTTAGGTCTTCAATTTCACCGTATCCTCATGTCATTGGTGCTAAAACAGTGGAAGTAACTTTTGATACAGAAATTAAAGGTTCAGGCACAAATTCAAGCACATCTACTAGTGCAATCATTCCTGAAATTGGAGTGTTATTTAGAGCATGTGGATTAAGTGAGACTGTAACTTGGGGTTCTACTTCTGGCACGCCTACCACTTATAATGATTTAACTGCATCTTATCAACCTGTATCCACTAATTTTGAAAGTGCTACAATTTATGTTTATTTTGATGGAGTGCTTCATAAAATAGTTGGATGCAGAGGTAGTGCTGTATTTACTTTAGATGCAGGTGCGTTTCCTAGGATTAGCTGGACTTTCAGAGGTTTCTATCAGGATGTTGTAGATGCAAGCATGGTAACGGGTGTTTATGATGATACTAAACCGCCAATTGTTGAGTCTATTAGCTTAGTATTAGGCTCTTACTCGCCTAAAGTGCAGTCAGTTAGCATTGACCTTGCAAACACTATTGCAGAAATTAGAGATGTAAATGCTTCTGAGGCAATGAGAGAAATTGCAATCACAGCTAGAGATACTAATGGAAGAATTAATCCTGAAATGGATTTAGTTGCTAATTATGATTTCTTTGGTATCTGGAAGAACGCCACTGAAAAAGCTATGAGTTGCACAATTGGAAGTTCAGGTGGAAATCGTGTAATCTTCTCTTGTCCATCAATTCAAGAAAGCAGTTTAGCTTATGGTGATAGAGAAGGAATTAGAGTATTGGACATCCCGATTAAGTTAGCAAGTGAATCTGGGGATGATGAATTAGTAATTAAGTTTACTTAATTTTAAAATTAAAGGAGGTAAAGATGGCAGCACAAGGGTTTGACCTCTCTTTGGATGAGGATGTTATTAGTTTAGTAGATTACCAGCATGGTGAGGAGTTTCAGCTAAAACACTATGTAAGAAGGCCAACGACCTCAGAATACAAAGAATACAGACGCAAGATTTCTGAATTTAAAGGTGGATTTAGGCGTTTTAAATGGGAAGATAGAGGTGCAGAAGCAGCCGAATGGTTATATGAAAAGATAATTCAGAGAGTAGAAGGCTATACCTTCAAAGGCAAAAATATTATGTCTGTTACTAAAGAAGAATTGGAAGAGCTTGGTAATAAACGAGGTGAAAAATACTCTAGTTGGAAATCGTTAATTCCAATCAGGCATAAGATATTTGTGATTGATAAGGTTGCTGGATTAATACTTGAAGGTGAGACAGAGATGGAGGAAAGCTTGGGGGAATAATTAGGCAATTCTTAAAGCATAGCTGTAATCCTGCGACTTGTGATGCTTATAAAATTTCACAAGGAAAGGCTTGTGAGGGTTGCCCAGATAATCCTGATAACTGGCAGAAAGAATTTGAGCCTGAGTTGCTTACATTCTCAAACCATATAATTTGGTTGCATACTTTGAGACTTTCGGGATGTGGGTTTCAAATAGATGACCTTAGTCTTACCGAGTGGAAGGGATTAGAGATACTGGAAAGAGAGTTGAAAAGGAAGGAGTTAGAAGATATTGAAGAAATGAAACGTAAGAGGTAGGATAATTTGGCAAAGGGCTATGACGTAAGTATAACAATAACCACGCAATGGCGGGAGGGTGGCAAACCACCTTCCCCACAACATATTGAAAAAATCAAAAAACCCATTCGGGATTTAAATACTGAAATTCGCAAACAACAAGGATTGCTATCCAAACTTTATAATAATTGGAAAAGCACCTTTGCTGTTTTTGCTGCTGGTTATGCAACCGTGGTGCTCTTCTTATCAGTCATGAGAGCACTTAAAGATGAATTTCTTTTAGGATTTAAGGCAATAGAAGAATATAGGCAAAGTGTAATTTCTTTGAGTGCTACTACAATGATGTTCATGAAGACAACTGGAGATTTGTCTAAAGATTGGGAAGCAGCCGTGGGATATGCCAAACAATTAGCCCAAAAAGCCGAGGAGTTGGATGTTATTTTTACAGGAACTGCAAAAGAACTTCTTTTAGCTGCTAGAGCTTTGACAACTATGGGTATTGAAATTGATACTAGTAACAAAAAACAATTACAATCTTGGGTTGCACTTGCTGAAGCTGCAAAAGCGGTAACAACTGGAGCTAATAAGGAATTCCAAATAAGACAGGAAATACAGGCTTTATTAGAAGGACAAACTAGACAGGGAGCTACTCTTGCAAGAATTTTAGATAGACAACTGAGAACAGTGGAAGGATATAAAGGAGGACTTAAAGAAGCTTTAGAAAATTGGAAAGCTCAGGGAACAGTACTTGAAGAACTGAGCAAAAGGTTACAAGGTTTTAAACAAGCTCAGAAAGATATTCGGGATTTAATCTCTACTCAATGGGCAACCTTATCTACTATTAATCGCCGAGTGCTTAGACAAGGGTTCTTACCAGCTTATCATGAAATTAATGAATTATTAAAGAAACAAGTAGATTATTATACCGATACAGAGCATGGATTAGATAGACAAAGAGATTTAGCTAACAGAATCGCCCTTACTTGGATTAAGGTTAACGCAGCTCTAAAAGTAGGATATTTCTTATTAACAGCTACAATTGATTTAGTAGATAAGTTTTGGTTTAAAGAAGGACGCTGGCAAAGAATTAAAGAAAAAGCAACTGAGTTTGCTGGTGGTTTAGCCATAATCTTTATGAAAATGCTAGGTAAGAGTGAAGAAGAAATAATAAAATTTGTAGAAGATACCGAGGCTGCTTTAGGACGAATGCCCAAAACAACTCAAGGAGCTACTAAGGAACATTTATCTTATATAGAACAATTAGTTTCAGATGCAAAAAAATTCTGGACTAATTTATATGATACTTATGTCAAATTAGGAGTTGCAGCGTATCAAAGAGATTTAGCTAACTTACAAAATACTGAAAAAGAACGAATTGAATTGCTTAAAAAGAAACAACAGGAGCAAGAAGAAGGAACTAAAAAAGAAATAAGTAATATTCAAAAAATTCGTGATGCTTATAATGCTTTGTTGATGGATTATGAAAGATATGAAAGCCAAAGAAAAGAAATTTCTCAAGAAATGGCTACTGAGAGATTAAGAATTGAGGCTAAGCTTACAGGTAGTTTAGAAGACCAATATAAATATCGTATGAAACAAGTAGAAGAATGGGAAACTCAACAACTGAACCGAGTTTTGTCTATCAATAGTGCAATGTGGAGAAAAATAATAAATGAAGAAAATAGAATTAGAGCACAAGCAGCTAAAGAAGGTAGAACTACAATTGAGCAATTATATTTAGATGAATTATATAAACTTGATGAATTAGCAGGAATAAAAATTCAGATTTTGAAAAGCACAGCCGAAAAAGAAATTGAGATAAGAAAAACAGCAACAGAAAAACAGAAAGAAATCTTCAGAGATATATATACTTATTCCATAGATTTAGCACAAACCTTTCAAAATACGATTTCAGATGCTTTTGAAGGCATAGTATTAGGAACTCGTAAACTTTCAGATGTTTTTAAGGCCATGCGAGACGCCTTAGTGCGAGAGTTTGCAACGGGTTTAGCTGGAATGATTACAAAGAAAATTGAATGGGAAAAAACTTTAATTGGGAATTTAGAAATAAATTTACCTAAAGCATTTGGAAGCCCTTTAGAAAAGATAAAATCCATCTGGTCTTCTGCTATGGATTGGCTTAAAGGCTCAACAGGTAAATTGCTGGGAGCACTGGGCACTGCTGCGTATGGCATTGCTGGGGTGGTAAGGGGAGAGCCTTGGCGGGCTGTTGGTGGTGTTGGGGCGGCAGCAGCCATGTTTACAGGACACCCTATGATTGCCACAGCGACCATTGTATCAGCAGAGATTGCAAGGGCAGTTTTTAAAGGTAGAGTCGAATGGGTAGGTGTTGGTGCTGGTGCAACGGGGATACCTACTGTTCCTGTTGGAATGGAAAAGACTTGGTGGGGATTAGGATTTGGTATGGGATGGTTGGAAGAGATTTCGGATACTCTTTTTGGCTGGCTAGGCGGAATATTTAAGCCGTAAATGGCCAACCTTACGTGGAACGGTAGAAGTATCTCTGAAAGGTTTAAGTGATAGTTTAGACTATGTTGAAGGATATATGAGGGAGATTGAAAAGTATTTGGGTGAACATACTGAAATCTATGCAATGTATAAGACTAAGTTTGCTAGAATCACAGTAATGGAAAAAAGAGATGTCAAAGGAAGCATGGATGAGATTACACAGGCATTTGGTAGTTTTGTAGATGATTTGATTGATTTTTACCAAGGTATTCTTCCTTCAACTATGAGGTTTGAAGAACTACCTAGCATTGAAATGACTTTTGGTGCTGGCAAAAAGAATATGGAAAACTTAGCAAAACAGTTTGTGAATGAGTTAGTATCACAAACATATAATGCTTGGGCAGTGCCAATTGTAGAAGAATATAATAGATTACTTGGCATGGATTTATTTGAAAAATTTGGCTTACCTGAAATTGGAGAGCTAGTTGGTGGAATTGGGCATCGCTGGAATGAGCAAATGAAAAAATTATATGAGAGACTTAGTAGAGAAGTATTACCATCTCTAGGTATTGCTTTCACTTATGCCAAAACAATCGTGAACTTAATGGATAAATATGGAGAGGGATTGGTTAGTGTGTATAAGGATGAGATTGCTAATGAACTCGTGAATATGCTGGAAAGGTATAAGGGCGAGGTGCAGGGATTAAAAGAAGAAGAAGTGAAAAAGAAAGCAGAAGAATTTGGACAAACTGTCAATGAATACCTGTCAATGGTGGTCTCCATTATTGGTGAGATAGAAGATGTTATTGCTCAATATACTCTGAGTTCATTTGAACAGAATTTAAGGGAGATAAGAAGCTGGTATCAGGAGAAGCTGGCTGAGCTTACATCTTTCGGTTTATCCACAGAAAGATTGCTTCTTGCTGTTACATTAAAGATTAAAAACCTCATAGAACAATCAATAATCATTCCACTTAAATCTTTATATGCTTCCATTCAGCAATTTAGACTGCCTGAGCCTGCTTTTGTTTCGTGGCAGGTTACACAGCTAGAGACTAAATGGGGGCCGATTTGGGGTGATATTGATGCTTTAGCAGGTAGATGGGATGAGTTGATTGCAGATGCTTCAACATATTTTAGCTTGTTACAGAGGCAGTTTGAATTTGAGGCACAGGCAATTAGGGCAAGGGCAGAGGAAAGAAAAGCACAAATTAGAGCTGAAATAGAAGCACAAAGAGCAGTGATGCAGGAAAGGTTAAATGGAATACAGGAGGAAATCTCAGCACTTCAAGAGCAAAAACGAGAATTAGAAGGTATTAAAGAGCAATGGAAAGGTGTAATAGATAGTATAAAGCAACGGTTACAAGAGTTACAATTTGGCCCCGAAGCACCAGTGCAGTCTTGGGCTGCCTATCAGGTTAAATGGGCTGAATTAGTAAAAGCAGCAAAGACCAGTCCTGAAGCTGCACAAGAGTTAATTGAATTTTCAAAGAGGTATTTAGAAGTAGCTAAGATATATGCACCAAGTCAATACTTAGATATTTGGGAACAAGTGGTAAGCACTTTACAGGATGTTCAAGATAATGCAGTGTCTGAGATAGATTTGTTACAGACACAGATTGATGCAATTGAAAGACAGACAGAAGAATTACGAAGTAGGACTAGGGAGATTGAGAGGTCAATAAATACAGTTGGTAGTAATTTATCGGCACGACTAGCGGCAATAGATGCTCAAGCTGAGCAACAGATTACTTTATTAAGGCAAGAATATGCCAATAGAATGATGGCAATCCATGACCGTTTAAGGGAGGTAGGAGAATATCTTGCAAAACAAATAGAAGAGCAAATGCCAGAAGATATTAGACTACTTACGGCTACAGCAAACTGGCTAGAGAAAATATACAACTACTTAACTACTGGCGTTCCATCGGCACAAACAGGCGGGATAACTACAAAGGAAGGACTGTATCACCTTCACGCTGGAGAGACAATTTTACCACGCAATACAAATATCAAGGTTGAGATTGACAGTGATAAACTAGGTAAGTCAATTGCATCATCACTGCTTAGTGCTGGTATAACTAGTGGGTCTGGTTCTCAATCTATCCATTTACACATAGATGGCAGAGAGATAGCAACAGTTACGGCTGAGCAAATGAGGCGGGGTCATTCCGAACTGATTAAGCAGGTAAGGAGGGTATCACATTAAATGGCTAAGTCATTTTTCTCTTGGCAATGGGCAGATGGTTGGGCATGGGGAGATGGATGGCAGTGGTGTAGCATTTCAGGTAAAATGGCTAATTATTTGCCTCATAAAGAACCAGATTATGATGCAGAGTTTCCTGATTTACCTGTAGAGAGTTTGTCTGAAAATATAGACACAGAATATAAAATTGTTGAGACAGAAGATAATGATGAGGAACGGGTGGCTATGAGTGAACCATTTTTTATAGTTACACTTGATTTTCCTCAGTTAAATAAGAACCAGATTGCAATGCTGTTTGATTTTTATTTTAATGAAAATAAGGCTAATGGTAAAATTAACTCATTCAAATGGACACATCCCACAGATAGTTGCACTTATGTAGTGCGTTTTGATACAGATTTAGAAAATAGTCTCAAACGAGGATTTTATGCTAATGGATTTTCAATTGATTTACGAGTACTAGGATGGAATAAATTAAGTTTGGATTAAAGAGGTTAAGATATGGCTGAAGATAAACGGGTATATGCATGCACAAGCCTGACCGGTGGGGCTTCAGGTGCACTTGATGCCTTGCCATATAACTCGCTGCAAGACGGCGAGTTAGCATTCACTGTAACCGATGATTATATTTATGTTCATATTTTTGATGCTAGTAGCTCATCCTCAGAAAGCTCTCCAGATGTAATTGCACCTGATGACATTGGCTCAAATACAGGGCGGTGGTTGCTCAGGCTTAGTTTCCTTGAGCCGTTATATATAGATAGGACAAATAGTAGATTGGGGCTGGGTAAAAGCCCTGATTATCAGCTTGATATAACTGGTAGTATAAATCTGGAGAATACGACCCATGCCAATCAATATGGGATTATATATAAAGAAGGAACTGCATTCTTCCATAACTTTAATTACGGTGATAATGGAACTGTAACCACTGTTGGGCATAATCTCTTTATTGGTGAGAATGCAGGTAACCTCACTATGGGGTCAACAGCAACTCAAACTTACCATAGTAGCTATAATATTGGAATAGGATATGATGTGCTTCATGATAATACTACTGGTTATCAGAATGTGGGGCTTGGCCCATTAGCTCTTAGTTCAAACACTTCTGGAGTTGAAAATACAGGAATAGGATATAATGTGCTTCATGCCAATAGCACTGGTAGATATAACTCAGGTCTAGGAACACGAGCACTTTCTTACAATACTAGTGGTGATTACAACTCAGCATTGGGAAACCGTGCCCTTCTAAACAATACTACTGGGGACTATAATGTAGCGATGGGATATAGGGCAGGAACCTATATTGCCAATGGTTCTGACCCCAATCAAACTTCTTCTCAATGTATTTTTATTGGCTCTGATACCAAAGCTTCTGCTGATAGTGTCACCAATGAAATAGTGATTGGATATGATGCAACTGGAAAAGGAAGTAATACAGTTGTATTGGGAAATGATAGTATTACAAAAACTTTCTTAAAGGGTAGTGTTAGCATAGGAGTAGCAGACCCTGATGAAGCAATTCATGTATCAGGAAAAGGTTATTTTACTGAGGGGGTTAGGGTTAGAGAAGATGTTAGTGATTATGGTGGTAATTTTACAAATTATACTCCTCCAACTGGTGCTAGTGCATTGATTATTTTGGCGGCAGATACTAATGCATCTAACCCAGGTCAAAGGCTTTATGCTTATGTAAATGGAAGTTGGAGGTATGTAGATTTAACTTAGGGGCTTTGATGGCTAAATTTATTAAGTTTAAGAAACCAACTAGGAAGCAACTCTTAGAACGGATTGTCTTGCTTGAGGAAGAAATTGGGAAGATTAAGATTGAAACATTAAAAGCAGTGGAGCAGGAATTGAATACCAGAACAGCACAGTTGCAAGATTTACTAGCAGAAATAACTGCTTTGATTGCTCTTTTGAAAGATAAAAGGTTAATCACTCAAGAAGAAATAAATGAATGGTTAGAAAAGAAGAGAAATGGCTGATTATTATGTAGATGCAACCTTAGGTGATGATAGCAATCCTGGGACGCAAACCCAGCCTTGGAAGACTATATCTAAGGTGAATTCTAGTTCTCTTAGCCCTGGTGATAATATTTATTTTAAGAGAGGTGAGGTTTGGAGAGAAACCTTAACTGTGCCTTCTTCTGGTTCAGATGGAAGTCTTATTACTTTTGGAGCTTATGGAACTGGAGATAGGCCCAAAATAACAGGAGCTGATATAGAGACAGGTTGGACAGGGCCAGATGCGAATGGTGTTTGGCAAATTAGTGGTAGTGCATGGCATTGCCGAGTTTTATTGGAAGATGGACAGAAATTACAAAAAATTGTTCCTTCAGGCTCTGAAGATTTAAATCCAGGTTGGTTTGGTGGTGATTCTGACTATATTTATTATAAACCAACTTCAGGCACTCCTGATGACCATACTGTGGAACGAGGAATTAGAGGTCATCCACTTTATATAGATGGAAAGTCCTATGTAAAGATGGAAAATTTAAGATTTGAGGCAGATAATTATGCAAGTGGTGAGGAATATAAGCTTCGGGCAGTGGTGGTTCTCCAGGATTGTGATTCTTGTGAAATTTCCAATTGTGAAGTTCATTTTGGAGGATTTTTCGGAATAAGTCTTAATGATGCTACTAATTGTAGCATTGAAAATACTGAGGTTACATACATTGGACGTCGTGGAATTAACATTGGTGCTGATTGTTCAGATGTTACAGTAAGGTATTGCTATGTTCATCATATTGGGAAGAAAGATGCACTCAATTCAGAAAGTGTTGCAGAAGGGGATAAGGAGGGGATTAGTGTATCTGCCTTTAGCTCAGAGGGCTCTCAAGAGCCTTATAATATTACAATTGAACATAATAGAATTTACAGTATAGGCTCAGATTATGCAGAGAAAAGCACAAATTGTAAAGGGATTTGTGTATCCCAAGGAGGAGCTGATAGCGGGAATATAACTGGTATTACAATTAGATACAATAACATTTTTGACTGTGATGGAAGGGGGATTTCATTAGAGGGAGTGAATGGAGATTATGAGGTCTATTACAACATTGTCTTCAATAATGGAATAGGAGATAATGACAGTGGGACTTCCTCTTGGGGTGGCCTAATAATAGGGACTGCTACAGGGACTTCAAATGTTAAGGTATTCAATAATATATTTTGGAAAAATGATGGTGGAACTGGGACGGGTGTAAAGACGAATGTCCGTATCAGTGTGAACTCAGGCTCAACATTAACTCTTACTTTTAAAAATAATATAGTTGGCCTTTTTCAAGATGCCAGTGGTTATGATTTATATTTTGCTTCTTCTGGGACTCTTAATTTGGATTCTGATTATAACTTATTTTATGAAGACTCAAGTAGTAAGAATTGCATATATTGGGATGGCGACACTTATGATTTTGCACATGTCCTTGGGAATGAATCTGGGTATTGGTCTTACGACCACTCTCAAGACTCTCATTCTCTATGTCAAGACCCGCTCTTTGTAGATGCAGATTATTATGACTTTCACCTCCAGCCCACCTCTCCCTGCATAGATGCAGGGGTAAGTGTTGGATTGACAGAGGACTATGAAGGCACCTCTGTCCCGTGGGGTGAGGGTGTTGATATTGGGGCGTATGAAAGGACAGCAGGACGAATAAAAGATTACTTAGATTTCTCAATACCTGATTATAATTATTACTTGCCCGTAGACCCACAAGAGACAATGGTGGAAAGAGGTGAGCCTTGGCAAGAGGTATTGTTAGGCAGTGGGTTTGATGAGAAACGGATAGATTTAGGTGATGTAAAATTTTATGTTACTTTGAAATGGCCTACTTTGACAAAGAGTGAAAGCAATGATTTGTTTAGTTTTTACTTAGCTGTAGAAAAGTCAAAAACTTTTAGGTGGCAAAATCCCAAGGATGGATATGATTATGTGGT
>Ga0164311_10000574_pt1 | contig 16458 bp, 15 predicted proteins | sample GuaBasSedimGuay2_FD_121796 | JGI IMG/M metagenome (GOLD analysis project Ga0164311, IMG submission 121796) | Subseafloor sediment microbial communities from Guaymas Basin, Gulf of California, Mexico - Guay2, Core 4569-9, 9-12 cm | ecosystem: Environmental > Aquatic > Marine > Hydrothermal vents... | reverse complement strand
TACTAAGCGGGCCATTATCCATTCCGTGGGAGTGTAAACAACCATATCCAGCTTTTCTCTAAAAACATCCACCCAGAACTTCTTTATTAGCTCATCAGAATACTGGAAAACGATTCCAATCCCAACAAGCATCACGACGAGGAGCTTCGTAGTTCTCGTCTTTAGCTCCGCAAGGTGTTCTCGTAATTCCATTTCTCTGTCTTCGGGCGGATGCGTTGAATGCACAGCCAGAGCTTTGGCAGGAAGAACTTAACTTTTCCGCTGTAAACATCGAAAAGTCTATAACCCAGCCATTAAGCTACGAGCATGGAAAAAGTGAAGGCGATAGTCGAAGCTTTGCCATTCATAAGGGAATTTCACGGTTCGTGCATGGTCATAAAAATAGGTGGGCATGCGATGGTGAATGAGGAGATTCTTGAAAAAACCATCAGAGATATCCTCCTACTGTACTTTGTGGGTATAAAGCCCGTTGTTGTGCATGGCGGCGGGCCTGAAATATCCGAAAAGATGGAAAGGCTTGGAATAAAGCCGAAGTTCGTCGATGGTTTGAGAGTTACAGATGAAGAGACAATGGAAGTCGTGGAGATGGTTCTCGACGGAAAGATAAACTCCAAGATAGTTACCACGTTTATTAAAAACGGTGGAAAAGCGGTTGGTTTGAGCGGAAAAGATGGTTTGCTCGTTGTTGCCAGAAAGAAGAAGGTTAGGAGGAAAGAAGGGGATAGAGAGATCTTTATCGATCTTGGCTATGTTGGAGAAACCGAATACGTCAACCCAAAAGTCCTCCAGATTTTGATGGAGAACGGCTTTATTCCGGTGATTTCTCCGGTAGCGGCGGATTTAGAGGGTAAAATATACAATTTGAACGCTGACCTAGTTGCAGGAAACATAGCCGCAGCCTTAAAAGCTAAAAAGCTTATCATGATGACAGATGTAGCGGGCATATTTGCAAATGTTGAGGACGAATCATCGCTGATCTCGAGGCTGAAAGTTGAGGAGCTCGAAAAAATGCTCTCAAATGGCAGGCTGAAGGGTGGTATGATACCGAAGGCCGAAGCAGTAATAGCTGCGATAAAGGGAGGAGTTGAGAAGGCCCACATAATAGATGGTTCAAGGGAGCACGCGATTCTGCTGGAGCTGTTCACGAAAGAGGGTATAGGAACCATGGTTGAACCATGAAACTTGGTATCCAACCGGACATAGAACACAAGCCAAAGGAGGCTTTTGAGTTCGCTGCAAGAAACAACTTTACCCACGTAGAGCTTCTGATGGATCACCCCTACTACTCCCTAGAAAATCTCAGCTATGCAGAAGTACTTGAATTAAAGGGAAGCTACGACGTTGAAGTCTTACTCCACGCCCCCGCAACGTCCACGAACTTCATTTCCGTCAGCAAGATAATGCGGAAAGCTAGCTACGCTGAACTCGAAAGGACCATGAAGTTTGCAGAGAAATGCGACGCAAAGCTCGTTACAGTCCATATCGGCTGGAATCCCGGGTTTATTACGGCAAGGGGCTTCGTCTTCCAGCCGGAGCTCTACGCAAAGCATAATTATGAAGTTCTCACGACAGAGTTCTACACCTTCGCAAACTATTACGGTGAGCTACTGGCCATCGAGAACACGATAAAGCTTGACGAATACCTCACAAGAGCCATAGAATTCCTGCTGGAAAATACCGATGTCTCCCTCACCTTCGACATTGGTCACCACAACGCAAAGGGCGGGCATGATGTATTCTTGAAGTATTTCGACAGGGTAAGAAATATACACCTACACGACAACGATGGAAAGGCCGATTTGCATCTCCCTCTCGGAAAAGGTTGCGCTGATCTCAGTATAATAGCCGGCTATGACGGCTACGCAACAATAGAGGTTAGAGATGAGAAAGCGATACTAGAAACAAAAGCGTACTTGGAGGAGTGGATGAGGCGTGAACGCAAGAGAAGTTGAGTTCGAAGGCCATCTGATAGACTCCATGATTTTGCCAAAGGTACTCGATGCCATCCTTGACCTTGATGGTGAATTTGAGATACTCGAGTTTAGAGTTGGGAAGAAGAAGGAAGACTACAGCTATGCAAGACTTCTTGTTATCGGAAAGGACGAAAAGCATCTGACGGAAATTCTTCACGTCCTTCACAGACTTGGTGCAAGGATTCCCGAAGCGGAAGAAGTAGAACTAAAGCCAGCTCCAGCAGACAGAGTGCTTCCAGATAACTTTTACGTTACAACGAATCACCCAACCTTCGTTAACTATAAAGGAGACTGGCTGGCCGTAGAGGGCATAGGCATGGATAAGGTGATAGCAATAAGAGATGGTAAGGCCATATGCCTCTTTCTCAACGAGGTTAAGAGGGGCGATTTGATCGTAGTGGGTGAGAAGGGCGTTCGCGTTGTTCCGCCAGAAAGGCCGAGAAGAGTTTCCCACTTCCAGTTTATGGGCGGGAGCGTTTCATCCGAAAGGCCCAGCGAAGAACTCATTGATATAATTGCTGAAGAAATCGTGAATTTAAAGCGAAACGGTGGCAAGGTTGCCGTTGTTGCTGGGCCAGCGATAGATCATACTGGGGCAAGAGATGCGCTTGCGGGTATGATAAGGGATGGATATGTCGATTTATTGCTCTCGGGCAACGCTCTGGCTGTTCACGACATGGAACTATCCATTTTCGGCACATCGCTCGGAATGGACATAAGAACAGGCAGGCCCGTGCCGGGAGGCAATAGACACCACCTATACACGATAAGTAAGATTATCGCTGCAGGGGGAATAAGGAATGCAGTTGAAAGGGGGATAATCAAAGACGGAATCATGTACGAGTGCATCAAAAACAACGTTCCCTTTATTCTCGCTGGTTCCATAAGAGATGACGGGCCATTGCCCGAAGTTATAACGGATGTCATGGAAGCTAAGAAGGCAATGCGGGAAGCTCTTCAGGGCATAGATATGGTTATCATGCTTGCTACTATGCTCCACTCCATCGCTGTTGGCAATCTCTTGCCTTCGACAGTAAAAACTGTTTGCGTTGATATTAATCCCGCAACGGTAACAAAGCTGATGGATCGTGGAACAGCTCAAGCCATCGGTGTTGTTACAGACGTTGGGCTCTTCGTTCCCTTGCTTTACGAGAAGTTGAAGGAAAAGAGTAGAGTTGTGGAAAGATAAGTGTGCTTCCAGATAATTCAGTATTTTTAATAATAAAATCAAGGTTGACTACCCTGATATCTGTTAGATACTCTATCTCTCTACTTTTTTCCAGAATTCCTCCATCGAGAGTTGCGAATTCCTCAATGTCATATCCACTCAATTTGAGCATCCACGCATAGCTGACGTGTAAGTCTAGAATTCTAGGCTTCAATCTGGGGCGAGCATAAAAGGCTAACTTGTATTCAGTAGGAACCCTCCAAGGATCATGAACTCCTTGTTAAAAGTTACCAACCAGCTCTTCTTCTCTGATTTCCAGTCCTAAATCGAGTTTTTCTGAATTTCTTGAGATCTTTTCTATCTTCCAGTGATTTCCTCAATTTTCCCTTGAAATTGAACTCTAATCGATTATTTTATCAGCGATTTCGTCGATTTTACTTAAGTACTCGACCTCGGCGTCGACTTCATACAACTTCTATTATTTTCCTTCTATTATTTTCCTGAGGGCACTTCTGTTCTTACAGATGCCGCTTTGATGGCAGATTGATGTTGATGTTCTTAAGTTTTTATCGTCAAAACTTTTAGTCTTCTACAAGCCTACTTAAATAACTTTTATCTTCTTCAAATCCTCTGTCAAAAAGTGTAAATTTCCTTAATGCCAGCGTTTTTCATAATCCTAATGGCAAGGCAGTCGTTTGGATCGAGTTCAAGTTCATTAACCATGCTTATTGCAGCAAGGTAGTCTTTGGCAGTAACGTCATAGATTTTCACGTTATCCAGCGAGTACAGCGAGAGTAGAAACTCCTGGAGAACTTTCAAATTCATGGATTTTTTGAGTATGTTGGAGACTTCAGAAAGATGCACAACAGTAGTAGCTACTTCTTCTCTTCCATCGTTTATTCCTTCGATTATTTCTTTCGCAGCTTTTTCATTCTCAGCTGCTTATCAGTTAATTTACTTCTGGGTTTGTAAAAAGCGTAAATGAAGACGTTTGCATCAAGAAACCTCATAAAAATCTCTCTCAAATTCGTCCTCGTCTATATTCGTTCCCAAGTCTACGCTGTCGAAAAATTTCTTCAAGTCACGCCTTTTTTTAGGAATTATCCTTAGCTCTCCTTTCTCCTTGATAATAAAGACCTCGTTGCCTTCAAGCTCATTCTTCCTCCAGTCAGCCGGTATAATCAACCTTCCCTGTCTAGTTTCTACCCCATATTTCATTATGTTCACCAACATTTTTCCTCTGGATAACTTTAACTTGTCGTTCCACAAGCCATCAGCTTTTTAACAGCAAATGCTAACGAGAAGCGATGACGAAAAAGTTGGAAAAGTTCAGCTACGCAAAGTCGGGAGTTGACATAAAGCAGGAGGAAAAGGCTGTTAAAGCCCTTGTTGAGAAAATCAAGCACGTTCGGAAAGGCTTCGGACAGCCAATTTTGATGGGTCACTACGCAAGCATCGTCGATTTCGGAACCTTTGGCGTTGCAATAACAACAGATGGCGTTGGCAGTAAGATAATGGTTGCAGAAGCTTTGAACAAATTCGACACGATCGGCATAGACTGCGTAGCTATGAATGTCAACGATATCGTTGCTGTAGGAGCTGAACCGATAGCGATGGTGGACTACATCGCAGCAGAAAAACCTGACGAGAGAATAATGGCAGAAATCGCAAAGGGACTTGAAGAGGGTTGCAGAATGGCGAACATAACCCTGGTTGGTGGCGAAACGGCAACTCTGCCTGACATGGTAAAAGGGTTCGATCTAGCAGGCACGGCAATAGGCTTCGTGGAGAAGGACAAGGTTATCACGGGAGAGAAGATAGAGTCTGGTGACGTTATTTTCGGCCTACCCAGCAGCGGAATACACAGCAACGGCCTAACCCTCGCAAGGAAGGTTGTAGAAAAAGCCGGGCTAAGTTATACAGACGAGTTCGAGAATGGAAAAACCATAGGGGAGGAGCTCCTTACACCAACGCGCATATACATCGAAGTTCTTGACGTAATAAGAAACTACGAGGTTCACGGCATGGCTCACATCACGGGCGGGGGCTTGCTTAACCTGAAGAGGCTCAAAAAGGCGAAGTTCGTTATTTCGAATCCCTTACCGCCTCAAAAAATATTCAAATTCATTCAGGAATTGGGGAACGTTGACGATGATGAGATGTATCGAACGTTTAACATGGGTATGGGCTTCGCCATCATTATGCCAGAAGAGGAGGCTAAAAGGTTGGAAAAGAGCGGAATTGAAGGAAGAATCGTGGGTTACGTGGAGGAGGGTGAGGGAGTATACCTAAGCGATCTTAGGATAGACCTTTGACGATTTTAAGAATTTCAGACGCTAGATCAGCCTTCAAACCCAATTTTTTAAGCGTTTCTCTTGCACTCTCGGCATGTTCAACGGCTTTTGATGTTTTTCCCATCGCAAGATTGATGGATGCTTTCAGCATATTGACAAGGGCAGAAACCCTTGGACTCGTAACTTCTGCCTCTTTAACAAGTTTTTCTGCCTTTTCGATTTCCCCAAGGGAAAGATACATCGCTGCAAGCTGGAGACTCGTCAGGACGTAGTTCTCTCTGCTTGTCTCCTTCCAAGTATCTCTTATGCTCTCAAGAAGCTCTATTGTTTTCTCCATTTTGCCTTCTTTCATCAAAGCTAGGCACGCGTTTTGAAGGGATTTTCCCATACCGTCTACGTCTCCAATCTCACCAAACATGTCGAAGGCCTTCAGCGAGGTTTCAACAGCCTTTCCATACTCTCCTCTCTCGAAGTAGAGTCTCGCTTTGGCCACATAACAGCTGGCCTTCAGCCACAAACTTTCACACTCCTTTGCAAATTCCATACACTCCCTAAGAACGTTCTCAGCTTTTTCCACGTTCCCACGTTCTACGTGGAGAAGAGTTATGCAGTAGAGTGTTCTCCCGATTCCAAGCCTGTCGCCAATTTTTCTAAATAATCTCAGGCATTCGTGATATCTACCTGCCGCCTGCACGGTGTTTCCGAGCAGACACTCTATTCTGCCCAGCTCCAAAAGGGTTTCAGCTCTCTCTTTATCATCTTTTATTCTGGGAAGATAGTATTCAAGAGTATTCTTTCTCTTCTCGAGTTCGGAAGGTGTTAAATCTTTTAAAAGCCATATAGAGTCGAGAATCCTAATGGCCAGTTGTCTTGCAACCACCATGTACATTACAATCTAAATAAAGAAAACATTCTATAAAGTTCTTGTGATGACAATATCGACAGTACAATAATAAATACAAGTGGAGGCTCCGAAGTGAGGTTAATTAGACGAACATGACGCCCTTTAGCTCTACAGGCTGGGTCTCCTTCTTGAGAACTTTCTCCACAGCCCTCATGAAATCATCCATGTTTACCCTCGTTCTCTCCTCTCTTATTGCCATCATGCCCGCCTCGGTTACAATTGCCCTTATGTCCGCTCCACTCGCGCCCTCCGTGATTCTTGCCAGCTCTTTGAAGTCAACGTCTTCAACCAACTTCATTTTCCTCGTGTGAATCTTAAATATCTGCACTCTGCCCTCAAACGTTGGTAAGGGTGTTTCGATTATGCGGTCAAATCTGCCAGGCCTTAGGATAGCTGGATCGAGGATGTCGATGCGGTTTGTAGCTCCAATTATCTTTACATCTCCCCTCGGATCAAAGCCATCCATCTCAGCAAGCAACTGCATTAAAGTGCGCTGTACTTCTCTATCGCCACTCGTATCGCTGTTCGTCCGCTTTGCGGCAATTGCATCAACTTCATCGATGAATATTATTGCCGGTGCTTTTTCTTTTGCGAGCTGGAAAACCTCTCTAACGAGCCTTGCTCCCTCCCCTATGTACTTCTGAACGAACTCACTGCCGACGACGCGTATAAACGTCGCCTTTGTGTGGTGGGCAACAGCTTTAGCAAGCAAGGTCTTGCCTGTTCCAGGCGGGCCGTAAAGTAGCACTCCCTTTGGCGGCTCAACGCCAACTTCTTGGAAGAGTTCGGGTTTGATTAGGGGTAGTTCTACAGCCTCCCTTATCTCTTCGATCTGCTTTTCAAGACCGCCAATATCCTGATACGTGACATCTGGCCTTTCTTCAACTTCAAAGCCGTAAACCATTGGGTCTTTTGGTGGTGGCAATACGCTAACAACCGCAAGTGTTTGCTGGTTCATGGCAACCCTTGCACCCGGCTTCAGCTCATCTCTGCTTATATGCTGTGAGGCATGAACGACGAATTTTGGACCGGTAGAACTCTTAACCACTACCCGACCATCGGAAAGTACATCGGATACCACGCCAACGAGTAATGGCGGTGAACGCAACCTTTCAATCTCGCTCCTCAATCTTCTTACTTCTCTCTCATAGCGAATTCTTTCACTTTCAACAAATCTCTTTTCATCTTCGAGGCGACGGTAAAGTTCTTTAAGCCTGATATATTCTTCTTCAAGCTGCTTAAGCCTGTCAAGCAAGTACTCCGAAATATCAACATCCTTTATGTCCTTTGCTTCGCCCTCGCTTCCCACTTCGGAACCTCCAATTATATATAGCGAGGTTCGAGTATAAGAAGTTATTGATGTAAGCATGGTGAAAGCAATGGAGTGCGAGATTTGTGGTAGGGAAATAAAGGGCAGAGGTTTTAAAGTGATAGTTGAGGGAAGCGAAGTTACGGTGTGCGCAAGGTGTAAGGGCTATGGAGCAGCCAAGCCCGAAAAGGTTGATCAAGGTGTTAAGAAGCTCATTTTGAAAAAAAGACAGCCTAAACCCATAGAGTTTACCGAAGAACTCGTGGAAGACTACAACTTAATTATAAAGAGGGAAAGAGAAAAGAGGGGTTGGAGCCAGGAAGTACTCGCAAAGAAGATTCAGGAGAAAGAGTCCCTAATCAAGAAGATCGAGAATAAAGAGATCACTCCTGAGCCGGAAGTTGTTGGAAAGCTCGAGAAGTTGTTCAACATAAAGCTAAGAGAAAGAATTCCAGAGGTTAAAATCAATGCCAGGAGGGAAAGCTTAACACCAACGTTAGGCGATGTAGTCATCATCAAGAAGAAAAAGAAGTAAAAAGTAAGTAAATGAGAGCTGCTGAAGTTCAATTGAGTAATGCAGATTTTGCTAAGGTAGAAAGAGCGGTTTCAAGAGCTGTAGAGCTAATAAGAAGGGGTATTCCAAAGGAAAAAATTCTGAAAAGGGTAAAAAATAGGGGACTAATACTCTCCCCAAGCGACATCTATGAGATGGCGAAATTCAGAATAAAAGCTCGAAAAAAATTTACAATTGGTAACAAACTCTTTTTTGATGAATTAGGCCTTCGTTACTCAACGCCAGAGACAATCGCAGAGTACAGGGCGAAAAGGTTGAAGTGCGACGTTATGGCAGACGTTAGCTGTGGCGTTGGAGGGCAGTTGATATTCTTTGCTAAGTATTGCAGGAAGGTGTATGGAGTTGAGCTCAATCCCAGAAGGGCAGTAATCGCTGCTCTGAACGCGATGGTGATGGAGCTTAAAAACGTGGAGATCATTTCGGGAGATGCTCTGTCTGACGATGCAGTAGCAATGGTAAGAGATGCAGAAGTCGTATTCTCTGATCCTTCGCGTCCTCCTGAAGAAGACGTGAGAACTCTAGATAGCCTCGAACCCAACCCACTGAAAGTTGTGGAAAAGTACCGCAAGATAACGGACAAAATTGCCTTTGAACTTCCACCTCAAATGCCGCCAGAAAGGGTCGATATGTACCTGAAGGGTGAAAAGGAGTACACCTCACTGAATTTCAAGTTAAACAGACTTGCACTATACATGAACGAGCTTGCAGAATGCAAGGTTTCAGCCGTTTCGCTGCCTTCAGAGGAAAGAGTAACCAACGAGGACGAAAAGGTAAAAATAAAAACTACAGAAAAAATTAAAACATTTCTTTATGAAGTTGACACAACGGTAGTAAAAGCGGGACTTTTAGAGAACCTCATCGGTAAGATAGGGCTAGAAGCTGAGCTTCTGAAAGAAGACAAGCGCAGAACACTTATTACCTCAAACGAGGACGCGAATTCGGCGTTCCTTAGGAAGTATGAAGTACTAGATGTTGTCAGTTTCGAAAAGCAGGCAATAAAAAAAGCTCTCAAAGAGGCAGGAGCAGGAAAAGTGACCCTCCGTTTTTCACTACCTCCCTCGGAATACTGGCACATAAGAAAAAAGTTCGAAAACGAACTAACTGGCGATAGATGGGTCCACCTTTTCAGGGTTGGGAACACGGCAATAGTAGTAGAAAGGCGTAAATTTGACTCGCCAAATTAGAAAAGCGGATCAAATTGATGAGGGTTTAGTCTATCTAAACTATTTTTAGCTGTTTTTTGTTAAAAAATACCTTAAACTTTATATATGCTCGAAGCAAATGACTTCGAGGAGGTTTTAGGATGCTTATCGAGGCTCCAAGACATGCCGAGATATTTGGATCAATAAAGATATACGATGTTCAGAAAGTTTTAAAGCTCGACTCAGAGAAAGTTGAGACTCCGCTACTGCGCAGCTTTTCAAAGGATGAAATAGAAGACATACTTAGCAGACTTATCGTTGTCGTGCCCATCAAGAACGAAAAGATATACCTGCTCGACGGTGTGCTCAGAGCAATACCGCGCAACTGCCCGATAATAGTCGTTTCAAACAGTCAGAGGGGAAAAAGAGACGTATTTAAAATGGAGAAAGACGTAGTAGCGCACTTCTACAACCTTACTAAGCATCCAGTTTCTATTATACACCAGAAAGACCCCGGTTTGGGGCTTGCGTTTAAAGAGGTAGGTTACACTCACATACTCGACGAAAATGGATTCGTTAGAGATGGGAAGGCTGAAGGCATGATAGCTGGCATGTTGCTTGCAAAGCATATGGGAAAGGATTACATAGGCTTTGTCGATGCAGATAACTACGTTCCGTGCGCAGTCAACGAATACATAAAAAATTTTGCTGCCGGTCTTTGCATGTCAGACTCGCCATATGCAATGGTCAGACTGCACTGGAGACATAAACCCAAAATCATAAGAAGTAAGCTCTACTTTAAAAAGTGGGGCAGAGTTTCCGAAGTAACCAACAAGTACCTAAACCTACTTCTCGCAGCCCAAACGGGGTTCGAGACGCACATAATAAAGACGGGAAATGCTGGAGAGCACGCAATGACGATGGAACTTGCCAACATAATGGGCTACTCGACGGGTTATTCGATAGAACCGTACCAGTTCATATATCTCTTTGAAGAATTCTGGAGAGGTGAAATAAAGTTTAGGGAAGCTGCAAGTGCCGGAATAGAGATCTTCCAGATAGAAACCCTCAATCCCCACATCCATGAAGAGAAGGGAGAAAAACACGTCAAGGATATGCTTCACGATTCTCTGTCAACTATATACCACAGCAGACTGTCAGACAGGCAATTAAAATCAAAAATACTCGAAGAACTGAGGGCAAACGACGTGTTAAAGCAGGGAGAAAAACCTAGAAAAACAGTCACCATACCTCCAATCAGAGAAATCGATGTAAAAACATTCATGAAGGTTTTGGAGGAGTACTCTGAAACGCTCGTGAGCTATGACTAGCTATCATCACATTGATAGCGCAACTTTAATATACCGATTTTTGATGATAATAATAGTGAGGAAATTTCGAATAGTTTAAAAGTTTAGTAGGAGAGGTGATAAAATCTACATAATATTTACGGATTTGGATGGTACGCTGCTGGACGAAAACTATTCCTATAGTGAGGCGTTGCCAGCGTTAAATGTTCTAAGGGAAAAAAATATACCCATAATCTTCTGTTCTGCAAAAACCAGAACTGAGCAAGAGGTAATAAGAGAAGAGATGAGAATTCACCATCCCTTCATAGCAGAAGACGGCTCCGCAATTTACATACCAGCCGGTTACTTTGGAAAGAGGGTCGGTGAAGTCGTAAACGGTTACGAAGTAGTTGTATTGGGTGTCAGATTTGGAGAAATACAAAAAGAAATTGAAAGACTGAAAAAGAAATACAAAATAAGGGGATATTACGATATGTCCGATGAAGAGGTGGCGAGAATAACCGGACTAAGCCTAGAGGGGGCTAAAAGAGCGAAACAGAGGGAGTTCAGCGAAACGATAGTTGAAGCGGACGAAGAAGCTCTCGAAGAGCTAAAAGAAAAATTTAACGTCGTTATTGGAGGGAGATTTATACATATCTTTGGCAAAGGAGCCGATAAAGGAAAAGCCGTCAGAATCCTTACGGACATGTATAGAGAATCCAGCAAAGAAGTTACGACGATAGGGATAGGAAACTCGTACAACGATGAACCAATGTTGCGTGCAGTTGATATTCCGGCTATTGTAAAAAATCCCGACGGAAAGTGGGCTGACGTGAAAATTGAAAACATCTACAAAGCTGAAGGTATCGGGCCAAGAGGATGGGCTGAAGTAGTCAAAAAGTTCGTATTAAATGCAGGTGAGTAGCATGACCGATGAAAAAACAGATGTAATATACCTCGTACCCCACACGCACTACGACGCCATCTGGGTATTTACCAAAGAGGACTATTTCTACATTAATATAGATTTGATCCTAAAGAAAGTGATTGACCTGCTTGAAAAAACGACCGACTACAAATTTTTGATAGAGCAAGTGTACCTTCTAGAGGAGGTCGAAAGGAGGTATCCAGAGATTTTCAAAAAGATCAAAGAGTACATCAGAAAGGGGAGAATCGAGATTGCCGATGGAGAATACCTCATGGCCGACACTATGCTTCCGCAGGAGGAAACGCTAATACGTGAGATTCTCATCGGCAAAAGGTACATCAAAGAAAAATTTGGAGTTGACGTAAACGTAATGTGGCAAGCTGACAGCTTTGGTCTTAATGCACAGCTCCCGCAAATATACAGGAAGTGCGGCTACAAATATGTCGCTTTCAGGCGTGGTTGTCCAGAAAACAAACCATCTGAGTTCATCTGGGAAGGACTTGACGGGACGAGGATCATTGCCCACTTCATGCCTCTCGGTTACAGAGCCGGTTTGGACTTGAGAAAGATCGAGAGTAGTTACAGGAAGCTTAAGAGGGTCGCTGCTACAAACCATATACTCATGCCTTCAGGAAGCGGAGTCACGATGCCTCAAGAGGAGACGATTGATGTTGTGAAGGACTGGAATAAGAAACACCGCTCGGTTATGAAAATCGCAACACCTTCAGAATTCTTCAAAGCTATAGAGAAGTACGCGAATAAGTTGCCTATCAGAAGGGGTGAGATGTACTCGGGACGGTATTCAGAGGTATTTCCAGACGTTGCTTCTAGTAGGATATGGCTCAAGAAAAACTTGAGGAGGTACGAGAACCTATTAATGTGCTTCGAGAGGTTTGCGACGATATACTCCCTCATGGACAGCTACACTGCTGAAGAATTGATGGATTGCTGGAAGAAAGTACTATTTCTTGCTTTTCATGATGTTGTTCCTGGAACAGGAATGGACACGGGGTATGCAGAAGTCAGACAACACATAGGGTTTTTGAATACCCAGTTAACGTATCTAATGCCTCGAATTCTAAAATCCATAGCAGAAATGGATGCAGAGGATGAAGATTACGGAGATGTCATAGTGTTCAATCCCCTCTCGTGGGACGTTTCAAACTGGGTTGAGGTCGACCTCAACTTTGACGAGGGACAAGTAAGCAACATAGAAGGCCTCAAGTGCGGTAACGAGGAAATAGATGTCGAAGTTATAAGGTTCAGAAGGTATGAGGACGAATCTCTGAGCTACGCAAGGATAGGTTTCGTTGCAAATGTTCCAGCCTTAGGATACAAAGTCTACAAGATTATGGAGAGAAAACCAAAGCGCAGGAGTGACGGATTCATAAGGATAGTCGGCAACACGATCGAGAACAGGTACTTTAAGGTTAGATTTTCTCCCGAAAACGGGCTCATAGAAATATTCAAGGAAGAATCAGCGGAGCAGGGAGGTATATGTAGGGGAAACGAACTCGTAATTGAAGAGGAAATAGGAGATCTCTACTACCATAAGGAAACGATGGGAATACCGCTGAAAACCGAGAGCGGAGAGGGAATAAAGTACGGATCGTTCAGAGTTAAGAACTTCTGGATAGAAAAATCGCCACTTAGAAGGGTTATAAACATCGAAACAGACTACTTCTCCTTGCGATGGCCATACAGACTAACGGACAAGCTCAAACCGATGATGTGGAGGCACAAGTTCATAAGCTTTAAGAAGAGAATAATTGTGTACAGAGATATTCCAAGGATAGATTTCATCACAACCGTCGATAACAACCACCCAAGGGTAAGGGTTAGGGTAAAGTTCTCAACCCCTATAAAATGCCCCGAATACGTTTGCGACACGCAGTTCGGAGCAATAACAAGAAAGACGAATCAATACTACTTCAAGCCAAAGGACTGGAAAGAACAACCTTCTGGAGTTTATCCAACACTGAGATGGATGGACTACAGCGATGGTGAAAAGGGAATTACGGTTATAAATAAAGGAACACCGGAAAACGAGGTGAGAGATCAAGACGTCTACATAACCCTGCTGAGATCCGTAGACATGCTCTCTTCCGATGGAAAGGCTGGCCCAGTCATTCCGGTTCCAGATGCAAGGGAGCTAAAGAGGTACGTGTTCAGATATGCGGTATACCCACATGAGGGTAACTGGATAGAAGCAAAGTCGTACAAGCAGGGTTATGAGTTTAACTACGACCTAATAGCTCTACAAATACCTAGGGCTAACAAGTACAGACTTAAAAGGTCGTTCTTAAAGATAGAACCCGACAACGTCGTGCTTACAGCACTAAAGAGGGCAGAAGACGGAGATGGTATAATAGTGAGGTTCTACGAAGCTACAGGAGTAGAAACAAAGGCTACCATAACGTTTTTCAAAAAACTAAAAGAGGTAGAAGTTGTAAACATGATAGAGGAAAGGGATGAGGAGTTCGATAAGGAGGTTAAAGTCGAGGGCAACACTATTATTACGGAACTTAATCCGTTTGAAGTCGTAACCCTTAGACTGAGGGTTTAATTTTTGTCCTTAATCTTAATTTTTATTTAATTGCATTTTGCATTTAGAGAACAGCTTCTGAATTCCTAAAAAGCAACCGCAATTTATTTAAGAGGGAGGTTATTAAAGTTTTGAAAGGTTTACGGTCTTTGCGTTATTTGGAAAAATCTTGGGTGATTTAGATGTATACGGTTATACTTGCCGGTGGAGGTGGCACAAGGCTGTGGCCTCTGAGCAGGGAGCAGTGCCCAAAACAGTTCATTAAACTGTTTGACGATACTTCTCTATTTCAGAAGACCTTTGAAAGAGCACTATTATTTTCAAAAACAGACGAAATCTACGTAGTAACCAATGAGAAGCACAAATTCATGATTTTGGAGCAGCTTTCTGAGAAGGGGTTTCAGATTCATGAAGAAAACATCCTTCTTGAACCGGTAGCGAAAAACACGCTACCAGCGATATATTTCGCAGTGAAGACAATAACAGAGAAACACGGCGATGCCAAAATCGCTGTTTTACCATCGGATCACATTATCGAGGTTAACGAAAACTACAGGAAAGCGTTTCAGGTAGCCGAAAAGTTAGCAGAAAGCAAGCTCGTCACATTTGGAATAAAGCCCACACGCCCGCATACAGGCTACGGCTACATAAAACCGGGAAAAGAAATCGATGGAGGTTACGAGGTTGGAGCGTTCGTTGAGAAACCAGACTTCGAGAAGGCTAAAGAGTACATTGAGAAGGGCTATCTGTGGAATAGCGGAATGTTTTTGTTTAGGTCGAGCGTTTTCATAGAGGAGTGTAGAAAGTTCCAGCCCGAACTCGTTGAGGCTTTCAAAGGCGATCTGCGTGATGCATACGGCAAAGTGCCGGAGGTGTCAATAGACTACGGAATAATGGAGAAAACAGAAAAAGCTGCGGTTGTAAAGCTTGACGTCTTTTGGAGCGATGTTGGCAGTTTTGATGCCCTCTACGATGTGCTTGAAAAAGATAGCAACGGAAACGTAGCAAAAGGGGAGTGCATACTTCTCGATTCCAACAACAACTTCATACTCGGAGAACGACTAATAGCCACCGTAGGGATAAACGATGCAATAGTTGTAGACACAAGGGATGCTATTCTCGTTTGTTCAAAGGAGAAAGCTCAAAGAGTCAAGGATGTCGTTGAAATTCTGAAATCTAGAGGGGACGAAAGGGTAGAAGTTCATAAAACCGTGTATCGCCCTTGGGGATCTTTTACAGTTCTTGAAGAGGGAGAATTCTACAAAATAAAGAAGATAACAGTGTTGCCAAAGCGCAGGCTTAGCTTGCAGAGACACTACCACAGAAGCGAACACTGGGTCGTTGTTAAGGGTACGGCAAGAGTTACAGTTGGTGATAGGGAGTTCCTCCTTCGAAAGGGTGAGAGCACGTTCATACCCACTGGCGAGATTCACAGGCTTGAAAACCCTGGATTAATAACCCTTGAACTAATAGAGGTACAGATTGGAGAATACCTGGGAGAAGACGACATAGAAAGATTCCAGGATGATTTCGGGAGGAAATGATAGCTAAAAATTTTAAATCAGCTTCCATCTCGTCCCCCTTGGAGTGTCTATCAGTGCATAGCCTTTACTCCTAAATTCCTCCCTTATCTTATCGGCCTTCTCAAAATCCCTTTCTTTTCTTGCAAGCTCCCTCTCCTTCACGAGTTCTGCCTGTTCTGGACTCAGAGGAGGAATTCTACGATAATCAGCAAAAATTCCAAGTATTCCGCAAAGCTCGCTGAACTTCTTAAAAGCTACTTCAAGCTCATCAAGCGATACATTTCCCTCATTAACAAGTTTATTGGCACTTGTAGAGAAATCGTGGAGAGCTGCGATTGCTTTCGGCGTATTGAAGTCATCTTCCATCGCCTCTTTAAAGTTATTCAGAAGTCTTAGCGTTGCATCGTTTAGCTCTCCCGATTTTTCAACATCTTTAGCTCCAAAAGTTTTCAGGGCAGCGATCTCCATATCTATTAGCTCGAGAGTATTTCTAAGAGCGATGTACGCCTTTTCCGCCCTTTCAATAGCTCCGTCGCTGTAATCGAGGGGGCTACGATAGTGGGCTGAAAGAAGAAAATAGCGCAGAACTTCTCCACTTTTCTTCTTCAGCACGTCTTTAATCCTTACTATGTTCCCCAAGCTTTTGCTCATCTTTTCCCCTCTAATAGTCACAAAGTCGTTGTGAATCCAATAGCGAACGGGTTCGACTCCATACAAGGCGTAGCTCTGCGCCCTCTCATTTTCGTGGTGCGGAAATATCAGGTCCTTGCCTCCACCATGGATATCGAACGGGACGCCTAGATACCTTG
>Ga0164311_10000572_pt1 | contig 16497 bp, 15 predicted proteins | sample GuaBasSedimGuay2_FD_121796 | JGI IMG/M metagenome (GOLD analysis project Ga0164311, IMG submission 121796) | Subseafloor sediment microbial communities from Guaymas Basin, Gulf of California, Mexico - Guay2, Core 4569-9, 9-12 cm | ecosystem: Environmental > Aquatic > Marine > Hydrothermal vents... | reverse complement strand
ATATTAGTGTATTATGGCATAAATAGAACTATTCAATTAGAATATAGTCATAAAACATTGCTTGATTGCTTGACAAGAATGGATGTATTATGGTAATTTAATATAAGAATTTATAATTGCTAAGGAGGTAAATAGATGGAAATCCTAAAGAGTTTGGCTGAATGGTATATGGAAGGTCAGTGGGGTATGCACCTTATATTGGGTGCTTCTATATTTTCTATCTCAATTATAATTGAGAGAGTATGGTATGTTATGGTCAAGTCAAGCATCAAATCTGAGCAATTTACACTTGAGGTCATAAAACACATAAAGAAGAGGGACATTAACGGTGCTATCAATGTATGCAACAGATACGATACCCCCCTAACCAGGATAATAAAAGCAGTTCTTCAGGCATTTGCGGAGGGTGAGGAAGACCTTCAGGGTGTAGCAGATGAGATAAGTTTGGTAGAGATGCCAAAACTTGACAGGAGAACGCCGTATCTCAGTATGCTGGCAAATATTTCAGTTCTCTTTGGTCTTTTAGGCACCATTTCAGGTCTTATAAGGTGCTTCGGCTCACTGGCTGGTGTCAGCGCTGCGGAGAAGACAGCCATCCTCTCTGTTGGTATCTCTGAGGCGTTGCACTGCACAGCATTTGGTCTAGGCGTGGCAATCACCTCAATTGTTTTCCACGGCATAATTGTTGGAAAAACAAACGGTATAATTGCTGACATCGACTCAAGCGTAGTCAAGATTCTGAACACACTTGACGAGGTTAGGAGGTAGTTGAAAGATGGCTTTTGCTGTCAGCACAAAGAGAAGGGGTAAATCAGTAGTTGATGAAGAGATTGAGCTTGTTCCTTTCATTGATACCTTCGCTGTCCTGGTAGTATTCCTTCTAATGACAACGGTCATCCTCCAGACAGCAGTAATAGAGCTATCACTACCGACAGCAGCTGGAACAGGAACCGGAGCCCAAGACGAATCAGAAGAGAGCACACCACAACCACTGGTTCTATCAATCATTGTAACAGACAGAGGCATCACCATAGGTGGCTCGGGAGCGATACTTCCTATGATAAAGAAGAAGGGAGGAAGGTATGACTTCAATGAGTTAGAAAAACAATTAGAAAAGATAAAAGAGAGGTATCCTGCCCAGACAAGTGTAATCATAGTAAGTGAACCAGAGATAATATATGATAATATTATAAAGACAATGGATTCATGCCTTAAGACAGGATTCCCCGAGATTGCTCTATCAGGTCAGATTACATAAAGAAGGTAGGTGGTAAAAATGGCGAAGAAACCATCAGGTGCAGCGTTAAAAGGTAGAATAGGGAAGAGCTCAAGCCGCTGGAGAGAAAAGTCCGAGGAAGAAAGGAAGAAGAAAGTTAAACCTATCATCGTGCCTTTAATTGACACCTTTGTCATCCTGGTCATCTTCCTTTTCCAGAACTTCTCCGCAGAAGGTGATATTATGTCAGTTGCACCAGACCTCACTCTACCTGAATCAATATCTCAACAGAAGCCCAAGACAACTGTCATCGTCGCAGTTACAAACAAATCCATCATCGTTGAGGGCAAGCAGGTAATGACATCAAAAGAAGCACTGGCAGATGAAGATATGGTCCTGGACTCTCTCCTTGCGGAGATGCTCAGGATAAAGCAGATAAAGGAAGCTGTCGCTGCTTCAAACCCTGATAGACCATTCAAGGGCGAAATGACCATACAGGGAGATAAATTGATTACATTTGAACTTCTCAAAAGAGTTATGTATACTTGTGGTAGAGCTGAGTTTGGTAATATAGCTCTTGCTACATTGAAGAAAGAGTAACAAAATTGTGATTTGGTAATATTTATTTATGCATAAAACACTTCTAAAGGGGGTTTATAGTTGAAGGAGGGTAGTAAAAATAGGAATAAGACACTTCGCATAACTATCTCCAGAGATGGGAAGGATATAAAGGAGATTTTTACAAATGAATCTATAACCATTGGCAATTCACTTGACAATGACATAGTGATTAAATCATGGAAGTTAAGAGACCATTTTCCCATTGTAGAGGTAAAATCCAATACCTCCTGCATTCTTAACATTCATGAATCTATGGAGGGCTTCATCTCCAAAGGAACTACCTCTCAGTCGTTGAAAGACCTCGTAGCCCTTAATCTCCTTCCAAAGAAGGACGACTGCTATCAAGTAAGCTTTGACACCCAAAATGTAGGTAACATACGTTTTGGGAATATATGTCTGAAATTTGACTACACCATACCCCCGCCATCTACAGAAGCAGAAATCTCCATTAAAGAACTCCTCGCATACAAAGAGGTGAGTAAGAAAGTTGTAATGGAAGAAGAAAGGAAATTCGCCTACATAATGCTTGGCTCATTCGTCGCTCACCTCCTATTCGTGATATATGCTTATAATGCATCTCCACCCAAGAAGAGAACTGTAATTGCCGGTCTTCCACCCGTTATCGCTGAACTGGTAGAGATGGACATTACCGCACCTTCCGAAGTTGGCACTGGTGAAGAAAAGACAGAGGGTGTCGGCTATGGAGCGGGTGGCGGTGGTGGAGGTGGGGGAGGTGGAGGTGGTGTTGGTCCAGGTGAAGTTATGTCAAAAGGTGTAATTGGACTTATAACCAAGGTTGGCGGAGGTGGAGGTAGCGTGGTTGACCTCCTCGCTGCTGGTAGTGGTGGAAGTGGTGACCTTGACTCACTGATAGGAGGAGTTGGTGGTTTAAAGACGGGTGGTGCTTCAACTCTAGGATTAGGTAGTGGAGGAGGATTTGGTCTTGGTACAGGCGGGGGCGGTGCTCTTGGTGAACTCTCAATCGACTCTCTGGTCGGTGGCGTAGGCGGAGGAACTGAAACAGTCAAGTTGAAGAAAGAGGGTTCTGTCAATATTTCCACTCCCTCAAGCATCAGCGGTGCTGGGTCAACCTCCAGTGGTAGAACCTCATCTGCAATATATTCAGTTGTCAGGTCTCACATGGCAGGTATTCAGCATGCTTATAATGTTCAACTGAAGCAGAATCCCAACCTTGAAGGTAAGATAGTGGTAAAGTTCACTGTATCAGCCGAAGGTAGTGTCACCAGTGCTTCTATAATCAGCTCCACTATGAACTGCCCACCGCTTGAACAGTCAATCATAAGCAGGATATACACCTGGAAGTTCCCATCTATATCCGAGGGTGATGTTACTATCATATACCCATTTATATTCATCCGTGGAGGTTAATCATTTTATCAGTATGAAATATTAATCAATTAATTAACATACTGAACAATAGATATTGTAAATATGATAAAGAATATATACATATCGCGGAAGAAGAGAAGATACGGACCCTATACAATAGCAGAGATTAGGGAGCTTGCGATAGATGGCAAATTAGACATTAATGACTGGATTTGGATTCCAAACAAGCGGGAGTGGGTAAAAGCAGAAAACATCAGTTCTATCGCCAATCTAATAAAGAAAACAACCACCGAAGAGAAGAAATACTACATTCAAAGAATGGGTATAAAAGTAGGTCCCTATACAAAAGACATGCTGATATCCATGGTTAACAAAGGGGAACTGAAACCAGATGGACTGATAGAGATAGAAGGCAGTTGGAAAAAGATGAGCGAAGTATTCTTTGAATTGCCAACTGAGGTATCATCCAGAGATAAAGAAAAAGAGGTTAGTGAGAAAAAATGGGAGCCAACAGATAGTGGAATATTCAAACCACCTGAAGAGGTAAAGGAATTTAAATACAGGAAATATATTGAAGAGGTAGATGATAGCAATGATTTTATAAAGTCCTTCTTTGCAACTACACTTATATATGCGGTGATAATCATATCCGCCTTCTATGTAAGAGTCCCCTCACCCAAAACTACCAACGAAATTCCCATACCCCAGAGAGTGGCTGAGCTATTACCTGATGCAACATTAGATATACCAATACCAGAAATTGATACGCTTGGAGAGGGTGAAGGTGAAGGTCCAGGAACAGGTGGGGGTGGTGGAGGAGGTGGAGGAGGTGGTGGCTCTGGTGTAGGGCTTGGTCCCGGGGCTACTGGTGTCTTAGGTCTAATAACCAAAGTTGGACCCGGAGGGACAGTTGCAGATATGCTTGGCGGCGGAAGTGGCGATATAGACAGTATCCTGGGTAGTTTAGGTGGTCTCAAAACCTCAGGTCTCCCTACTAGTGGAGGAGGTGGAGGTGGGTTTGGACTTGGTGGTGGTCTGGGTCTTGGTGGCGGTCTGGGTGGAATTGATGACCTTATCTCAGGACTCGGTGGAGGTGGTGGTGGAGCCGAAAACACTATAAAATTAAAGAAAGAGGGTAGTGTGAAAATAACCGGACCATCTGGTATTACCGGTGCAGGTGCTGGCTCAGGTCAAAGGTCCTCTGCAATAATTAGAAGCGTCGTTGAGGCGCATAGAAGTGGAATTGAATATACATACAAAAAATATCTAAAAAGAGACCCAACCCTTGAGGGTAAGATAGTAGTCAGGTTCACCATCAGCCCCTCTGGTCAAGTTTCAAGTGTAGAGATTATATCATCCACTATGGGTTTACCAGCAATTGAAAAAGATATAATCAATCTGATATACAACTGGAGATTTCCACCCATTCCCGAAGGTGATGTAACTGTTATATATCCCTTCATATTCTTCTCCTCTGAGAGGGGCTATTAAAAAATCCTGTCAAATCTATGGTCGGTGAAGAGATAGTTGTATCCATTACAGCATATGACCCTTCTGGTGGTGCTGGAGTAGGTCAGGACCTTAAGGTATTCTCATCGCTCGGCTTCAATGGTTGTGGTGTAATAACTGGGATTATATCCCAAACCAGAGATAGTGTAATAAACTCAAACTTTTTACCACAGAGTGAGATTGAGCACCAACTTGATGCTATTTTCTATGAATTCATACCACTGGTAATTAAGATAGGCATAGTAGGTAAAGGTTATATTCTGAATACTATAAAGAAATACCTAATTAAAAATAAATATGAGAACTACATAGTCATTGACCCTGTATTTAGAGCAACCTGTGGAGACTCCATATCTGAGATTGAACCACAGGAGTTATCAAATGCACTCAGGAATATGCCAATAATCATAGTTGCTAATCAGGAAGAATTTAACAATATCTACAAATATGAAATTGTTGACCACCACCAAGCACTTTCTGATGCCTACAGAGAACTGAAAATACCTATTCTACTAACCGGGATAGAATCAAACGAGATAATAACCGACCTGTTAATTGCCAGAGAAGAGGTTCACGAATTTAGCTGTCCAAAATCTAATAATCAATTCCATGATATGGGTGGCGTATTATCAAGTGCTATTGCCTGTTATCTTGCCCGCGGATACGACATAGTAGAAGCAGTATCAAAAGCAAAGTTATACTTAAATGAAACTATGAACTATTCTGTCTATAACAGATGGTTGCTTAATATCGGTCTTGAACAATACATTGGTTCAGAGATAAATAAAGCGAAAGAATACCTGAGCGAACTTGCTGTTGATATCTGCTCTATAAAGAATCTACACGAAATTATTCCAGAAGTTGGTATAAATGCAGGAACCATAGCAATAAACAAAGTGGGTTTTGAGAGTGTAGTTGTCTTTGACAGACGAATAACCAGAGACAGGCGTGTCGGGTTTACAGAACCACCACATGCAATAGTTGATAATACTGGTTATATAGCAAGAACGCTTATTGCCTGCAATAAAAGGTGGTCAAATATCCAATCAGCAATAAACATAAAGATGAATGATAAGATAATGGAATGTATAAAGAAATGCGGACTGACAACAGCCAGGATAAAAGGCGATACCATCGCACCAGCGGTGGAGCAGATGATAGATGGGATTGATACAGACACAACACCAGACGCTCTCTATCATCTTGGCTTTGTGGGATTTGAGCCCATTGTAGTCATACTGGCAGATAGTATTGAAAACCTTCTTAATAAAGTATTACTGATAACCGAACAGCTTTAACTACATTCTCTCAGGTGCACTTATGCCAAGAACATTCAGACCATCTCTTATAACTGAAGCAACAGAGAAAGATAGCAACTGTCTGGCATAAGAAAGGTCTCTGTCAACTCCCAATATTCTGTTTCTTGTGTAATATCTATGGAACTTGCCAGCGAGATTATGAAGATAACAAGTCAATAACTGTGTCTTCCTACCCATAGCAGACATCTTTACTACCTGAGGGTAATAAAACACTTCTCTGGCAATCTCTTTCTCCTCTTCGCCATATAATCCCATATTTACTTGAAGATTATCAGGAATAAGAATACCCGCCCTCGTCGCCTCTCGCCTCAAACTTTCAATTCTGGCATACGCATATTGAATGTAGAACACTGGATTTTCAAGTGATGTCTTCTTTGCCACCTCAAAGTCAAAGTCAATATGAGCAGATGGTGCCCTATCAAGGAAGAAGAATTTGCACACATCAGGGCTCACCTCCTTCATCAACTCCTCCATAGTGATGTATCGTCCGAGGCGCTTCCCCATCTTCAACCGCTTCCCCTTCTCAACAATATTAACCTGCTGGGCTATGATTATCTCTAACCACCCCTCTGGAATACCCAGTGCCTTCACACCCGCCAGCATCATAGCCATATGAGCATGGTGGTCGGGACCAAGAATGTTTATTACCCTGTCATACCTCCTGCGATACTTGTTAATGTGATATGCAAGGTCTGCGAGATGGTAAGTATATCTGCCATCAGAGGTTATAAGCACCCAATCCTGAACATCACCATACTCTGATGTCTTTATCCACACTGCTTTATCAGCTTCATACAATGCGTTTCTATCCCTCAATGTATTCAGGACATTGTTATACTCTTCATCAGTTATGTATGACTGGTGATACCATCTATCAAACTCCACCCCGAAGTCCCTCAACACCCTTTCTTGTTCCTTCCGTATCTTCTCTGAAGCCCAAACACCAATTCCCTTTATATCTCTCATTCTGTACAGGTCTTTATTCATCTCACTGGCAAGTTCTTCAATATAGCGCCCTTTATAACCTTCATCAGGATATCTCACATCCTCACCATCTTCTATCTTCTTAGCAGTTAAAATTGACTCAGCCAGAAGGTCTATCTGTCTGCCCCTATCATTAACAAAGTATTCCTTCTCCACCTCAGCTCCCATCTTGCCAAGCAGGTTAGAAAGCGCCAGACCGAGAGCTGAAGCCCTTGCATTGACGATATTCAATGGACCAGTCGGATTTGCGCTGACAAACTCAACCTGTATTGAAAGGGGGGCTCCATCATTTTTCTTCAGGATATCCCAGCAAGAATATTCACGGTTATTTATTGCTTCATATAATGTATCAAGCAATATATTCCATCCAAGTCGCAAATTCACAAAACCTGGCTCTGCAATATCAACCGACTCAAATGTTATTCCACAACCCTCTACGGCTTTGACGATAGATTCGGCAATCTTTGAGGGTGGTTCTTTGAGGTGCTTCGCTAGGCGCATTGCAACCGTTATTGCTATATCACCATATTCCTTCTCTGATGGTATTTCTACAAGTGTATACCTTTTTATGCGGTTCAAATCATCATCATTAATCTCATACCTTGATTTAAGATGGTCTATTATTGCGTTATTTATTGCTTGTTCTACTGTTTTGAATGTATGTAAATTTTGCATCGCCCCAGAGCCTTTCTAACTGGTAATACCGTCTCATATCTTCCATAAAAATGTGCACTATTACGCTTCCATAGTCAAGTAAAATCCATTCTCCTTCTGGATAACCCTCAGAATGAGACATCATTACACCCTTCTTCTTCAAACTATTAATTATCTCCTGCGCCATTGACTTATTGTGCATCTGCGAACTGCCTGTGACTATAATGAAATAATCAAGCGTTTCAGATACCCCTGTCAAATCCATTACCACTATATCTTCACCCTTCTTCTCATCAATTACCTTTGCAATCTCATCAATTATCTCTTTATCCTCCAGAGAGAATCACCCCTTTCTCTAATTTTTTCAAGGTATCGCTCATTAAGGGATGTATTTTTAATCCAATACTCGTTATGTAATCAACCTTAAATCTTAACACCTCCCTTACCATATCATCAATATTATTCAAATCCAAAATGCTTCTCATCTCCTCAAAATCCCCATCCCTTGAGTCCTCTAAAATATCAGCGACCATTACTAATTTTGTCAGGTTGCACATACCAGGGCGTCCCGTGGTGTGATACCTTACTGCTTCAAGAATTCTCTCATCGTCAACTATCTGCTTTTCCCTGAGATAGTGATGCGCTACTATAGGGTGAAGCAGAGGTGTGCCTGATTTATATTCCATCTCCAGAACCTGAATGCCATTTATATCCACATATTCCCTGCTGTCTGCGTCTGACATCCCCCGGCACATATCATGAAGACAACCCGCTATATATGCTTTCTGGGGATTTTCAGAAAACCTCAGAGAGAGTTCCTTGGCAAGCCGTGCTGTGCCATACATATGTCTTCTTAGAACTTCACTTACTGGAAAAGAATTGATAATTCTATCAATATCCCATCTGGTCATACTACTTTCTACATTTAAATCTACCATAATATCTAAGCACTGACTATCCTCTCACTCAAATATCTCTCCACCTTCTCAGGAACAAGATATTTTATAGTAAGACCACTTCTTAACCTATTCCTTATCATTGTGGATGATATCTCTATAATCGGAGTCCTGACGCATACTACCCTATTTTTATTCTCCACAAGGTGCAATAAACCCTCATCCTTATCGTGACGCCACCTCCCTCTGTCAATTGACCTTGAGAACTTCTGAAATAGAACGAAGGTTTTCCTTCTCGGAACCACAACTATAATAGCTAATTTCAGTAATTCGTTATATCTGTGCCAATCCTTGAACTCATACAATACATCTGAGCCAACAATAAAAAACATATTATCCCTTCCATAAACAACTTCAAGCTCATTCAGAGTATCGTAAGTATATGATACACCGTTCTTCACAACCTCTACATCACTTACCTCAAATCTCTCGTCTCCCTCTGTTGCCATTCTTACTAATTTCAACCTCTCATCAGATGTAAGCATTGTATCATCCTTATGAGGAGGAATATTTACAGGAATAAAAATACATTTAGTAAGGTCTAACTTTTCTACTACTGACTGAGCTATTATCAGATGTCCTATGTGAATGGGGTCAAATGTTCCGCCTAATACTGCGACTTTATCGCTTGACATTTACTATCTTTTCAAATCTTACTATCTAGTTCCATCAACAACTTCCTGACATCACCTACATACTCTGAATCTGGATATTTCTCAATCAACTTTGTTATTGTGGTTCTTGCATCTTCATACATTTCCAGTTTATATTCAGCAATAGCCCTAAGATAAATCGCATCGTCCACCCACTCGGTATCATAATAATCCTTCTCTATCAACTCAGAATATACAATTACAGATTTATATTCGCCTCTCCTCATATAGAAACTCTCCGCCTCATACTCCTTTCTTGCCAGTTTATTTCTTGATTCATACAGTGCTTTTTTTGCATCATCTATCACATTACTGTATTGATATGTCTCAATCACGGTCTTGAATTTGTCTATTGCTGTCTTAGTGAGTGCCTGGTCAAGGTAGTAAGGGGGGGAAAGCCTCAGGTAGGAAAGACCTTCATAATAATATGCATCATCAACCAATTCGCTTCTGGCAAAATTTGATATCACCATTTCAAACTCTGCTATAGCATCCTCATACTTCTTCATATTATAATAACTCATACCAACCATGAACTGAGCATCATCAGCAATATTTGCCGAAGGATTAAATGTAACTACATTCAAAAAATACTCAATCGCCTTATCATAATGCCCTTCATCATACAACTTCATACCCTCCTCAAACGATGCTTCAGCACTCATATCATAGCTGACCATTATCTTCTTACCACCACATGAGAACATCAATACGATACAAGACAAAACAATTATTGACCCTATATACCCTTGTTTATTCAGAAATATCATGGATATTAATCAGTCCTAGCAGATAATGTAAAGAGCATTATTAATCCTGCTGTTATACCACTTACCAGAAGTGGTTCAATTATTGGATTCTTGCCCTTATCCTCTTCCTCTTTAGTTATCTGGACATATCTTGCATCCTTTAAGTCATCCTTATACTTTTTAGGTATAATATCTTCATAACTTCCATGAATGTCTCCCGCCCAGAATATACGACCAGTTCCAACATCTTCAATCCTCACATGAATCTTAGAGGTTGCTACCCTTCTCACCATTCCACTCCCCAAATTATTGTAATCCACCTTTGCTATAAGCAATCTGTATTTAAGGAGATATTCATCCGCTTGATATTCATCAAACTGAACTCCTTCATTCGCTTCTAAATCCCCCTTCATTTCTTCATCCAATTTAATCTTCTCTTCTATATCAATATCTCCCCCACCACCAACACTACCTTCATCCTCAGTAATTCTTTCCTTCTCTTCACTCCCCTTTTCCCCAAATGTTTTATTAACCCTCATACCCATCTTTAAACCGCTCAATGAGAACACCCTTGCTAGAACATCTTCAAACCTCTCATAAATGAATGTATTATCCAGGTCTGAAACATCCTCCAGATTCTCAAAACCGCTTATCTCTATGGACTCTATGCCTTTTATTTCAAGGAGTCCCTGCAATGCATCTTCCATCGCCATAGTTATGGCTTCACCGTCAGTTTTATACTTACCTAAATCATTACCATTTGCGAAAATGACAGGTGAAAATATCAAAGATAAAATAAGAATAATTGCAACTGGTTTGTATTCTTCTATTCTCATATATATACCCTCCAGATAGTGTCCATTTCATCTTAAATCAATATCCGCTCTCTCCCCCACCAATCTTTAACAACCTACCATATCCCGGTTCAGTCGAGCCAAAGAAATTATATTCTCCATCGTTATCATAATCAACAAATATAAATATAGCACCAGTGTGGAACTCACCACCTGAGTGGTATTCCCACGCTTCTGTCGGTTCTGTCTCAAAGGTGCTAACATCTATCCCAACCATAGAAGACAACCCCATTGGCTGACTTGATATTTCGTCCGGTTCTCCATACTTCAAATAAACTCTCCCCATATCTGTTTGCCAACCCTCTTTGTTAGATATAGAAAACTTCTCGTTTACATACTCTAACCTCTCATAAAATGCTTCCTTCAACTCATTAAACTGTGTTTCAGGCGTAGGGTCCCTCCTCTTCCAAAACCTTTCTACAAAATATGGTCTCAGCTCAAGTGGTAAACTGTCATATAACTCTATCTCTTCTTTGTCACCAATTATGCTTATCTCTTTCCTTATCCGGGCTGATTCCTCCTCCGTATATGGCTTTAGCGACTTGCTCTGTAGAAGAAGAGCAAGCTCTGCCTCATATTCTTCAGAATAAACTACAAATGTTTTTCTCTTCTCCACTCCTTCTATCCTCACTATGAGTTGGTAATAACCCACACCAATCTCTCCTACCTTAAGAGTATCCACCAAAATTGAATGCCCTGAGACACTGTATCTACGCTCCATAGCCCATTTTTTCTCACCCGCTGCATCGGCAATTATATACTCAACTACCTTTTCCCCATCTCCAAAATGGTCAACCTCAAAATATAAAGGTATATTTACCGGTTCTCTGTATATCCTTGAGGGATTTGGTAAAACTATAAAACCATTCTTGAAAAATATACTCTGTTCATCTTCAGAGGTGTATATATTTGAAGCCAACTGTAGGTCATATATAATCCCATCACCCATATCTTTTATTTCCTCTATCTCCATTATACTGGTTCCAGTCGTTTTCGACAAAACATCTGTCACACCCAATTCCCCTCTATAGTATCCACCTTCTATTCTGTATGTCAACTGTTCCAGTATCAATCTCTCTGATTCTGCCTCCTCTAATGAACTAACACTCTTCTTCACACCCTCTATATCCTCCAGCACAACATTACCATCTTCATCCAACAACCTCACACCAAGCAGTAAGCTCGCCTCCAAACTCCCTTCAACCGTTTCAAATGTCAGCTGATTACATGGTATCCCGAAATATATCTCCAGATAGCAATCACCACTTCCATCCGGCACAGGAAAAACAGAATAATCATATATAAATCCCAATCCACCTTCCTGTGCCATCACAACAATATGAGAAAATGCAATTAAAGAAAATATAAGAATTATCCATCTCATAACACAGGATTATATCATATAGAATTACCCTTTCAATCCTAAAATAAAAGGGACGGGAATAATATAACCCGTCCCTCTTTCTTCTGCTCTATATCCGCCTAAAATGCCGAACCGAATGTAAATCTGTGAACTTTATCCAGCTCTGAGTAGTCGGAATACGCATAATCAACTCTTATTTTAGATATCTTCACACCTGCACCAAATGAATAGCTCCTAACATTGTAATCGCGTAACTCCCCTACTTCTCGGAACCATCCACCTCTCAATGCAAGCATATCCTTTATCCAGTATTCAGCACCGACGCTGACCTTCTCCTGACCATCATTGGGGTGAAGCGCGTCCGCCGATACAATAAGAGTATGAGTCGGGTTATCCTCAAAGAAAGTATATGCTATACCTAACCTTACAGAAACAGGCATTGAAAATTCTTTGAACTTCTTCTCTAATGTTGACTTATCTCTCTGAAGTTCTACATAAGTCCCGTCAAAGTTTGCATCAGGACCAAAGTTGGTTATTGCAATACCCATCTTCAGTGTTTTAAAACCCGTCTCATAAATCAATCCGACATCAAAGCCAAAACCTGATGCTGTGTAAGTGTCTATCTTCTCTCTAACATACTTCACAGTTCCACCAAATGCAAATTTAGGTATGAGCCACCTCGCATATGAACCACTGATTATCATATCCTGACACTTGAATGTTGTCCCATCACCTTCAGGATTCTCAGGTGTCGTTCGTTCAATTTCACCAATGTTTACCAGTGTGAACAGAGCGCCAATCGTCCCAAAGCCAAACTTCCTTGCAAATGTCCCATTCATTACTCTTATATCCGCAAGCCACTCAATGTCAGTGAATGTTACATCCGTTCCTCCTACATACGCAAGACCCGCTGGATTCCAATATGTAGCAGTGGAGTCATCAACCAATGCAACAACTGAATCGCTCAATGCTACAGCCCTTGCACCAATGCCTATCTTCAATGATTGCATACCAGCCGTTCCAGCCCTTGTTGCACCTCTCTCTTTGGTCTCTTCATCATCATCTTGTGCCAAGCATACTCCAGTAAATATTAAACCAAGAACCAGAAAATATATGATTAATCTCTTCATATCCTATATCCTCCTTCCTCCACTACTCTGCTTCCTCATCACTACCCACAATTATCGCAAACTTACCTATCTTCTCTTCACCATCAGGTGTGGATACACGATAAATGTATACTCCACTTGCTATTGCCAATCCAGGTCTTCCTGTCTTTGAGAAGTTAGATAGACCCCAATAGGCAACTCCATATACCTTATCTGCATAATCTATCCTATCTACCCACTCACCTGACAATGTGTATATGTCTATTGTGCATTTCGCAGGTAAGTTTATGAATGCTATCTTCTGCTCTCTCACCAGTGATGGCGCCCAGCCCTCCCAATCGCAACTTCCTATATACGGGTTGGGAACTACCTTCACATTGCTTAAGTCAGATGCAACCTCGGGAGCAGGTACCGCTGATGCCTGATTGGCTACCTTACCACCCATCACAGGCTCAATAACCAATTCGTCTCTGTAACTACCGAAATCATAAGGAACCACAGAGTAAAAATACCTGAAGCCGTTCTTCAAACGGTTATCCGTCCACTCAGGGTCGTTCTCAGGATATGTTCCATCATCTATGAAGTAATAATATGGTCCTTCATCTAACTGTGGAAGCAGGTCATTCTCATATGTGTATTGCTTCGCCATCCTAAGGTCTGGCTCAGTAGTGGACTCTCTCGGAGGGTCAGAACCATCTACTATACCATCGGGAACTCTCTCCTGCCTGTCTTCTGGTCCACTCTTGTTCCTCCAGCCCCAGGGTCTCCAGCAGTTCGTCTGGTCACTGGTATATTTATCCCACCAGGCTACCGCAACCCAGCCGGTGTCAAAACCAATAGCACTTCTCCACAGAATATAACCATCAAAGTCCACCACACCTGTTGACGAATCAGGCTCCTGCTCAAGGTTCTTACCTGGCTCATACTCCCTTGACCAGTGAATATCAACCTTGCTATCACCAGGGACAAGAATTAACTTCGGTGATGGTGGAGCACCAGCAACAACCCAGTCATCATCTGTCCCAGGAATTCCGTCGCCACCCAGCCAGTCCGCTAACATCTGGTCAAGATTCCTTCTCAGTTCAAGTATGCTTCTGCTCGGGTCTGAAAAGTCCGCACCCATGCAATGACCAAGATAGAAATCAATTGACTCGCCATCATGTAATGCGTCAAGAGGACCAAATGCAGGGCACATCCTCCAGTCATAAGGTGTATCTATCTCTTCATATACACCGGTGTCAATTAAATAACCATACTTATAAACATCGTTCTGTGGGTCATTCATTATGTCCCAGGAGTGCTGTGATGATGCGAATACAAACTCACCATCAGGATATGTTCCTAAATAACCGAATGGTCTTATACCCGTGTAACCGGGGAAGTTACCGTCGCTATCAAACATATATGAAGTGCTCCTTGGTTGTGGTGTGTCATAGTTCACTGCATCATACTCATCAGGTATTCCATCTGGTGAATGAACTGACCATACCTCACCAGGATTTGTGGGATTGGTCCACTCATCGGTATTATCATTACCCTCATAGCCAACCAGGTCGTCAATATAGTCAAGAGAACCACCGACATCGCAATCATAGGGCCAGCCAATATAGAGTTTATCAAGTGTCTTTCCTGACACATTCTTCAGTGTGTAATGATATATTATCCAGTCATCGTGGTCTGGAACACCCCATTGATAACTGTGCCTCTCACACTCAAGACCAATTGGACCTGCCTCTTCTGCACCACTGTCATCACAGTATGTCCATCCATCAAGGTCTGATACGACCTCAACATAATCTGGCCAACCCTCCTGGTCGCTCATCCACATATGACTTGCTGCATCTTCTATTGGTATCCATTCTACATTGGCATCCCAGGTGTATGATGATATAACATAGACATTTCCTCCTTCATCCTGCCAGCCAACCCATATTGTTGAATGGAAGTGATAGTCATTACCAGAACCACCAGGCCATTCACCATGGTAGTTGGCATCATCATCCTGGACATTAGCCTCTTCCATACAGTTCCATATAGTCATCCAGAAGAGACCTGCATCATGATGCCCTTTACTAACACTCCAGGGGGCATAGGTGTTGATACCTTCTAATCCGGTTTTCATATTAAAAGTTGCCGCTGTAAATACTAACAGAATGGACAGGGGGACAATAGTTGCAAGAACCAGTCCTTTGTATTTATCCCTCATATCAATACCTCCATTTTCGCTAAACCAAATATATTACAATTTTAGGGGGTAAGGATATCGCCCTACCCCCCAATATAAATATATTAGAACTCTACGCTTACTCCACCTCTTATAACCATTGGAGCGCAATATACTTCCATATCGTCGTATGGTCCATCAGGGTCGTTGTATCTGTATAGCCATGTTGTCCAGTCAGAGCCAGATCCGGTTCCCTCATCAGCACCTAGGTTCTGAACATTCTTTCTGTTGAGAAGATTCCTGACCTCTGCAAAGAGAGAGTATTTCATGCCCCACATATGGATGTCATAGTTTGCTTTGACATCCAGGTCAAGCGTCCAGGGCATACGCTTATCATTAATCTTCGGCTGACCTATCTCTGGGCTGGTTGAGTATGGCATACCCGAACCATAAACCATTGTAACATTGACTCCCCATCTCTCAACATCCCTGATGTCAAGTGTTAAGTCAATGGTATGTGTCTGGTCCCAATCAAGGTAGTTCTCCGTCTGGGGGAGGACCCAACCATAATAAGCGTAATCATAACCCTGACGATAACTGGATGCCAGACCCTTTGCGATGGAGAATGTGTAACCAACCTTTGCTGCAAACATCTTGGAGAGCCGTTTGTCAAGTGTTACCTCAAATCCCTTCACATTACCAAATGTAGCATTACAGAACCTCGTAATATTACCAACCTTAACATCCAACCTCTCGGTATCAAGAAGGTCCCTGATGTCTTTGATGAATACAGTCGCATCTCCAACCATTGTTTCAGTGAAGATATGCTCCACTCCTAACTCATACTGAACGGTCTTCTGGGGTTCAAGGTCGGGGTATCCAACCAGTGGGAATGCTCCCTGTGGTTCCTGCTGTGTGCTCATATAGAGGAATCTGAATGCTGGAATCTGGAAGAAATGACCGTATGAGAAATGAAACTTATCCCTCTCTGTGATT
>Ga0164311_10000570_pt1 | contig 16508 bp, 16 predicted proteins | sample GuaBasSedimGuay2_FD_121796 | JGI IMG/M metagenome (GOLD analysis project Ga0164311, IMG submission 121796) | Subseafloor sediment microbial communities from Guaymas Basin, Gulf of California, Mexico - Guay2, Core 4569-9, 9-12 cm | ecosystem: Environmental > Aquatic > Marine > Hydrothermal vents... | reverse complement strand
TACTTCTGGCAAGCCGTAAATAGTGTTGGTCGAGGAACACACCAACCCTCAAGCTATCTTCACTAACTTCTTCCACAAACTACCGGATGGTTCACTCACTCTGGCATAGGGGAAAATAACCTCTGTCTCCGGTATCTTATCTCCACAGACCGGATAGATCGTGTGCGCCAGATGTGGATTGTTTGGCGCCAGTTTCCGGCTCCCATCACCTCAAAAGCCTCCTCGGTCGGTCTCCAACCATCTGGATGAAGGGATAACTTCTTGGCCGAGTTTCAATGCAGCCCCGGCTTTAATGAAAATGTTCCTTTATGCCCGTTGTCAGTATATTTACACTTATCCAAAGCCCAATAGTTACCATCGCGGCCACAAAACGGGAATTGTCGACGTAGGGCAAGTTGCTAACTTGCCAGGACGCAATTTGCCAAATTGCGCTACATACTTGCCTCGGATTATTGAGATGATACGAAAATAGGATGTGGCTATTCTAATTGCACAGGTCGAAAATGTTGCGAGATTGGCCCGCTAAAGGTATAATAGGGCAGGTGAATTGGAAACAAGCAAGTGGAATTAACCTGCAAAACGGATATTTCATAACAAGCGCAGCGGGCGTCGCGAGCGCCCGCTTCTGAATAAAGGTGGAAAAATGGATTGGATCAGCATAGTATTCTGGCTGGCCGGCACACTGATCGTCGTGCTGGGGCCTCTCATTTTGATTCACGAACTGGGTCACTATATCTTGGCCAAGTTGGCGGGAGTGCGAGTCGAAGAGTTCGGCTTTGGCTTTCCGCCCCGTATGCTAAAATTGTGGTACGGCAAAGGGCATCTCAAGATTGGCGGCGCGCGCGCGATCATGCCCGCAAGCCTGCGGCGGCCTCCCAGATTGGAGGCGGGAGCCTGGGTAGACGGGGTCGCCCAGAGGCGGGAGGACGGCGACCATGTCCTGCGCCGCCTAAAGGTGCTCGACCCCCTCGACGACAACCTAAAGCTCAAACACGAGCGCGTTGACGAGGGCGTGCGTATGCGCGGCCAAGTGACAGAGCTAGAGCCGGGCACCCTGTATAGCCTCAACTGGCTGCCGCTGGGCGCGTTTGTGAGGATGACGGGCGAGGAAGACCCCTCAGATACGCACAGCCTGGCGGCTCAACCCAAACGCTGGCGCGTGGCGGTATTGGCCGCGGGCGCGGTGCTCAACATCATCGTCGCACTGATGCTGATCGTGGGCGCTTACGTCTCTGGCACTCCAGAAACGTGGGTGGTCAAGATCAGCGACGTGGAACCGGCGAGCGCCGCAGCAGAGGCCGGGTTGCGGCCCGGCGACATTGTCCTGGCCGTCGAGGGGGAGCCTATCAAAGAAGGTCTGACGCACCTGCGCCGCATCATCCGCGCCGCGCCAGAACAGGCCGTCGAATTGACCATTCTGCGAGGAGAAGAGAGATTGACCCTGGCGGCGACGCCGGGCCGCGACCCCGAAGGTCACGGATACCTGGGTATCTGGATGGCCCCCTGGCCCGACCAGGGCGGAGTACGGAGCTATTCCCTGCCCGAAGCGTTGAGCGCCGGCGTTCAAGATACCGTTGCCGCCATCGTGATGACCGTGCAGGTTCCGGCCATGCTTGCCCGGGGCGATATATCACCCGAGGAGGCGCGTCCCGCCAGCATGGTCGGCATCAGCGAAGTGCTGACCATCAGCCTACAGCAGAGCATCGAGTGGAAATTGGCCTCCCCCGTGTTGCGGACGGCGTCCCTCATCAGCCTGGCTTTGGGCCTGACCAACTTGCTTCCCCTGCCCGCCCTGGATGGCGGACGCATCTTTTTCGTGCTCATCGAGGCTTTGCGCGGCCGCCGCATCCCGCCGGAGCGCGAGGCCGTGGTTCATTTCGTGGGCATGGTGATCCTGGTCAGCTTGATGTGCTTTGTGATGCTGCAAGACCTGATCAACCCCATCATTCCCTGGTCGTGGTTAAAGTGAGATGGCGCAAACGCTAGACGCCTTGCTCGACCAGTTACGCGAGAGCGCCGCAATGCCGCCCCATGCAGCGCTGTATCTCTTTTCCACCCTGGATGCAAAAGCAGCGGCGCGCGTGCGAGAGGCGTGGACGGACTGGCCCGTCGAGTTGCGGCGGCGGCTGGTCGCGAGGCTGGTGGAACTGGCCGAGGCGGATTTCGAGGCGAACTTTGACGCAGTCTTCCGCCTGTGCTTAAAAGACGAGGACGGCGACGTGCGGGCGACCGCAATCGTGGGCCTGTGGGAGGACCAAGACGTGCGCTTGATCCCGCTCCTGACGGTCCTATTGCGAGAGGACGAGGTCGCCGCCGTGCGAGAGGCCGCGGCCACGTCGTTGGGTCGCTTTATCCTGCTGGGCGAACTGGGCAAGCTCCACCCCGATCCATTCACCACAACCTACGACGCGCTGTTGGCCGCGTGCCTGGATGCAAAAGAGTGCCTAGACGTGCAGCGACGGGCGCTGGAATCACTGGCCTATGTCGGCAACGAGACCGTGAGGGACATGATCCGCGAGGCTTACGGCTCGCCGGAGGAAAAGGTGCGGGTCAGCGCCGTCTTTGCCATGGGGCGCAGCGCCGATGATTGTTGGGCGCGCCAGGTACAACAGGAACTAGGCAGCCCCAACCCCGAACTGCGCTACGAAGCCGCCCGGGCCTGCGGTGAACTGCAACTGAATGATACTGTGCCCGAGTTGGAAGAACTGGCCGACGGCGCCGATCCCGATATCCAAGAAGCGGCCCTATGGGCGCTGGGGCAGATCGGGGGCGAAAGAGCGCAAGAGATACTGGAGCACTATTGCAATGTAAAAGACGAGGCGCTCCAAGCCGCCGCCGAGGCCGCCCTGGACGAATTGATGTTTATGCACGGCGACCTATCAGATTTGATCGCGAAAGCGGGCAAAGAACCCGGTTGGTGAGAAATGACGAATTGCGAATTGCGAATTGCAAGTTACGGGTTACGAATCACCGCCAGCTTTGTTTTAGTATTAGGTTTACTGCTAGCTCCGCTCACCGCCTCGGCCGAGGGCATCAGCGTGATCGAGAGCAAAGCTGAGCATAGCTTTGCCCAGCAGATCATCTTCACGCTGCGGGCTACATCCGATGCCGAGATCACCGCCGTCTATCTGTTCTTTCGGGCGACGGGCGACGACCAGACCAAGTCTGTGCCGATAGAGGATTTCGAGCCAGGCCGCGAGATCAGCGCCAGTTATACGAACGATATGCGGCGCTTTCCTCTGCCGCCGTTCGCCACAGTCAACTTCTGGTGGCAGATTGAGGATAGCGCGGGCAATCAGTTGACCACCGAACCTCAGCAGACCGAATACACAGACAACCGCTTCCGCTGGGAGCAGATCAGCGACGGCGACATCACCGTCCACTGGGTCGAGGGGCACGGCGACCCGGCCTTTGGTCAGGCCGCGCTCGACGTCGCGCGGGCCAGCGTGGAGGAAGCCAACGCAGAGTTGCACGCCCCGACGCTGGAACCCATTGCCATCTATATCTATGACGCGCAGCACAACCTGGATGCGGCAATGCTGCTCACGGGGCGCGAGTGGGTGGTCGGTCAGGCTCATCCCGAACTGGGCGTCGTCATCGTCGCCATTCCTTATGAGGATGGTTATACCTCGCGTATGGCCCGCTACATCCCGCACGAAATCACCCATCTGCTGGTTTACCAGACCGTCACGCCGGCCGGCTACAAGTATGTCCCCGAGTGGTTGGACGAGGGACTGGCAATGTCTAACGAGCGCTTGCCTACGCCAGAATTTACGCTGACGCTCGACGAGGCGCGCGCGGCGGGGCAGCTTTTACCGCTCGAGTCTCTGTGCGTCCCCTTCCCGCCCGATTCGCACGCCACGTTCCTGGCCTATGCCCAGAGTGGCAGCGTGGTGCGCTTTATCCGCGAGCGGTATGGGGCCGCCAAGATACGCGCCCTGCTGGCGGCCTATGCCAACGGCGCCAGTTGTACCAGCGGCGTGCAGGATGCCCTGAACGTCAGTCTCGGCGGGCTGGAGACCGCGTGGCGGGCCAGCCTGGAACCTCAAGCTCCCTGGCGCGCCTGGGCCGACCAGATCGGTGTCTGGGTGGGATTGTGGCTGTTGAGCCTGCTGCTGGCCGCGCCAATGATCAGCAAGCTCAGACCCTAAGGGTTTTAGAAAACCCTTAGGGTCTCGACGAAGAAGGAGACAGTATGCGCAATATCGTCGCTTTTGACGTAGAGACCCAATACCTCGCCGACGAAGTGGGAGGTTGGGGCAACATTCGCGGCATGGGCCTGGCGGTTGCCGTGACCTATCACGCGGCCGAGGACGTCTACCGCGATTACACCGAGGAGCAGGTGGGCGACCTCATCGCTGCCCTGCGTGAGGCCGACCTGGTGGTCGGCTACAACGTATTGCGCTTCGATTACGAGGTCCTGCGCGCCTACACCGACGATCCCCTGGCCGACCTGCCGACGGTGGACATGATGCGCGACCTTCACCAGACGCTCGGCTGGCGGCCCAAACTGGACGGTTTAGCGGCCGCGACGCTGGGCGAGGGCAAGAGCGCCGACGGAATACAGGCCGTACACTGGTTCCGCGCGGGCAAGCTGGACCAGGTCATCGCCTATTGCCGCAAGGACGTCGAGGTTACTTGGGGAGTGTATGATTTTGGACGCCAGAACGGCTACGTCCAGTATCACGACCGCCGCCGGCGCGTGCGCAAAGTACCGGTGCGGTGGTAAGGATGCAAATTGCAAAGTAACGCTGTGATTGAACCCGCTTACCTGGCGCTATTCCGCTCCGGCGAACTGAAGCGGCGCGCAGAGGCCGCATACGAGCGCTTGCGCGCCTGCGATTTATGCGGCCGCGAGTGTGGCGTGGACCGCTACGAGCAGGTCGGCGCGTGCCAAACCGGCGCGCGGGCGCTGGTCGCCAGTTGCGGCCCGCACCACGGAGAGGAAGACCCGCTGCGAGGACAGCGGGGCTCCGGCACTATTTTCTTTGCCTGGTGCAATCTGAACTGCCAGTTCTGCCAGAACTATGACATCAGCCAGTTAGGCCACGGGGAGGAGACAGCGCCGGAGGATCTGGCCGCGATGATGTTGACCCTCCAGGCGCAAGGCTGTCACAACGTCAATCTGGTCTCTCCAACCCACGTGGCAGCCTCCATCTTGGCTGCCCTCCTCATCGCCGCCAAGGCCGGGCTGCGGCTGCCTCTGGTCTGGAACACCGGTGGCTACGACTCGCTCAAGGCGCTAGAGTTGCTAGATGGCGTGGTGGATATTTACATGCCGGATATAAAGTACGCGGACGAGGTAACGGCTCGCAGGTACTCGAAAATCGAGCGCTATCCGGCCGTCAACCAGGCGGCCGTGAAGGAGATGCACCGGCAGGTAGGCAATCTGATGTTGGACGAAAACGACATCGCGCTGCGGGGACTGCTCGCGCGGCATCTGGTGTTGCCAGACGGTCTGGCCGGGACGGGGAAAATCGCCCGCTTTCTGGCGCAAGAGGTCTCGCGCGATACGTACATCAACGTGATGGATCAGTACCGGCCCTGCTACAAAGCTGCCGGACTGCCGCCGCTCGACCGGCGCATCACGGGCGCGGAATACGAACGAGCCTTGCGGCAGGCGCGTGAGGCCGGCCTGCACCGCTTTGATAGGAGAGAAGCTCGTCCCCTCCGTATCTTGTGGGGAGTTTGAGAGGTGGAAGAAAAGACGAAAGCGGGGGCTTGCTTACACGCCGTCGTCCACGGACGCGTGCAGGGGGTGAACTTTCGCTATTACACCACGCGCACCGCGCAGCGCCTCGGCCTGACCGGCTGGGTCGGCAATCGATGGGATGGCACGGTGGAAACCGTCGCCGAAGGGCCGCGCGAGGCACTGGACGAGTTTCGAGCTTTTTTGCACCAGGGTTCTCCCTCGGCGTTCGTGCAACAAGTGGACGAGCACTGGAAAACGCCGACCGGCGAATTTAACCACTTTGGGGTGCGATACTTGTGAGAAATAATCCCGAACGGCTGGCCTGGGTCGTTTTGCTGCTCTCGTTCTTGACCTGCGTCGGTCTGACTGTAGCTGTGCCCCTGGGTATTCGTCACTATATCCTCTACGCCCGCGTGGGGCAAAAAGTGACTCTGGAGGTGCAGAGGCCGCCCTTGAGTGTAACCCTGGCCGGCCGTGGTCTGCCGGTCTCTGTCGCCGAGCACTATGACGACGTTCCCGAACAAACCATCGTCACCACCGCCGCCACCGCCGGCCGGCTCGTGACGCACGCCCCTGGAGCAGATAGCCCCATCGTTGCCACCGTTCAACTTTACGATTATACCAAGATCACGTTCTCTGCAGCGCAATCCCCGCGCTTTACCGCCAGCCGCTTGCCTCACCAGGTTGCTCTGGAAATGGAGGCTGGACGAGTGCGCATCAGCGTCTCCGGCGATGATGGCAGGTCTACGACCGTCGAGGTACACACGCCCCACGGAACGACTATGTTGGTAGAGGGAACGTATTGGATCAACGTCAATGCGACGATGACAGAGATCACGGTGCGCGACGGATACGCCAACGTGAACAGTGACACAGAACAATCAATCTCGCTTGGGCCAGCAGAGCGGGCCATCATCAGAGATGGTCAAATCTTTGGCCCGTTGTCGGCTGCCCGCAACCTGGTCGCCAACAGCGACTTTGCAGCCCCGCTGGATGAGAGCTGGGTCAGCTACAGCAAGGATGTTCAATTTGAAGGCGAGCCGGGCGGCAAAGTAGAAAAAGCAGAAGTAGAAGGCCGCCCCGTCATCGTCATTGAGCGTCAGGGCGAGGGACACGCTGAAACCGGCATCACGCAACAGATCAATGTAGACATTCGCGATTTCAGTTCCCTGCAACTGCACCTCCTGCTATACATCGAAGATCACAATGTGCCGGTGTGTGGTTCACTGGGGAGTGAGTGTCCAGTGATGGTGCGGATTGATTACGAGGATGCTGATGGCGCAGATCAGCAATGGCTACAAGGCTTCTACTCGCTGCCAGACGCGAGCACCCCTGGCAACCCGCTCTTCTGCGTCACTTGCAACATACGCAATGACCACATCCAAGCGCCGGAGGATACCTGGTATTCTTACGATTCGGAAAATCTGATCCCACTGCTGTCACAAGACGGCAAAACACCCATCTTGATCAACTCTATCACCGTCAACGCATCTGGGCACACGTACAAGGCCCTTATCGCCGAGGTCGAGTTGATCGGGCAGGAGTAGCAAGAAACCAGGTTTTTCTGTAAGCAAAGCTACAAAAACCTGGTTTCTTTTTTGAGAGGATACGGATCGTTATCCGGCTACAGAGCCTTTAACTTTCTCTCCAGTTCAGCCGGAGTGTTAGCCTCGACCGGTATGTACTCCACACCGGCGTAATATTCTTTAAAGAAGGCGTGTAGGTCTGTGGGCCATCTCGCCGGATTGACCGCGATCACCCGCCGCACGTTCAGGTCGCCGATGCCGCTATCGTCGGCGCTGCCCCCGATGGTGTATCTGTGTTGCCACGATCCATCCACTGCTGCCAGCGCCCAGGCTTTATTGGCGTCAGGAGCGAGCAGCACGTAGGTGCGGTCGTACTGCACGCGGGGCTGCCCTCTGGTTTTTGCAGGATCCACCGGAGGGGTTGGCGGCGTTGGGGGAGTCGGCGGCAGTGTTCCCTGATTTGTGGCTACCAGTTCTGCGTCATCCCAGTAGGCATCGCTATGTTTGAACTTCCACATAGTCTTTGAACGCAGGAACACTGTCACGGTACTTGTCTGAGATGTCGTTTCCACTGCCAATTCCTGGCAGTAGCCATTGTAGATGTGGTAGCCCTGCCCCCAGACCACCGTGTCTGCCAATGGATTATCGCCCCCGGTTGGATCAATCCCCACGTAAAAGGTAAAGTTGCTTTTTGCATCCTCTTGTGGATCGCCGGTATCACTCGGTATCGTCCCGGCTTTCCAGGCTACCTCTTTGTAACCGGCGCCGTCGGACCAGCGGCCATCGTCGGGACGACCGCCATCCTCCTTGCTCAGATGGTTACTCCAGGCGTGCGCCCAGGCCGTCAGGCGTAACTTTGTCCCCGGCGCGACCTGTACCCGCTGGAAGAATCCCGCGTCGTGACCACGGTAAAACGTGAACAGCAACATACCCTTCTTGCCGCCGTGTACCCTCCGGGCGTCATGCTCTTTCCACGCATCTCGCACTTCAGGTTGATCCCACGTGCCTGGGTCGTGGAGAAACCACGTCGTCCACTCCGATGGAGTGAAAATGTTGCCGATGATTTTCTCTTGAGGGCCGCCACTCGCGGGAAAGACCAGGCAGCGATGGCTTTTTTTATCTCCCCAATCGGCTTCGAACCCTCCGTTCTTTAGTAAATTCTGTGCCATTTGTCGCCTCCTTACCTCTAGTCTAACTGTTCAAAGCCCAGCCCGCGCTCGCGCAGGCTCACAAAACGTTGCTGTCCGACGATCAAGTGATCAAGCACCTCGATATCCAGCAGGCTGCCCGCTGCCACCAACCGGCGGGTTACCTCCACATCCTCGGACGAAGGCGTGGGGTCGCCAGAGGGATGGTTGTGGACGGCGATGATGGCCGCGCAGTTTCGTTTGACGGCTTCACGGAACACTTCGCTCACCCTGATGTGGGAAGCGTTGAGGCTGCCCACGTACACTGTTTCGATGCCGAGCAGCCGGTTGCGGGTATCCAGGTACAGCACCCGAAAGTGCTCTTGCTCCAGATGGGCCATCTCTGCTATCAAGAGTTGCGCTACGTCGGATGGGGAGCGTATAATGAACCGGTCGTCTGGAGCGGTGAGGAGCATACGCCGGCCCAGTTCGAGCGCGGCTTTGAGTTGCGCAGTCTTGGCCGGCCCTAACCCTTTCTCGGACTGCAACTCGGTCAGACTGGCCCGTGCCAGACCTGGCAGGCCGCCGTAACGGGATATGAGCCGGCTAGCCATATCCAGGACGCTTTCGCCGCCCACGCCCGTGCGCAGGATAATGGCCAGTAATTCCGTCGTCGAGAGCGCGCCCTCGCCAGCGCGGGCCAGCCGCTCGCGCGGGCGCTCGTCAATGGGCAAGTCCTTGATCGTTGGCCGATACTCGGCCCGGGTCGCTTTATCTGCCACGTCACTACTATACTACAACCTACACCAGGTTGTCAAATATCCCCGAAGCGTCGCGCTGAATTTTTCTCCACGAATACTTGCTCGTACACCAGCCGATGGTATAATACGCCTCGTTAATCAACAGCCTGAAACCAAGGAGCAGTGTCATCAATGGAGACCATCCTGGAAAGAATCCCTTTCTACTTGACCATTCTATCCACCGTGTGTGGGGGAGTGAGCATCGCGCTTGTGGGCGGGATAACGATTTGGACTTTTCGCGACATTCGTGCGCGCTCACGGGACTTTTTGGCCCAGATATTGGCGACTTTGCTGGTGATCATGTTGCCCATTATTGGGCTGGTGGTATATTTGATGCTCCGTCCGCGGGAGACACTGGCCGAAGCTTACGAGCGTTCTCTGGAGCAAGAGGCTCTGTTGCAGGCCATAGAGGAGCCAGAGGTATGCCCTGGATGCGGGCAACGGGTCAAGAGCAGCTATTTGTATTGTCCGGCCTGTCACACCCAACTCAAGAAGGCTTGCGCGGCGTGCGAACACCCGATTCACTTGAGCTGGTCTCTTTGTCCGTACTGCGGCGCGAGCGTCACTCCGCAGGTGATTGAGCCAGTGTCCGCCTCAGAGCAGCAAGCCTCCACGCCGGCATAACTGGTGCCCCAACCTCAACCCGCGCATCACGTTTGACGCCTCACGCTTCCTCACCCTTACCCACCACGTGAACCTTGAGCATGTTGGTCCTTCCCCCGCTGCCAAAGGGGATGCCCGCCGTCAGCACCACCGGGTCTCCCCAGGCCACCACCCCTTTCTGACGCGCCGTACGCACCATCATTCTCACCATATCGTCGGTGGTCTCGAACGGCTCCACGAGCACCGACTCTACCCCCCACACGAGCGCCAGACGGGCCAGCGTCGCCCGGCTGGGCGTCACCGCCACGATGGGAACTGAGGGACGGTGACGCGCCACCATGCGCGCCGTCATGCCGGACATTGTCGCAGTGATAATCGCCGTACCATTTACTTCGCCGGCGATCTCGACCGCGGCGCAACTGATGGCCTCAGTGATCGTTTCGTGGCTGCCGGATTTGTCGTGCACCGGGCCGCTGGTCAGGTGGGCCTCTGCGTTGGTGCAGATCGCCGCCATTGTCTCCACAGCCTCCACCGGGTACCCCCCCACCGCCGTCTCGCCGGAGAGCATCACCGCGTCGGTGCCGTCCAGGATGGCGTTGGCAACGTCCGATGCCTCCGCCCGCGTCGGATGCGGGTTCTCTATCATCGTCTGGAGCATTTGCGTGGCGGTGATGACCGGCTTGCCGGCCCGATTGCAGGCGCGGATGATGCGCTTTTGGTGAAACGGCACTTCCTCGGCCGGGGTCTCTACTCCCAGATCGCCCCGCGCCACCATGACACCATCGGCCTCGGCCAGGATATCGTCAAAGACCGAGAGCGCCTCCGGCTTTTCGATCTTGGCGATGATGGGAACGTCGGCCTTTCTATCTCTCAAAAACTGCCGCAGCTCGCACACATCGGCGGCGCGGCGGACGAAAGAGAGGGCGAAAAAGTCAATTTTCTGCTCCAGCGCGAACGCGGCATCCGCGCGGTCCTTGGGGGTCAGCGTGGACAGGCGCAGTGCGGCCCCCGGCACGTTAATCCCCTTGTGAGAGGTCAGTTGCCCGCCCGCGACCACGCGGCACTTTAGGCAGCCTTCGCTGGCTTGCGTGACGATCAGTTCCAGATTCCCGTCGTCCAGCAGCACAGTCTGACCGGCCCGCAGGTCGCGCAGCAACTCTGGGTGGGGCACAGGAATCTCATTCTCCGCGCCCGGCTGAGGCCGAGACGTGAGAGTCACGATCTCTCCCTTACGCAGATCGACCGCTCCCCCCTCGATTTCCCCCACGCGCAGCTTTGGCCCTTGCAGGTCGGCCATCACGGCCACCAATCGCTCTTCCTGCTCTGCGACTTTTCGCAGGGCGGCGATGGATTGGGCATGAGTAGCCTGGTTGCCGTGAGAAAAGTTGATGCGCGCCACGTTCATCCCGGCCCGGATGAGGGCGCGCATCAAGTCGGGAGAGTTGGATGCCGGCCCGATGGTGCAGACAATTTTGGTGCGGGACATTTTGTTTACCCGTGATCTGTAGGGGCGCGGTGATCGCGCCTCTGGGTTAGCGTTGCAGGTTAGTAAAAGCCCCCATCCCGGCGTAGACCGCCTCGTCGCCCAACTCCTGCTCGATGCGTAGTAACTGGTTGTACTTGGCGACCCTATCGGAGCGGCAGGGCGCGCCGGTCTTTATCTGACCGGTGTTCAGCGCCACTGCCAAGTCGGCGATGGTGGCGTCTTCCGTCTCCCCAGAGCGGTGGGAGACGACGACCGTCCAGCCGGCCCGCTGCGCCAGTTGCACGGCGGCGATGGCCTCGCTGAGCGTCCCAATCTGGTTGACTTTGCATAGCAGCGAGTTGCAGGCCCGCAGGTCAATCCCCTTTTGCACCCGCGTCACGTTAGTCACCAGCAGATCGTCACCCACGATCTGGATGCGGCCACCAAGCCGTTCCATCATCAGCGCGAAACCGTCCCAGTCGTCCTCGGCCAGCCCATCCTCGATGCTGATGATGGGGTATTTCTCCACCCAATCGGCGTAGAACTCAACCATCTCGGCGCTGGTGAGCGTGCGCCCCTCTTTCTTGAGGACGTATTTGCCATTTTCGTAAAACTCGCTGGCGGCGGGGTCGAGCGCGATGCGGATCTGCTCGCCGGGCTCGTAGCCGGCCTTTTCGACCGCTTCCAGGATGAGTTCGATGGCCTCCTCGTTCGCCTTGAGACTGGGCGCAAAGCCCCCCTCGTCGCCGACGCCGGTAGAGTACCCCTTGGCCTTGAGCACCCCTTTGAGCGTGTGGTAGACCTCGCTGCCCCAGCGCAGCGCCTCGGCAAAAGTGGGCGCGCCGACCGGCATGATCATGAACTCTTGCAGGTCGGGGCCGTCCAACGCGTGCTTGCCGCCGTTGAGGATGTTCATCATCGGCACGGGCAGCACGTGGGCGTGCACGCCACCGATGTAGCGGTATAGCGGCAACTGCAGCGCGTTGGCCGCCGCGTGGGCCACCGCCAGCGAGACGCCCAGCATACCGTTGGCCCCCAGTTTTTCCTTGTTGGGCGTGCCGTCCAGTTCTAGCAAACGGGCGTCAATGCCGGCCTGGTCAGTAGCATCCCAGCCGAAGAATTCATCGTCGAGGTCAGTGTTGACGTTGGCGACCGCCTGCCGTACCCCCTTGCCGTTGTAGCGGCCCTCGTCGCCGTCGCGCAGCTCCAGCGCCTCGTGGACACCGGTGGAGGCTCCGGAGGGAACCGCGGCCCGTCCCCAGGCTCCCCCCATCAGCATTACTTCCACCTCAACGGTGGGATTGCCCCGCGAATCCAGAATCTCGCGGGCAAACATGAATTCAATATCTGTTTCGATCATTTTTTCTCCTTATGGCTCTATGCCATGCCTAGTCCTTCATACAATCGCTCAAAGTCAAAATGCTCTTCCAGCAGCGCCTCGAACTGCTCCAGCTTGGCCGATTGCCCCAGCCGCGTCTTGCCGAACACGCGCTCGACGGTCTCCACTGTCTCCATCGTGTTCTGACGTACCAGCAGCACCGGGATTCCGATCTCTTCGGCGCGGCGCAGCACCTCCGGCACAGGGCGCAGATGACCGGTCAGGATCAGACATTGAGTCGCCGTTTCCAACGCCACCAGTTGGATGTCGGCCCGGTCGCCGCCGGTGATGATCGCTTTGGTCCCGGATATGCGCCGGATGCGGGGCAGCGCCTGCTCCGCGCTCATCGCCCCGACCACCAGGTGCTCGACCAAAGCATCCCGCTCTTCCGGCAGAGCCAGGAACTCGGCCTTGAGCACGTCCGCCAGTTCCCCCACGCTGATGGCCCGCAGTTGCTCTCGCAAGGGCAGGGTTCCAAAAACTTGAATTCCTTGCTTTTCCAGGCAGGGATTGCACACCTGCTCGGCTAATTTATGTTCCTTTACCGGCACGCTGTTGATGAGCACGCCCAGCAGCCGTTTCTCCAGACAAATGCGCGCCGCCACGCAATCGTCCCCCTGGCTGACTCGGTTGTGGTAGCGGACGATAGCCAGGGCCGGCGCGTCCAGCGCGTCTATCACCGCATTGGCTCCCAGCCCCAGGCTGACTCCCTCTCGCAAAGAGGCCCCGCCTTCGAGCAGAACAATGTCTTTGCCAGAAGCGACGCGCTCGTAGGCCGCTTTGACCTCTGCCATCAGGTTCTGTTCGGCGCAACCGCAGCGCATCTCGCGCGCCAGCTTGGGGGTGAGAACGATCCCCACGAGTTCGGCGGATGATTCCTTCAATTTTAACGTGCGGCGCACAAAGTCGGCGTCCTCGTCCAGCGCCCGGCCGGGGGTTGGCTCCCACGGCTGGGTGGAAAGAGGCTTGAAGTAACCGACGTTGTATCCTTCTCTCTGCAGCCGCCGCCCCAACGCCAGACAGACGGCGGTCTTGCCGGAGAATCTTTCAATGGAAGTAATGTATAATGTTTTCATCACCATCACCTTTCTATCGCATAAATTTTTCGTATCTTTTCCATATTTCGAGGCAATGCCTCGGAGACGTAGGACAAGTTGATAACTTGCCAGGACGCAATTTGCCACGGATGCAGGGCTGTTCAGTTCTCGCTGCGGAAAGCCGCACCGGCCTGGAAGAGGCGGCGCTGGATTGTTTTTTGCCCAGCATCACCTGTTTTTCAGCCTAGCACCGCCTGTTTACGGCGGTGCGGTATCTTTTCAATATCTTGGGGCGAAAGTGGGGCAGACTTTCCAGTCTGCCGTTTGGACAGGCTAGAAAGCCTGCCCCACCACACTACTCCCCCAGCCTGTGGAGAAGATACGCGCAACTTTTAGACAAATTTCCTGACCCGTTCCAAGAGGCGTGAACATCCTATGTGGGGGTTTCTCATACCTCCGGCGCACTCGCGACGCCAACACCAATTGGCTGATGCGCAGCAACTCGTCCATCATAGCCTTGTGGTCGGATAGCCTTTTCCCACTCGAATAAAACCAACTGTTTGTGAGGCGAAGCAGAATATCCATTAGCAGCCAAAAAGCTCATTATTCTGTCTCTAGCGCCTAATTCCCTGGCAAGCGCTACCAGACTCAGCCTCTTGAGAATATTGGCTGTAATGGGTCTTTTCGCATCCCAGAAGATGAATGATTTGAAAAACTCTTTTGCCGCTTCAGAGTTCAATAGTTCCGCCAGGTACCGAGCTTCTTTTTCACTCTGGCAGGGTATAAAATAGCAAGTATCATCCAGGACGACGGGCTTGCCAGCATGAGGGCCAACTACAGCAAAGTGTAGTTTCTTATACAGACCAGATATGGCGACTTTCCAGGGTGAGAAAGAGTATGCGCCCACGCCAAAAATAGAGAAGCGAGGCCGACCCTTGTAAATTGAACTTTGCCTCTTATCGAGGCGGGCGCTATGACTCGTCAGATAAGCCCAGGTTTTTGGCGCCGTGTACTTGATGGAAGTGGTATCTTTTCCAATGGTTCTCTGTGTGACTAACATCCACCTTGACGGTCGAGGTATGCTCTCCTTCGCAATATCGGAACTTTTGAGCATGGGATAGATATACGCGGCTTCTAGATCGCACAGTTCACCCAGTTTGTTTCTGAAACCATGCTTTTCTTTCTCAAGCTCCATGACTTTCGAACAATCGTGCTTTATCCCCGAACGCCATTTGTAAAAGTTCCCATCTCCTTCAAGATGTTTCCATCGTTCGTACCGTTCAATACTTGCAATTAGACGATTATTTCTGTAGCCAAATGTAGATTGATGCATCTCACTAGATAGGCCATCGTAGACGTGACAAACCTGGTCGCGCCGTTCATCTGTTGAGACATCACAGACCAACAGGCAAGCGTCTACAGAAGCGTCAAAGACTTTTTTGGCATCAATGAGATAGAGTTGTGAACGTCTCAATCCAAGATTTCGCTTCCACGTGTAACTGAGCACCTTGCGAGCGACGCTCGTCTTGCACAACATCGCCATAGTTGCGTCACGATGTTCGAGCAACTCTAGAATATGGATCAACATCCACTCTGATATATCAAAATTGCTCTTGCCCGTTTTGGCGTCGAGTCCAGAAAGTCCTTGAAAGTTGGTCTTTTTAGGCAGATTTGCACTGTTCAAGCTCGCTAACTCGGAACTGGTTACCCAGGGAGGATTGCCAATCACGAGCACGGGATCGGGCAGGTTATCAAATGTCTGTCCCCAATCCAGGTCAAAAAAGTTGCCTTGAAATACGCGGGCCTTGTGGGAGTATGATTGTGTTACCAATCTATTCTTGACACGCTCAATATACTCAGGATTGACATCAATGCCTATCGCTTTCGTTGCAGATGAGAACCGGTCAAGTGCAGATAGCAGCAAGTTTCCCTCACCGCAGGTAGGTTCGACAATTGAAGATGGCCTCACCCCTTGCTCGAATAGGAAGCGGCAGATTCTACGCGCCATATCAGTCGGAGTTTGAAAATCCCCAAATTCTCTTCTATGGCTGCTTTTTTCCATAGCGCCCCGTTTATCGAACCCGTAGTATTCCACTCACCTCACCAGCTTTGTCAATCACCCGGCGATATTGAAGTCTCCATTGGAGCGCATTAGAAATAGTCAGATAGCCTATTTCAGGAGGATTTTGCAGTATCTCTTCAGCCAGCTTGTGAGCTTGAATATCATCAACGGGCAAACGTCTATCCTCTATGAACGCGCCAAGATCGTCGCTGTTGCCATCGTTCTGTAAGATTTGCCGAATTCCCACAGTCGTTTGAAAGTCGGCCGTTCGACTTTTGTCTACAAAGATTGTGTTAACTATATCGAGTCTACCCATTTGAGTTTCTGGATCATCAATCTTCTCATAGACGAACACCAGCAAAGAGTAACCCAAGCCGTAAATCTTTTGTCTGGCTGCCTTAAAGGGGCAGGAAGATTGTGGTTGTTTTGTGCGGGTGACCTTCATATCAACTTTCAGGCCAGGAAAGTCTATCCCACTTGCCGAACTACCTTGTTCGTAGGAATACTTTTCTGCCACATAGTCCCGAAATTTATGCTCCAAGTAGGTGCCGATGGCCTTGCCATCCGTAACACCGTAAATGGAAGCGTCGAAATGTTCGGACTCAATTTTGGCGAACAGTCCCGCTTCTTCAATTAGCAGGTCTAAAGATAGCTGTGGTTTCATCCCCTCTTTTTCCTATGAACTAATCTACCCAAGCACCAACCGCATGTCAATCGCCATTGCCCCGCGTCCCTCTTCAAAGACCATCAGCGGGTTGACGTCCAACTCCACAATTTCGGGGAAGTCTGTAACCAACTGGCTGATGCGCAGCAGCGCG